>Ga0306920_100004213_pt1 | contig 18454 bp, 19 predicted proteins | sample flu12Cox44000170_FD_204666 | JGI IMG/M metagenome (GOLD analysis project Ga0306920, IMG submission 204666) | Lab enrichment of tropical soil microbial communities from Luquillo Experimental Forest, Puerto Rico - flux4day.12C.oxic.44.000.170 (v2)... | ecosystem: Environmental > Terrestrial >... | reverse complement strand
CTGGTCACGGTCTGGGATGCGGTGCACTCACCCACCCTCAAGTGGTATCACGCACTGCTCCACAACGAGCAGATCCTCGGTGCCGCATTCCTGTCGATCCGCATTGCGCTGATCTCGGCGAGCGCCGCCGTGGTGCTCGGCACGCTTGCGGGCATGGCGCTGGCGCGCTTCGGGCCGTTCCGCGGGCGGCTGCTGCTCGCCGGCATGACCACAGCGCCGATCGTCATGCCCGAGGTGATCACCGGACTCTCGCTGCTGCTGCTGTTCGTCGCCATGGGGCAGCTGATCGGCTGGCCGCGTGGCGCCGGCGCGATCACGATCACCCTCGCCCACGTCACCTTCTGCATGGCTTACGTGACCGTGGTGGTGCAGTCGCGTCTCACCGGGTTCGATGAGTCGCTGGAAGAGGCGGCGATGGACCTCGGCGCACGCCCGCTCACGGTGTTCGGGCGTATCACCCTGCCGCTCATTCTGCCGGCGATCGCTTCCGGATGGCTGCTGGCATTTACGCTTTCGTGGGATGATCTGGTCATCACGCAGTTCGTCGCCGGACCGGGGTCGAGCACGTTGCCGATGGTCATCTTCTCCAAGGTGCGCTTCGGCGTGACGCCGGATATCAACGCGCTCGCCACCATCATGGTGCTCATCGTGGCGACCGGGATCGCGCTCTCGACCGTATGGATGCGTTACCGCGAGAAGCGGCGGGAGCGGGACCTGCAACTTGCCGCGGCGGCCAACCTCTAGGCGCACGCAACCCATGGAGTGCACACATGGCAGGTGAAGTACTGGGCATCGATGTCGGGGGATCCTCCGTGAAGGCCGGGCTGGTCGATGTGGAGGGCGGCAGCGTGCAGGGCGCGCTCATCTCGGCGCCGACGCCACGTCCGTGCACGCCCGACTCGCTGATCGCGGTGCTGGTGGCGCTCGCGGGACGCCTCGGTGGCGCGCCCGGACGCGTGGGCATCGCCTTTCCCAGCGTCATCAAGGCGGGCACGGCATTCACTGCGGCCAACATCGATGCGAGCTGGATCGGCACGAACGGCGAGAGCCTGGCCAGGCAGGCACTCGGGCGGCCGGTGCTGATGCTGAACGATGCCGACGCCGCGGGTATCGCCGAGATGCGCTTCGGCAGTGGCCAGGGCTGTAACGGCACGGTCATCATGCTCACCTTCGGCACGGGGATCGGCACCGCGCTGTTCACCGCGGGCCGATTGTTTGCGAATACCGAGCTCGGCCACCTGGAGCTGCGCGGCATGGATGCCGAGAAATGGGCCTCAGCACAGACACGCACGCAGGCCGGCCTCGACTTCCCGGGATGGATCGCACGCGTCAACGAGTATCTGGATGCGCTGCACCGGCTGCTGTGGCCGGACGTGTTCATCCTCGGGGGCGCGGTGAGTGAGCGCTTCAGCGAGTTTGCCCCGCTGCTGCGCTCGCCGGCCGAGATCCGGCCGGCGCGTTTCGCCAACCAGGCGGGCGTGGTCGGGGCGGCGCTCGCCGCGGCTGGTTCCGGGGCGGCGGCCTGAGGACGCCCATGAGCGGCAAGCTCGAGGACGTCGGCACGACGATCTTCACCATCATGTCGCGCCGCGCGCGTGAGCTCGATGCGCTCAACCTCGGCCAGGGCTTCCCCGACTACGACATCGACCCGCGACTGATCGAGCTGGTCGGCGGCGCGATGAAGGCGGGACACAACCAGTACGCACCGATGGAGGGACTGCCCGTGCTGCGGGAGCGCATCGCGGCGAAACTCTTCGCTTGCTATGGCCTCCAGCTCGACCCGGAAACCGAGGTGACCGTCACGCTCGGCGCGACCGAAGCGATCTATTCCGCGGTGCAGGCGGTGATCGGCGCCGGAGACGAGGCGATCGCCTTCGACCCCGCCTACGATTCCTACGAGCCCGCAGTGCGGCTGGCGGGTGGACGCTGTGTGCGCCTGCCGCTCACGCAGCCCGGCTTCCGCTACGACTGGGACCGCGTGCGCAAGGCGCTGAGTGCCCGCACGCGCCTGGTGCTATTCAACAGCCCGCACAACCCGGCCTGCACCACGGCGAGTGCCGCCGACCTGGATGAGCTCGCTCGGCTCATCGCCGATCGCGACATCATGGTGCTGTCGGATGAGGTCTACGAACACGTGGTGTTCGACGGTGCCCGGCACGTCTCGGTGCTCACGCACCCGGAACTCGCGCAACGCAGCCTCGCGGTGTTCTCCTTCGGCAAGACCTTGCACGCGACGGGGCTGCGCGTCGGCTACTGCGTCGCGCCTGCCCCCCTCACGCGCGAGCTGCGCAAGGTCCATCAGTTCAACACTTTCAGCATCTCCCACCCGCTGCAGCACGCGATCGCCGCCTATCTGCTCGAGCAGCCGCGCTGCGGCGAGGGGCTTGCGGCATTCTTCCAGGCCAAGCGCGACCGTTTGCGAGGCGCGCTCGAGGCGTCTGGTTTTCGCCTGCCGCCGGCCGAGGGCACGTACTTCCAGTTGCTCGACTACGGCGCGTTTTCCTCCGGCGACGATCTGGCCTTTGCCGAGCGGCTGCTAACCGAGGCGCGGGTCGCGACCATCCCCTTGTCGCCTTTCTACGCGCAGCCCGAGCCGCTCTCGTTCGTGCGGCTGTGCATCGCCAAGCGCGACAGCACCCTCGATGAGGCGGCGGCGCGGCTCAACGCGTTCGCTGCGCGTGCGCGGCCTGCGCCATGAGCAGCCTGCGGGTCACGCTCGTACAGCAGCCGCTCTCCTGGCACGACCCGGCTGCCAATCGCGCGCGCTTCGAGGAGCTGCTGCGCCCGCTCGCGGGACAGACCGACCTCGTCGTGCTGCCGGAGACCTTCACCACTGGTTTCAGCATGGAGGTCGAACGGCTGGGCGAGGCTCCTGGGGGTCCGACCACGGCATGGCTGCTGCAGCTCGCGGCCACGCTCGATGCGGTGATCACCGGCAGCGTGATCACACTCGATGGCGGGCGCTACTACAACCGTCTGCTGTGGGCATCGCCCGCCGGAGAGCTGCGGCACTATGACAAGCGTCACCTCTTTCGCATGGGCCGGGAGCACGAGCACTTCACCGCCGGCGGCGCGTCCTGGAGCGTGAGCTGGCGCGGATTCAGCATCTGTCCGCTGGTGTGTTACGACCTGCGCTTTCCGGTGTTCAGCCGCCGCCGTCCGGGGCTCGATTACGAGTTGCTGCTGTATGTCGCCAATTGGCCCGCGGCGCGCGCCGACGCGTGGCGGCAGCTGTTGCGCGCCCGTGCCATCGAGAACCTGGCGTACGTGGTGGGCGTGAACCGCGTCGGCGACGACGGCCTTGGGGTGCCGTACGCGGGCGATAGCGCCGCTATCGATTTCCGGGGTCGCACGCTGGCCGATGCCGGCAATGCGCCTGCGCTCTTCACTTTGGAGTTGCCGCGGGAGCCACTCGCGGCATTCCGCGAGAAGTTTCCCGCGCACCTCGATGCCGATCGCTTCACCCTGGACCTTTGATTCCTTCAGTCAGGATGTTGGGTGAAGACGTTGTCAGCTCAAACGTAGCTTCCGGGCGGCAATAATCTCCGCAATCTTTCCCCGATAGACAGCGGCCAGCTCCACGAGGATCTCCACTGTAAACCGGTCGCGGTACTGGAAACCTGGATACTGTTTCGCCGCTTCCTCGATGACATCGTCGCGCGCCCCTATGCTTGCACTCATGAGGGACTTGGCGGCCTTAGGGGCGACGCCCGCCCGAACAAGCAGGAAATAAAAACCGGCGACGGCAATATCTTTGTATTGTGGGCTGCCAGCGGGCTTGCCGGGTCTGCTGCTCTTGATACCCAGGTTCACGACCGCATCAAGCGGATCCCCCTTCAAAACCGACCGCAGTTTGTCGGCAACGTATCGCGCACAGGCCCAGGGAATTGCGCCCGACCACGTCTTCTCGTTGTGCCGGTCGAGGATGGCGATGAATTCTGACAGAACCTCAGTTGAGGCCTGCGTGTTGCCCTGTTCAGCCTGCCTGACGGTCTCCGCCAGGTACTCCTGCTCCGTTGGCAGTCGCGGAGCCTCGATTCCAGGCAGCGTGTACTCCTCAGGGCGCAGCATCGGCTGCCCATCATCGGCGAAATAGTCCTGGTCTGTTCGTAGAGTGGCCACCGTTCGAGCCTCCAAGGGCCTAACCTTGTCGCGGGCTGCTCCGAGGTTGGGGACTTCCCCGACCGATCAGTCCCTGGCCAGCCGGGGAGCCCAGTCACCGACGTCATCCGAGACAAGCAAGCGACAGCGCGATTGAATCGTCGCGCAACGTATGGCGTCAACTTGTCGCCGCATTGCGCCAAAACTCAAATAAAACAAAAAATGATGGTCCACTCGATACTTAGGGCCCTCGAACGATGGCATCGCGGGGTCCATGGACGAGACCCGTGGCGAGCGGTTCCAGCGTCATGTGAGGCACTTCACATTTCCTTGTCTGCAAATGCGACCGTAAATACATGACGGCAGCTCCTGGGGCGTCCGTGTCATCGAGCCGAGTGGGGACGTGGTCGGCGTCCACCGCGTCGGCAACGACGTGCGCGGCGCCTAACCCGGACGAACCGCGCCGCAGTCACTTCGGAGTCGCACGCGGGCCGACGCCGCCCTCCGCAACGCAACAGGCCTGTCCCGCTTGGGCTGAAGGTACCTAGGTAATCATCGCGATGCGCTGTGTAGCGTTTCACGAGCAGTATTTCGGCGGGCCGCGCCCGGTCGAACGCGAACCGGATCCGCGGTGGGCGTGGTAACACACAAGGAGACTCGCTATGACGATGACAGTTGAGCAGCGCGAGCAGGTTGCAACGGAACTCAAGCGTTTCGCCGCCGACCTCCACCTAAGTGAGGAGCAGAAGGAAAAACTCCAAACCGCTCTTGCCGAGGGACGAGAAAAGATTGGGGAATACCTGAAGACGCACCCCAACACCAGCAAAGCAGAGATCGTTGCCAAGGTGAAAGAGCATCGCGGCCAGATTCATGAGCGCGTTGCTAAGTTTCTGGATTCCGAGCAGCTTGGTAAGTGGGACAGCGAAGTGGGCAAGGCCAAGGAATTTCTAGGCCAAAGGCTCGACTCATAATAACGCGGCTCCGAGTAAACCTGTGGCCGCCAGTCCAGGCTGGCGGCCACTTGTCTATCTGCGTGTTGGCGAACGGGGTCTGATAACCGTTGCTTGCCGCCGGCGCGCAATTCGTATCGATACAGCTTGTGCGGGGGTACAGCCCGAAGTCACGACGCGCGATCGAGGATCACTGGTGGTCGCGCGACTGCGCGACCTTGGACTTTGGGCCGATGTTACGAAAGCTTGAGCAGTGCGGTCAGGAGGATAAGCCGCGACCGATGGGCTGACAAATCGGCTGTGTGCAGTGCGATGGCATTGACCCGTTCCACCTGCAACCAACATGGGACCAGAGTCCAATTGGCGAGCTCCACCAAACGGTTTATACGTAACAGCTGTCGCGTCGAACCCAGAGCACGGCATGCTGCGCCACAACCATCCCGGGCTAGTCAGTGCGCTAGCAGTCATCCTCGGTCTACTCGTGTCGTGCGCGTCCACGCCCGAGATTGCCGCCAACACCGATCCGACCGCGAACCTCTCGAGCTATAAGACATACGGATTTGTCCCGCAGCCGGGCACGAATCGCGGCGGTAACACCACTCCCCTGACCACCTACTTTGAGACTTCCATCTCGAGGCAGATGGACGCGCGCGGCTATCGCAAGGTCGATGCCAATCCGGATCTGTTGGTGAACTTCAACGCCAACGTGCAGGAGAAAGCCGATGTTGAGTCGATGCCGGGTCCGATGGTCGGCCCCGGTTACTACGGCTACCGTCGCGGCATGTATGCCGGGGGCTTGTATGCCGCGCCCGATATCGAGACGGTGCATTACAAGGTGGGCACCGCCAACATCGACGTCGTTGATGCCAGCCAACACAAGGTGGTGTGGGAAGGGCGGGCCGAGGGCCAGCTCAGTGATGAGGCAATGAAGAATCCGCAGCCCGCCATCGACAAGGTCGTGACGCAGATCTTTGCGCAGTTTCCCGGACGCGCGGCGGCCGGCTAGGTGATGCTCGATTCTCGCACTGCGCACTTCATGACGGGAGCTATCACAATACTAACTTGAGGAGATGTGACCATGAGAATCGAAATGGTGCTCGGTGCTTGTGTGCTGAGTGCGCCCTTGGCCGCAGTTGGGGCGGACACTCCGAATCCTGATTCGATGCCCAAGGTGTCCTGCTCCGACTTCAAATACAGCGAGGCGTTCCTCGCGAAGTATCCGAAGGCGCCGGCAGCCTGCGTGGAAGGGCGGACTTACAAGGGCGTTAACTACGCGAAGTTCAATGGCAAGGTGACCAAGGTAAGCTCGAACAGCGTCACCATCGATGTGCTCAACAGCGTTGGCACGCCGATCACGCCGTTGACCATACAGCCCGCCGATCAAAAGGCGTTCATCCTCGTGAACGGCAAGCAGACGCAGATCACCGACCTCAGCCAGGGAGATGCAGTCACCTTCTGGGTGCCGCAGTCACGCCTCGAGGTCAATGCGCTCCCGACCGCGACGTCGTCGCACTGGAACGTGCTCGCCCAGGCCCCGGCCGCGAAGTAGCGAACGCGGACTGACGACACCTCTCTCTGTCCGGCTGTCGCGACAGCTGGAGAAAGACGAGAACGGAGCGACGCCTGAGGCGATCCCCGCAGGGAATTCGATAAAGGGGCGGGATCTCAAGGTGCGCCTGCAGACGGGTCCCGGCAAGTGGACACCAGTCCGGCGCTGCATTCTGGCAACGGTTGCGGCTCATGATCGCGGCGCCTGCGCAGGGTAGGGGGCGGAGCTCACCGATCCGCCCCCTGACACTGCCTGTTCCGACAAGGTCATCACTGCCTCACCCACCCAGGCACGTCAGAGCCCGATGGTCCCGGGCTTCCGGGTTGTTCGGGCAGGTCGACGCAATGCGGGTGCTCAACTGCGCAATGCGCACCTTGGCATTAGCGCTCATGATCGAGGCGAAATGAAATGGGTCGCGATCGATGGAGGCGCTGGAACTCACGAACGCCCAGGCGCTGACTGCCGTGATAACCACCGCGCTGGCAGCAGCGACGAAGCGGCTCGGGCCAACAGTACGAGTAGTCATAACTTGATCTCCTTCAGGTCAGGTTAGTCACTTCACTCCGGCCCGCGGACTTCGCTTCATCGACAGTCCCCCAGGCCACGGAGGTGAAATTAACGATCGACCGGCCGGCGATCTTTAGGGACTTCTTAGGAAGTACTGATATCTGGAGCGGCTGGCCAGCACGGTGATTTGGGCCCCGCGACCCCTTGGAGACTCCCGCGGTGGTCGCTGCTGACTGCCGTGGCGTGGGCGGCATCGGTCAGCCATCATCTGCCTCATCTCGACGGGAGGAGACTCATGGCCGACAGCCGATTGCGGGACAAACTGAGACGACGCGAGTTTTTTGTCGCTCCCGGGGTATTCGACGCCATCTCTACCCTGCTGGCCGCGCGCGTCGGCTTCGACGCGGTCTACGCGTCCGGTTACTGGTTGACGGCGTCGTATCTTGGGCTTCCCGATGCGGGGCTGGCCACGTACACCGATATGCTCGACCGGGTCTCCATGGTCGTCCGCAAGTCGAGCGCGCCGGTGATTGCGGACGCCGACACCGGGTTCGGGGGGCTGCTCAACGTGCACCATACAGTTCGTGGTTACGAAGGAGCCGGCGTTGCCGCGATTCAGATCGAGGATCAGGAGTTTCCGAAAAAGTGCGGCCATACCCCGTACCGGAGAGTGATTCCGGTCGAAGACATGGTGTCCAAGATCCGCGTGGCGGTGCAGGCAAGGTCGACTCCGGACTTCCTGGTAATTGCCCGCACGGATGCGCGGACCGGCAACGGGCTCGCGGAGGCGATCGATCGAGGCCGCGCGTTTGTGGCCGCCGGTGCTGACGTGGTCTTCCTCGAGTCCCTGGAATCGGATGAAGAAATGCGGCTCGCCTGCCGAAGCATTCCGGCACCCATGCTGGCGAATATGGCGGACGGAGGCAGGACGCCGATTCGATCGAAGCAGGAGCTCATCGAACTGGGGTATGCCTGCGCGATCTTCCCGTCAATGGCGGCTCTTGCCGCCTGCGCTGCCATGCGAGCAGCCATGCTCAATCTTCGGGCGACTGGCTCCAGCAAGTCTCCCGACATCCCGCTTTTCGATTTCGATGAGTTCTGCCGGATCATTGGCTTCGAAGAGGTCTGGGCGTTTGAGGAGAAATGGCAGCGGGACCTCAACAAGTAAGTCCTCGAGCTGCGGACGAAACAAATCTGACACAATCACCGTGGACGATTCGTCTTCCCTTCTGGACGGGGAGCCTTCCCTATGGCTGATCAATCCTCACTCAACCACGAAGAGCTCATGCGGCGGATCAGCCGCGACCTGGCTGATGGCTACGATGAAGAGCTCGAGATGGAGATCGAAGACCATCATCCGTTGCCCGGCAAGCGGCCGGCCGCCAATGACGACGCCTCGAAGGAATATCGACGCTATTACTTCCACGAGCTTTTCCGGCTGCAGGCCGAGCTCGTCAAGCTTCAGGATTGGGTGGTGGCGGCGCGCGAGCGGGTCGTCATCCTGTTCGAAGGGCGCGACGCCGCGGGCAAGGGTGGGGTGATCAAACGCATCTCACAGCGGCTCAACCCGCGCGTCTGCAGGGTTGTTGCGCTGCCCGCCCCCAATGACCGGGAGCGCACCCAATGGTACTTCCAGCGCTACGTCACGCATCTGCCCGCGGCCGGGGAAATCGTGCTGTTCGATCGCAGCTGGTACAACCGTGCGGGGGTCGAGCACGTGATGGGATTCTGCACGCCCGCGGAATACGAGGAGTTCTTCCGCTCCGTTCCGGAATTCGAGCGCATGCTGGTCCGTTCCGGCATCCGACTGCTGAAGTATTGGTTCTCGATTACCGATGATGAGCAGCATGCCCGGTTTCTGGGCCGTATCCACGATCCGATGAAGCAGTGGAAGTTGAGTCCGATGGACCTCGAATCGCGCCGCCGCTGGGAGGACTACACCAAGGCGAAGGAGGTCATGCTGCAGCGCTCGCATATCGCCGAGGCGCGCTGGTGGGTGGTGCAGGCCGTCGACAAGAAGCGCGCTCGCCTCAACTGCATCGATCACCTGTTGACGCAGTTCCCCTACACCGAAGTGTACAAGGAGCCTGTCGTGTTACCGGACCGCGAGCACCATAAGGACTATTTCCGGCAGCCGGTACCGGCGGACATGCTGGTGCCTGAAGCCTACTAGCGGTTGTGCTCACCGCTAAGGGAGGCGCCCATCTAGGATCTGCTCGATCAGACGCATCATTGAGGCTGCTGAGTAAATGCGTCATCTCCGGGTTAGAATTGAGGAGGTCAAATCGCCGCGCTTACGCCAACGTAAGAGCTTTGCAATGGAGGAAAGGACATCATGAGAACTGCAGTCAAACTCGCTGCCGCCGTCTTAATCGGAATTCCTCTGAGCGGCGTTGCTCAAGCCCAACCGAAGCTGAACTGCGTCAAGGACGTCAGCTACAACAAGGAGTTTCTTTCCAAGTTCCCGGACGCGGGCTCGGCCTGTCAGGAGGTGATGGTGGTGCAGGGACAGAAGTGGGTGCGCTTCAACGCCCAGGTGAAGCAAAACAAGGACCATTACATCACTGTGGACTTCCTCAACACGGCTGGCGAGCACACGAGCAAGCCGATGACGTTTGCCTACACCCCTGACGCGACTCTCACGTTGGACAACAAGAAAAAGGATGTTAAAGCGGCGTCCGCAGTGAAAGAGGGCGACAAAGTAGTGATCTGGGTGCCCGAGAGCCGCTTTGGACTCTATGCGCAACCCGGTGCAATCGAGTCAAAACACTTCGCGCTCGTGGGCGACGACTCGACTCCGCGTTAGTCTTCGCCGGCTTCGGCTGGCGTCAGCCGAGGTGACGCGCGGCACGGGTAGTAGACGCGTATCCCGACAGGTTGAATCAACATCAGCGGCGTCCCCGTGAGGACCTTCGATGGGTCCTCACCGGGTAGCCCACCCATCAGTCGGTGCTCATGGTGTCTTCGGCTTGCCGCGGACGGCGTCCAGATGGCCGCGAAGCTCGTCCGCCCAGTTCTTCAGAATCGTGTCAGCCGCCGCCATATTCGTGACCCGGTTGGCCTGTTGTGCAAAGGCTTGCTGGTCGGCTTCCGCGTCCATAACGCGCGCCAAAATGCTGTTCGTGGTGGAATCCCACAATTCCAGGTAGAGCGTCATCTCCCCCGCGGACTTGACGACCGTTCGCTCCATGTTCGCCGTCATGAGGTCCGGGGCCGCAGGGTCGACGTTGATGAGCGCCGGTCGCAAGATCAGAACATCGGGAGCCGCGGTGTCGACCACTTGATAGCCGCCCTTGGTCAGTTCGTTGACGAACACCTTCTTGAACTCCGCCGACAGCGTGCTCTTCATCCGCTGTATATCTGAGTCCCGGACCTGATTCTCCAGCGACCCCTCGTGTTCCGAGTTGTAATCCCGCGCCCAATTCTTGCGGAATTCGACGTAGCACTCGAGGATCGCTACGCGGTCGTACTGGGAGAAGGTGGCGCCGGGCTTCAGGTATACCAGCCGTTGCTTGGTCTGCTTCTGCAGTTGCAAGCCGTCCTTGCTCACCTGCGGTGCCGGTTCGCCGGCATCGAGCACGTTAGCGCAGGCGAATATCAGACACGCGCCCACACCGAGCGCCGAACCGAACCGGTGCAATACCCTCGGCTTTTTCTTACTCATGGCCCCTCTCCAGCTCTGGCAGGCTGCTCCTCTAGATTCCCCGGATCGACTGCACGCGCCCGTCGTTGCTCATACTGTCGACGACCGCGCGGCAACGGTCATCGGGCCCCGGTCCCTGAAGCTGCAGATCGACGTGCGTATCGTCCACCGAACGCAACAGAAACAATTGATATTCCGTGTGATTGCCGAGCAGCGAGCTCAGAAATCCGCCGTCAGCCGGATTTGGCACATCCGGGGTGACCTCCACCGAAAACTGCAGTGCGCAGCTCGGGGGGGCTATCGGTTGAGCCTGGAGGGTCGTCGCTACCATCGCCAGAAGCACCCCGAGCACCCAGCAAGAAGCTGCGTCGCCGGCCCTGATGGTTTTCCTATCTGGCTCTAGCTCGCGCTGGTACATGGTGGTATTCGCGAAGCCCAGGGCGAGCATTGTTTGCTGTTGCGCGATTGAGCGAAATTGGACCTTGGACCGATCTTACGAGAGCTTCAGCGGTGCGGGGCATAGCACCCGGGTGTACCTGTGCCATCGTAATGAGCGGTTGCGAGCGAGCAGCGGGCTGTAGCAGGTCATTGCAGCATGAAGAAAACCACGCGCGTCAACCATCCGCCAGCCATCGGAATGCCACCGGACAACCACGCGCTGGTGGCACCGATTTACCAGTCGGTCAAGTTCGAGTTCGACACGATCGCCGAAACCGAACGCTACCTGCGGGGCGAACGCCCGGGGTTCTATTACTCGCGCTCCGCGAACCCGACCACTCGCCAGCTGGAGCTGCTGCTGGCGGAGCTGCAGGGGCGGGAGGACTGCCTGGTGACCGCAACCGGTGTGGGAGCCATCTCGCAGAGCCTGCTGGCGCTGACGAGTGCGGGCGATCACATCATTTGCTTCGTCGAGAGCTACAACCCGACCCGCTACCTCATTCGTCGCGTCCTGGGCCGCTTCGGCGTGACGCACACGCTGCTGTCGATCGAGGATCTTGCCGGGGTGGAGCGCACGCTCGCCGCGAAGCCGACGCGTCTGGTGCTGTTCGAGAGTCCGACCAACCCCGTCACCAAGATCGCCGACATCGCCGCGCTCACCAGACTCGCCCGCGCCGCGGGGGCGCTCAGCGTGCTGGACAACACCTTCGCGGGCTTCCACCAGCACGGCGGCTACGAGGTGGACGTGTACCTGCACAGTCTCACCAAGTATGCCTCGGGTACCGGCGATGTGATGGGCGGGGCGGTGATTGCGCGCGGTGAGCTGATCCGCGCCATGCGCCATGACTTCGCGGTGCTCGGGGGCACGCTCGATCCGCACGCTGCGTTTCTCATCCTGCGCGGGCTCAAGACGTATTTCGTGCGCTATCGCACGCAATGCGCGAGCGCGCTTCAGGTCGCGCAGCGGCTCGCCGCGCACCCCGCGGTCGCCCGCGTGCACTATCCAGGGCTTCCGACACATCCACAGCACGCGCTCGCCACGCGGCAAATGCAGGATTTCGGCAGCATCGTCAGCTTCGACCTGCGCGGCGGCGCCGACGCCGCCCGCCGCTTCGCCGACACCCTCGAGCTTTTTGCGCGCGCTGCCAGTCTCGGATCGACTGAGTCGCTGGTGGTGACCGCGCAGATGATGGGCGGCCGGGAGCTCGATCCCGAGTTGCAACGTCAGTCGGGTATTACCGATGGAACCATCCGTCTGTCGATCGGGCTCGAGGATGCGGACGATCTGCTCGCTGACCTCGATCGCGCCCTCACGACAGCCACCGCGTGAGCGCGCTTCAATCGAGCGCACGCAAGCACGTCGCACAAAAAATAATGCGTACCGACAAGTTCGAGCTTTGGACGCGGAGTTCGCGGTAGCCTTACCGGTCCGCTGGTCACGCATCACGGCCCAACGGTCGCGCGCGCGCGAGCAGCAAGCGGCATTGTCCTCTTGCGTATCGGACAGCGGGAGCGTATTGAGGGAAAGGCAGAGCGATTACACGCCGGAACCGGTGCGGCGGTTTGGCGGTCTCAGTAATCGGCATCGAGATCAATTGCAGGAAGGACGCCGCATGAACATCGAGTCGCCCGCGATACCCTACAATTTCGCCGATCTCGAGCCGGCGATATCGCGCGACACGGTGGTGTTTCACTTCCTGCGTCATCAGCGCGTGTGCTTCGATCGCATGCTCGCCATGGTGCGCGGCACGGAGCTCGAGCCGCTGAGTCTCGTCGAGCTGATCCGGGTGACCGAGCGGAACCCGGCGCAGCATGCGCTTTATCGCTACGCTGCAGAGGTTTACAACCACAATCTCTATTGGAACTCGATGAGCCCGCGCGGCGGTGGCCCGCCTACCGGACTGGTCGCCGAGCACCTGCGGGCGCGTTTCGGCTCGCATGACCGCTTCGTGCGCGAGTTCACCGAGGCCGCCGGCGCCCACTTCGGCAGCGGCTGGCTGTGGCTGGTGTGGCGCGCCGGGACGCTGGAGCTGCTCACCACCAGCAACGCCGGTACACCGCTGGTACGCGGCGACGCCCCGCTGCTCGCGCTCGACCTGTGGGAGCACGCCTACTACCTCGATCACCAGAACCGGCGCAGCGCGTACGTCGACGCCTTCCTCGAGGAGCTGGTTAACTGGGACACTGCCAGCCAGGCGTTAGCCGAGCTCGGTGCCGGCGTCGTAACGCGCGTCGCGGCGCGAGCGCGCCCCGCCACCGAGCCAGTGGTGCGCGCGCGCGGTGGTCTCGGGACGCCCTGACTGACCTACTGACTGACCTACAGGCTGCTCGCGACCCGCACGCGGTGCGGATGGTACGGCAGCACCTCCAGCACCTCGCCCTCCTTGAGCCGCTGCTGCACGCCTCGCCAGAAGCCCGCGGTCAGGATCTCCCCGTGCACCCGCAGCAGCGCCGCCCGCTGCTCGTCGCTGAAGCCGAGGAAATTGAGGAAGGTCTCGGGGAAGATATCGTTCTCGGCGACGTAGAACCAGGCCTCGCCGCGCATCTCGTCCTCCTCGTGCGTCACCGGTGGCACGTCGCGGAAGTTGCAGTCCGTGACGCGGCACAGCTCATCGTAATCATAGAAGATCACCCGCCCGTGGCGGGTGACGCCGAAGTTCTTCAGCAGCAGGTCACCCGGGAAGATGTTGGTATAGGCGAGATCGCGGATGCATTGGCCGTAATCGAGTACCGCCCGCTCGGCCTCCGCGGCCGGGGAGTTGCGCACGTACAGATTGAGCGGGGTCATGCGCCGCTCGATGTAAAGATGGTCGAACACCAGGTCGACCCCATCCTCGTGGACGGTCCCGGCGGTTTCGCGGCGCAGCTCCTCGAGGAGCTCGGGTGCGAACCGCGCCAGCGGGAAGCGCAGCCGGCGGAACTCCTGCGCATCCACCAGCCGCCCGGCGCGATCGTGGATGAACACCAGGCGGTACTTGGCCATCACCTCCTCGCGCAGCACGGTCTTCGGGTAGGCAAAACGATCACGGATCACCTTGAAGACCACATCGAACGAGGGGAGCGTGAAACACACCATCACGAGGCCGCGCTCGCCCGCAGCGTGCACGAACAGGTCACTGGTGTGCTCGAGGTTGCGCATCAGCTCACGGTAGCGCTCGGTCTTGCCCTGGCGGGCGCGCCCGAGCACCGTGAACAGCTCGCTCACCGGCTTGCGTGGCATCAGCGATCTGAGGAACACGACCGCTTCGGCGACCCGCTCGAGATCGGCATGAAAATATGAGCGCGTGAAGCTGAAGACGATACTGACATCGTCCTCGGCGAGCATCACCGCATCCACCAGCACACCGCTGTCGGTGTTCTTCAGTGCTATCACCAGCGGCACGAGAAACCCGCGCCCGAGAACGCGCCCCACGATGTAGGCGCGCGACACCTGGTAGAACACCGCGCGGATCACCTCCACGCGCTCGACCGCGCGCCGCTCGCCGCGTGCCTGCAGGTAGCTGCGCAGCTCGTTGGCGACGTGCGCGATGCTCGTATCGAGGTCGCGCCACGGTGAGCGGAAGCGCACATCCCCGAGCAGGTCCTCGATGAGCAGCGCGAGCGAGCCGTGATTCGCGTAGGTGTTGGTGCCAACGGCCGAGTGGATGTCGGCGAGCGGATCGAGGCCGGTGGCGACGAACTCGATATCGGGTGCAACGCCGACCGTACCGAACAGCCGGCGACTGATCGAGCTGAAGAACGTCTTGGTGAACTCCGGATCGGGGAGCGCGACGATTTGCGTCGCGAATTCGCTGCGGATCTGCTGCCACAGGCTCCGCTCGGTCGCGCGCGCACCGAGTGCCAGGCGCAACGCCGCAACCGTCTGGTTCACGAAATGGTCGTACAGCTCGATGCGCTCGACGGCATCCCGCTGGCTGCCTCGCCAGTCGCGCGTATCGAAGCGCTGCGGCGCACGGCGGGTGATGACCCGGAACTCGGCGTTGTAGCGGGCAAAGGCGTCGACGATGTGCCGGGCGCACTCACGCGGGGAGGTGGGGGCGGCGGGCATGTCCATGCGGAGCGGCGCGCTCAGTCGAAATCGGTCGGCAGGGACGGGTCGATGCTGTGCTGGTGGAGTCGCTCGATCTGCGAGGCAAGCACCCGTCCGGTGGAGAGCGGCGGCAGCGCATGCACCGGGAAGAATTCCACCGCGTCGGTCTCCGTGCTCGTCGCCGGAGCACCACCGGTGAGCTCGCAGAGGAAGAACAGTTTGTAGATGTGATGCACACCCGGGGGATGCGGGTGGCGGTTCTTGTCGATGAGCGCGGCGAGTTTCACCGGGCGCGCACGGTAACCGGACTCCTCGTAGATCTCGCGTGCCACCGCCTCGGACGGTGCGTCGTTCACATCCACCCAGCCGCCCGGCAGCGTCCAGCGTCCGTCGGTGCGCTCGCGCACGAGCAGCACGCGCTCATCGACAAATACCCCGCCACGCACGTCCACCTTGGGGGTGGCATAGCCGCGTTCCTCAGCCCACAGGGCACGCGCGGCTTCCGCGGACACGTCGAACTCACTGGCAAGGAGCAGCGCCACGAGCTCGGTGAGCTGCGTGTAGCGCTCGCGGTCGAAGGGATCGCGCGTGAACGCCAGCCCGTTCTGCGCGATCGCCTGCACCTTGCGCGCCCACTCGAGGAGATTGCGCGGAGCCGCCGGGCTCATGCGCGGCGGGGCGGGTTCGCGGCGCCGGCGCGCTCGCTCACCCGCAGCACGAGTTTCAGTCCCGACCAGGTCTCATCCACCGCGCAGACCTTGACATCGACCAGCCCCAGCGGCAGCGCCAGCGCTCGCACCCCGTTCTCGCTGACGTCGGAGTCGACACCCGCCGTCTTCTTCGGCCAGCTCACCCAGATCACCGCATCAGCGCGCATCGCGCGACGTGCAACTGTCAGCTCCCGCCGCAGGGCGGTGGTGCGCGTTACGAACAGATGAATGAGATCGGTGCGACCATCGATGCGCCGCACGCGTTGCACACCCGCGGGTAACGGCTCCAGCAGCTGAGCGTAATTCTCCGGCGGGGCGCGCACGAACATCCGCGCCGCCGGGCGGAGGCCGAGCTTCCTGACGAGCGGTGTGCCCGAGTAGCCGCTCATGGGTGCGCTGGCGGGTGGTCCGGGTGCAGGCGGCGGCAGTGCCGTGTGCTACAGGTTGCGGATCAGCGCATCCGCGAAGGCGCTGGTCGAGACTTCCTGCGCACCCTCCATGAGACGGGCGAAATCGTAGGTCACGACCTTCTGCCCGATGGTGCGGTCCATGGCGGTGATGATCGCGTCCGCCGCCTCCAGCCAGCCGAGGTAACGGAACATCATTTCGCCCGAGAGGATCACCGAGCCGGGATTCACCTTGTCGAGGTTGGCGTACTTGGGTGCGGTGCCGTGCGTGGCCTCGAACACCGCGTGGCCCGTGAGGTAGTTGATGTTGCCGCCCGGGGCGATGCCGATGCCGCCGACTTGCGCGGCGAGCGCATCGGAGAGGTAATCGCCGTTGAGGTTGGTGGTGGCGATGACGTCGAACTCCTCCGGGCGCGTCAGCACCTGCTGCAGCGTGATGTCGGCAATCGCGTCCTTGACGATCACGCGGCCGGCCTTGCGCGCCGCATCCATCTCGGCGTTCGCCTGCTGCTCGCCCTTGCCCGCCTTGGTGCGCTCCCACTGCTCCCAGGTGTAGGTGCCGGCGGCGAACTCGCGCTCCGCGAGCTGATATCCCCAGTTGCGGAACGCACCCTCGGTGAACTTCTGGATGTTGCCCTTGTGGACCAGCGTGAGGCTCCGGCGCTTGTTGGTAATGGCGTAGGCGAGGGCGGCACGGATCAGCCGCTCCGAGCCTTCCTTGGATACCGGTTTGATGCCGATGCCGGAGGTCTCCGGGAAACGGATTCTGGCGTAAGCCTTGGGGAAGGCCTGACGGAACAGCTCGAGAAATTTCTGATCATCGGCCGTGCCGTACTCGAATTCGATGCCGGCGTAGATGTCCTCGGTGTTCTCGCGGAAGATCACCATGTCGACCTTCTCCGGGTGCCGCACCGGCGAGGGCACGCCTTTGAACCAGCGCACCGGTCGCAGGCACACGTACAGATCGAGCATCTGCCGCAACGCCACGTTGAGCGAGCGGATCCCGCCACCGACCGGGGTAGTGAGCGGTCCCTTGATGGACACCAGGTACTCGCGACAGGCTGCGACTGTTTCATCGGGCAGCCAGGTGTTGAACAGCTTGTTGGATTTCTCGCCGGCGAACACCTCCAGCCAGTGGATGCGGCGCTTGCCGCTATACGCCCGCGCGACCGCTGCGTCCATCACCCGCACGCTCGCACGCCAGATGTCGGGGCCGGTGCCGTCGCCTTCGATGAAGGGGATGATCGGATTCTCCGGGACGCGCAGCTTGCCGTCCTGTATGGCGATCTTCGCGCCCTCGGGGGGCGGTGTGACCTTCAAGTTGGCGGCCGTGGACATGGGGATGCACTCCTAGCGGGGGAATTCCCGGCGCGTGGCGCGCCGGGCGCGGAATGCTAGCACAGGGCGTACCAGCGCGGCCGGGCGGGTACGTACCCGAGCGCGGCTGCGTATGAGAGACTGGCCAGCGGCCGACACCCGGGGGCGATAATGAAACGAGCAGTGGATGTCCGACGCCATAGATATCAATAAGAGCAGGGGTTTGCCCGCTGCCCGGCGCTCGGTGCTGCGTCGGCTGCTGGCAGTCCGGCCGATCGACTCGGTCCCGGCGGGGAAATCACGCCTGAAGCAGGTGCTGAGCGCCCGCGCGCTCATCGCCATCGGCCTCGGCGCCACCATCGGTTCGGGCATCTTCGTGCTGACCGGTACGGTCGCCGCCAACCACTCTGGCCCGGCGATTACGCTCTCGCTGCTGATCGCTGCTTTCGGCGGCGGATTGGCCGCCTTGTGTTACTCGGAGTTCGCTGCATTCCTGCCGGTGCCGGGAAGCGCCTACAGCTACACCTATGCGACGCTCGGCGAGGGGCTCGCCTGGTTCATCGGCTGGAACCTGCTGCTCGAATATGCCATCTCGGCATCGGCGGTCGCGGTGAGCTGGTCAGCTTACGTCGTGAGCCTGCTGTCCGATGTGCACATCCGTCTGCCGGCCGCGTTGGTGAATGCACCGCTCGGGGTCGATGCGCACGATCGTCTCATCGCCACCGGTGCAATCGTCAACGTGCCGGCGGTGCTGATCATCGCCGCCATGACCTGGCTGCTCTATGTCGGGGTCCGCTGGTCT
>Ga0306920_100004212_pt1 | contig 18457 bp, 14 predicted proteins | sample flu12Cox44000170_FD_204666 | JGI IMG/M metagenome (GOLD analysis project Ga0306920, IMG submission 204666) | Lab enrichment of tropical soil microbial communities from Luquillo Experimental Forest, Puerto Rico - flux4day.12C.oxic.44.000.170 (v2)... | ecosystem: Environmental > Terrestrial >... | reverse complement strand
CAGCTGGATGAATCCCTGGCCCTGCTCATCGGCGCCTGCTCCGACCTGGGCCGGGAGCTGGCGCCGTTCCTGCCCGGCCTGGCCGCCCGGATCCGGGCGGCCTGCGATGACTCGGCCGGGCCGCTGCCGCCGGCCGAGCCGGTGTTCCCGCGCCTCGAACCGGCTGGCTTCACCGCCGCCTGAGGCGGCCTGCCTTGGCGCGGCCTGGCCGGACAGCCTGGCCGTCCGGCTGGCCCGTGCCATGTCGCGGTGTCAGGCCCTGACCGCATGACGCCGGTGCCCGGCCAGGGTGGTGGGCACCAAGGCCGCCCACGGGAGGGGTTACGGGCCTGATCCGGTCTCGTTATCCGGCCTGTCGGGCGGGTACAGCGGCGGCGAGGCGCCGGGGGGACGGATCTGGCCGAACCGCTGCTCGTACAGGGTCAGGTTCTGGTTGATGGTCCTGATGATGTCGAACACGGCGGTTGGCGGCACCCGGATCCTGGCCACCAGCCGGTGCGGCGCCCGGATCACCTCCTCGCCCTCCTCGGTCCTGGCCGGCTGTGGGGGCTCGCTGCTGACCAGGAAATCGAAGGTGAACTCGTGCCCGGTGTGCCAGATCGCCAGGGCGTTGGCGTAGTAGCCCGCCTCCTGAGCTGGCTCGGCATGGGTCTCGAACGCCATCCGGGGCTTGGCAGGCGGATCGCTCACCTCAGCACGGTACCGCCGCGCCGGCTTGACCCGGGAACAGGCGCAGCGCGCCTCGAGCGCGAGCAGTTTCAACTGTGGGCACAGAAGGCTACTGAAGTGTCTCCCGGTCTACGCCCTTCCTCAATCTAAGCGTGACCTTGTGCACGTACAGTGAAGGCACATCGCTGATGGCGAGAACCGCGTCCAGTACGCCGGCGATCCCCGCAACGCCTGGCGGCACGGGAAATACGTACTGGTGATCACGAGCCGCAGCGCTGCTCCTCGTGGGTGGGACGCGTGCCCGGTCGGCTTCCGGCGGTCGGCGGGGCCGAGGCTGGCCAGCGGATGCGGTGAAAAGGGAGGCCCAGGTGCGGTCGGCTGGATCCGGCGGCGCGCGGTGAGCCTGACCATCCTGGCGGGGGTGGCCGGGGCTCTGGTGGCGGTCGCGGCGGCGACGCTGCTGTGGCGCGAGTCCGGCCGGCGCGAGCCATCGGTCCGGAACGCCTACCGGGCGCTGGCGGCGGCGGCGCTGCTGTGGGGAGCGGGCTTCGTCGACGCCGAAAGCATGGGGGCCAGCGGCACCGGAACCTCACTGACCTCGGCAGACCTGCTGACCCTGCTGGCCTTGCCGGCCCTGGGGGTCGGCCTGTTCGGCTTGGCCAGGGCGAGCCGGGAGGCGGACGGCGAGGACCGGCCGGCGTCCCGGGCCCAGGCCGGCAGCGCGGTGGCCTGGCTGGCCGACGCATGCCTGCTGGCAGCCGCGCTGTTCATCATCGACTGGGTGGCGGTGCTCGGGGCCCAGTACCGCCGCACCGGCGAGTCGGCCGGGACCTTCGCGCTCCAGGCGATCCACCCGATCGCCGACCTGGTCGCGCTCGGCGTCCTGCTGACGGTCGCGGTGCGGGCGGGGCGGGCGGGGCTGGCGCCGTACCTGGCCCTCCTGGTGGTGGCGGCGGGTGACTCGCTCGCGGTCGGCGCCAGGATCAGTGGCACGCGCCCCGGCACCGGGGCGGTCTTGGTCACGCTGGCCGGGTTCTGCCTGCTGGGGGCGGCCGCGCTGGTCCGGGCCGACCGCGCGGTGTCGGCGTCGCAGTGGCGGCGCCCGGGCTGGCTCGAGCCGGCCGGGCTGCCCGGGGCCACGCTGGCGGCTTCGCTGGCCGCCGCCGTGGCCGCGCTGATGGCGATCGGCTGGGCCCTGAACGGCGGATCGTTCGCCGAGCCGGTGGTGGTGATCTGCGCGGGGATCGCCGGGCTCGCGCTGGTCGCCAGGATCACCGACCTGCTGCGCCGGGAGCACAGCGCGGCCGCGCTCTCGGCGGAATCGGAGCACAGGTTCCGCGAGCTGGCCGACCGCACCAGCGACGTCGTGCTCATCTGCGATCGCGACGGGGTCATCAGGTACGCCAGCCCGGCCGTCGGCGAATACGGGTACACGCCCGCGGAACTGGCCGGCCGGTCGCTTTCTGAGCTCGTTCACCCCGAGGACCGGGCCGCCGGTGTCAGGACCGTGCGCGCCGTCGGCGCCGGGCGGCAACCGGGCCGGCTCCCGTGCCGGGTCCGCTCGGCCGACGGCACCTGGCGTCACGTCGAGTCCACGGTGTCCCGCTACCGCGAGATGGGCGCCCCTGACCGGCTGCTCATCACCGCGCGCGACGTCAGCGACCAGATCGCGCTGCGCAGGCAGGTGACGTACCTGACCTACCACGACGGGCTCACCGGGCTGCCGAACCGGGCGTACATCGAGGACCGGGCCAAGGACGCGATCGACCGGGGCGCGGCCGCCGAGCCGGACCGGCTTCCCGTGCAGGCCGGGGCGATCTTCATCGACCTGGACGGCTTCACCGGGGTCAACGACTCCGTCGGGCACGGCGCGGGCGACCTGCTGCTGGCCCAGGCCGCCCGCCGCCTGCGCGCGGCCGTCCCCCCGGAGAACACGGTGGCCCGCTGGGGCGGAGACGAGTTCGCGGTGCTGGTAGAGCGCGCTGCGAGCGCGCCGGAGATCGTCGACATCGCCGAACGCCTCGCTCGGGCCATAGCCGCCGAGCCGTTCCATGTCGCCGACCGCGAGATCTCCCTGACCGCCAGCATCGGCGTGGCCCTGGCCGGCGGGGGTGCGCACGGACACCTGCTGCGTAACGCCGACGTAGCCATGTCCAGGGCAAAGGACTCCGGCGGCGGCCGGGTGGAGGTCTTTGCCGCGCACATGCACGCCGACGTGATGCGCAGGCTCGAGATGGCCAGTGACCTGCGGGCCGCCATCACGGCGGGCAAGCTCGGCCTGGAGTATCAGCCCGTGGTGGACTTCGCGGCGTCCCGGGTCATCGGGGTGGAGGCGCTGGCACGCTGGTCGCGCGGGGGCCAGCCGGTTCCCGCGGCCGAGTTCCTCGGCGTGGCCGAGGACTCCGGGCTGGTTGTACCGCTCGGCGAGCATGTGCTGCGCGAGGCGTGCACCCAGGCCGCCGCCTGGCGCAGTTCCGGCTGGCTCATCGGGGTGTCGGTGAACTTTTCGCTCCGGCAGGTCACCGCGGCCGGCTTCGCCGCGTCCGTGCTGACGGTGCTCGACGAGACCGGCCTGCCGCCCAGCGCGCTGACCCTTGAGGTCGCCGAGCGCGTCCTGATCGAGGGCGCTGGCCCGGTGGCCGACGGGCTGGCCGAGCTTCGCCGCCACGGCGTGCGGCTGGCCATCGATGACTTCGGCACCGGGTATGCGTCCCTCGCCTATCTCAGGCACCTCGCCGTAGACATCATCAAGATCGACCCGTCGTTCGTGGCCGGGCTGGGCGAGGACGCCACCCTGGCCATGCTCACCCGCACGATCATCCAGGTCGGGCACGATCTCGGCATCGAGGTGGTGGCCGAGGGAATCGAGCGCCCCGAGCACCTGGAACTGCTGCGGGAGATGGGCTGCGGGCTGGGCCAGGGATACCTGATCGCCGGGCCCATGGACGCGCGCGGCGTCGAAGCCCTGATCGTCGGCGGCTGGCCCGGCGCCCACGAGCCCGCGCTGCCCCCCGAGCCCGCGCCTTCCCCCGGATCCGCGCCGCCCCCCGAGGCCGCCCTGGCCGACGGCGAGGCGCCCGCGCCCGCGGCGCCCGCCGCCGCGCCCGCGCAGTGACGCGAGCAGGGCCGGTCCCGAGCGCGGCGGCGTGCGGTCATGTGAACTGCTTCACAAGCCTGGCTAAGATGGCGTTCCTGACCGCCTGACCGCCGCCGGAAAGGGCCAACGTGTCCACGCCGATCGTCCTCATCGCCGAAGAACTCTCGCCCGCCGGGATTGCCCAGCTGGAATCCGACTTCGAGCTCCGTTACACCGACGGCGGCGACCGGACGCAGCTGCTGTCGGCCCTGGCCGACGCCGACGCGGTGATCATCCGTAGCGCGACCACCATCGACGCTGAGGCCCTGGAGCACGCGCCGAAGCTGCGCGTGGTCGCCCGGGCCGGCGTCGGCCTGGACAACGTCGACGTCGAGGCGGCGACCAGGGCAGGCGTGATGGTGGTCAACGCCCCGACGTCCAACGTCGTGAGCGCCGCCGAGCACGCCGTCGCGCTGCTGCTGTCGACCGCGCGGAACGTGCCCCAGGCCATGGCGTCGCTGAAGAGCGGGCAGTGGAAGCGGTCCGCCTTCACCGGCGTCGAGCTCCAGGACAAGGTGGCGGGGATCCTCGGCCTCGGCAAGATCGGGGTGCTGGTCGCCCAGCGCCTCGCGGCCTTCGGCATGACAGTGATCGCCTATGACCCGTACGTGGCGGCAGCGCGCGCGGCTCAGCTCGGCATTCGCCTGGTGAGCCTCGAGGAACTGCTCACGGAGTCCGACTTCATCAGCGTGCACCTGCCGAAGAACGCTGAGACGACCGGGCTTCTCGGCGACCGGCAGCTGCGCACGGTCCGGCCCGGGGTGCGGATCATCAACGCGGCCCGCGGCGGCATCGTGGACGAGAGCGCGCTGGCCAGTGCGCTGGCCGACGGCCGGGTGGCCGGGGCCGCGCTCGACGTATACGCCACCGAGCCGTGCACGGACAGCCCGCTCTTCGCGCTGCCCAACGTGGTGGTCACCCCGCACCTGGGCGCGAGCACCCAGGAGGCGCAGGAGAAGGCGGGGACCCAGGTGGCCCGGTCGGTCCGGCTGGCCCTGGCCGGCGAATTCGTGCCGGATGCGGTCAACGTCCAGGGCGGCACCGTGGACGAGGTGCTCAGGCCGGGCCTGCCGCTGGCGGAGAAACTGGGCCGCATCTTCACGGCCGTGGCGGGCGGGATCGCGGCCCGGATCGAGGTGGAGGTCCGGGGCGAGATCGCGGGCCTGGACGTCAGCGTGCTGCAGCTGGCCGCGCTCAAGGGCGTGTTCAGCGACATCGTCGAGGACGCCGTCACCTACGTCAACGCCCCGCTGCTGGCCGCCGACCGCGGCGTCGAGGTCAGCCTGTCGACCGAAAAGCAGAGCCCGGACTGGCGCAATGTGGTGACCCTGCGCGGCGCGCTGCCCGGCGGCCAGATCGTGTCGGTCGGCGGGACGCTGACCGGGCAGCGCCAGCTCGAGAAGCTCGTCGAGGTCAACGGCTTCGACATGGAGATCGCGCCGGCCGAGCACATGGTGTTCTTCACCTACTCCGACCGGCCGGGCATCGTCGGCATCGTCGGCCAGATCCTCGGCACCCAGGGAATCAACATCGCCGGGATGCAAGTATGCCGGGACGCCAGGGGAGGGCACGCGCTGATCGTGCTGACGGTCGACTCGGCCCTGCCGCCGGAGGTCCTAGACGAGATCACTTCCTCGATCGGCGCGGTGTACGGCCGGGCCGTGGACCTCGACGGGCGCTGAGCGGTCCGCTGCCCGACTGCGTGGCCAGTAAGGTACGCGCATGGCGGCAATGCGGGGGGTTCCGGAGGGTGATCCCCCCGGGCCAGCAATGCCGGGGGTTCCGGGGGGTCGTCCCCCCGGGCCAGCACCGTCCATCAGGCTGGCCGTGATCGGCGGTGACGGGATCGGTCCCGAGGTGGTCACGGAGGCGGTCAAGGTGCTCCGGGCCGCGGCCGCCGGTGCCGCGATCGAGACCACCGATTACGACCTGGGCGCGCAGCGGTGGCTCCGCACCGGGGAGACGCTTCCGGCGTCGGTGCTGGACGAGATCGCCGGGCAGGACGCGATCCTGTTCGGGGCCGTCGGCGACCCGGGCGTGCCGAGCGGTGTCCTGGAACGGGGCCTGCTGGTGCGGCTGCGGTTCGAGTTCGATCAGTACGTCAGCCTCCGTCCGGTGCGGCTGTATCCCGGCGTGGCCTCGCCACTGTCCGGCCTGGGCACCGAGTCGGTGGACATGCTGGTGGTCCGGGAGGGGATCGGGCCCCCCTCCATCGAGGCGGGCGGTGTCAGGCGCAGGGGTGCCGTCGGCGAGGTGGCCACCCAGGAGAGCATCAGCACCGGGTTCGGCGTGGGCCGGGTGGCGCGGTACGCGCTGCAGCGGGCCGCGGCCCGGCCGCGCCGGAAGCTGACCCTGGTGCACCAGACCAACGTGCTCGCCTACGCCGGGGACCTGTGGCGGCGCACCGTCGACGAACTCGCGAAGGAGTTCGCCCAGGTGACGACCGACTACTGCCACGCCGATGCCGCGTCGATGTACTTCGTCACCCAGCCGGAACGGTTCGACGTGATCGTCACCGACCACCTGTTCGGCGACATCCTGACCGCGCTCGGCGCCGCGGTGGCCGGCGGCATCTGGCTCGCGGCGAGCGCCAGCATCAACCCGGAGCGGACCGCGCCGAGCATGTTCGAGCCGGTGCACGGGAGCGCGCCGGACATCGCCGGCCAGCAGAAGGCGGATCCGACCGCGGCCATCCTGTCGGCGGCGATGCTGTGCGAGCACGTCGGGCTCCCCGCCGAGGCGGCCCGGATCGAGCAGGCCGTCGCCGAGGACCTGCTGGACCGCCAGGGAGCCTGGGCGGCCAGGTCCACCGTGGAGATCGGCGACGACATCGCAGAGCGCGTCGCGGGCTGATCCGGCGTAGGTAAGATACTAGGACGTCCTAACTTAACTGCCTCGACGCCCTGGCCCAGGCCACGGACGGGGGCGCTGCATTTTCCGGACCGTGATCGTGCGGACCCGGCCAGGGCGCCAGACCGGTGAGAGGGGAACCGCGATGACCGTCGGCACCAGCCGCGAGATCGACTTTGTGCTCCATCCCGCCAGCGACCCGGTACCGGCCGCCGAGCGGGAGCGGCTGCTGGCCGATCCCGGGTTCGGACAGGTCTTCACCGACCACATGGTGACGATCCAGTGGTCGGCAGACCGCGGCTGGCACGACGCCGAGCTGCGGGCCTACGGGCCGTTCACGCTAGACCCGGCCACGCAGGTGTTCCACTACGCGCAGGAGATCTTCGAGGGCCTGAAGGCCTACCGGCAGTCCAGCGGCCCCATCGTGGCGTTCCGTCCGCAGGCCAACGCGGCGAGGTTCAACCGTTCGGCGGTCAGGATGGCCGTGCCGCAACTGCCGGAGTCCACCTTCGTCCGCGCGATCGACCTGCTGGTCACCCAGGACCGCGAATGGGTGCCCACCAAGGAAGGTCATAGCCTCTACCTGCGCCCGTTCATGATCGCGACTCACCGCGGCCTGGGAGTCAACAAGCCCTCACCCTCCTGCCTGTTCGCGGTGATCGCGGCCCCGGCCGCCTCCTACTTCGCGGGTGACCTGCGGCCTGTCTCGGTGTGGCTGTCTCACGAGTACACCCGGGCGGCGCCGGGCGGCACCGGAGCGGCCAAGACCGGCGGCAACTACGCCGCGGCGTTCGCCGGGCAGATGCAGGCCCTCGATCACGGCTGCGACCAGGTGGTCTGGCTGGACGCGGCCGAGCACCACTGGGTCGAGGAAATGGGCGGGATGAACCTGTTCTTCGTCTACGGCTCCGGGCCCGACGCGCGGATCATGACGCCCGCGCTCACCGGGACGCTACTGCCGGGCATCACCAGGGACTCCCTGCTCACGCTGGCCCCCGAGCTGGGCATCCCGGCGTCCGAGGGCAGGATCTCCACCGGCGAGTGGCGGGCGGGATGCGAGTCCGGCGAGATCACCGAGGTGTTCGCCTGCGGCACCGCAGCGGTCATCACCCCGGTCGGCACGATCAAGGGAGCAGACGGCGGCTGGACGGTCGGCGACGGCACGCCTGGCCCGGTCAGCATGCGGCTGCGCGAGGAACTGCTCGGCATCCAGTACGGGCACCTCGCCGACCCGCACGACTGGATCCACAAGATCATTTAATCGTCGAGGCCGGTGGCGTCGGGGAGTTAGGAGCCGCCGGGGCCGGTGGCGTCGGCGGATTAGGAGCCGCCCGGACCGGTGGCGTCGGCGGAGTAGCCGCCGCCGGGGCCGGTGGCGTCGGCGCAGTAGCCGTTGTCCGGGATGCGCCCGCCGGCTGGCACCAGGGCCGGGCGCGCGGGCACGGTCCGCGGGTACTTCAGCCCGGCACCGGTGTTGACCACCACGACCTCGTCGCCGGACGCTAGCCAGCCGTCACGGCGGAGCCGCGCGACCGCGGCGAAGCACGCCGCGCCTTCCGGGCAGACCCAGGTCCCCTCGGACCGCGCGGCCTGACGCTGGCTGGCGAGCAGTTCCTGATCGGTCACGGCCACCGCGGTTCCCGCCGTGGCCCGGATCGCCTCCAGCGCCAGGAAGCCGCCGAGCGGGTCCGGGACGGTGAGGCCGAACGCCTCGGTCCTGGCCTCGGGCCATGGCTCGGTCTCGTCGGCCTGCCGCTCGAAGGCTCGCACCACCGGCGCGCAGCCTGCCGCCTGCACCGCCACGAGGCGTGGCAGCACCGGGCCGATCCAGCCCAGCCGCGCCAGCTCGCGCAGCCCCTTGGCGATGCCGACCAGGCCCACGCCGCCGCCGGTCGGGAAGACGATCACGTCCGGCACCCGCCAGCCCAGCTGCTCGGCGATCTCCAGCCCGATCGTCTTCTTGCCTTCCAGCCGGTAGGGCTCCCTGAGGGTGGAGACGTCCTGGTACCCAGGCCGGTCCGCCACGGCGGCCCGGATGAGGCGCCCCGCGTCCCCGATCAGCCCGTCGGTCAGGTAAGCCCGCGCCCCGGCGGCCACGCACTCGGCCCAGGTGATCTCCGGGGACGCGGCCGGCATGACGACAAGGCAGGGCAGCCCGGCCCGGGCCGCGTAGGCGGCCCAGGCGGCCCCGGCGTTCCCGTTGCTGGGCAGGGCCACCCCGGTGGCCCCGAGCTCGGCCGCGCGGGACACGGCTACCGCCGCGCCGCGGGCCTTGAACGTCCCGGTGGGCAGCGCGCCCTCGTCCTTCATCAGCAGCCCGGGCACCCCGAGCGCCGAGCCCAGGCGCTCCATGGGCAGCAGCGGCGTCAAGCCCTCGCCGAGGCTGACCACGGACCTGGCCGAGCTCACCGGCAGCAGCTCGTGGTAGCGCCACAGGCTCGGCGGCCGTGCGGCGATCTGGTCCGGGCCGGTGAGCGCGGCGGCGCGTTCCAGGTCGTAACGGGCCAGCAGCGGCGCGCCGCAGCCGCAGGTCCCCTGCACCTGACCCGCGTCGTAGGAGGTGGCCGGGCACCGGGAGCACTCGAGGAAGGCCAGGGCCGAGTACGCGGCGGAGGCGGCCGGCCGGGGCGGGCCGTGGTGCGCTGGTTCCTGGGTCACAGGGCCCATCTTGTATTGTCCGGGACATCGGATCCTCGGCCGCCCCCAGCGCCGCCGCCACCCACGGCGGCGTACCGGACGTGCTGCGACGGGCCCGGGTGGCCACCCTGGTGTACTTCGTGGTGCTCGGCCTGGCCGACGGGGTGTGGCTGGCCAGGATTCCGGCGGTCAAGCAGAATCTGGGCCTGTCCGACGGGCTGCTCGGCGTGGCCCTGCTCGCCGCGCCGGTCGGGCTGGTGATCATCGCGGCGTTCGCGGACCGGCTGATCGACAGGTTCGGCAGCGCGCGGCCCACCGTGGCGGGCGCGGTGGCCATCTCGCTGCTGCCCGTTGCGTTCGGGCTGGCGGGGAGCCTCGGCGTCCTGATGGCCGCGCTGTTCGTCTACGGCATGGGCGGCGGGCTGATGGACGTGGCGATGAACTCCCAGGCGGTGCGTGTGGAACGCGGGTACCGGCGCCCGCTCATCAACTCGTTTCACGCGTGCTACAGCTTTGGCGGGCTGGCCGGGGCGTTGCTCGGCGGGCTGTTCGCCTGGGCCGGTGTCGGCCCGGCCCTGACGTTCACCGCGGTCGGCGTGCCCCTGGCCGTGCTGGCCGTGCTCAGGCGGCGCGGACTGCTGCGCGGGCCCGAGGCCCGCGACCGGCCTTCCCCCGTCGGCCGGCCGGATCCTGGCGGCCGGCCGGATCCTGCCGGCCAGCCCGGCCCCGTCGGCCGGCCAGGACCGGCGGCAGGCGCCCGGGGCCGCCGCCGCACGGCCATGCTGATCGCCGTGCTGGGCCTGCTGGCCCTGTGCTCGCTGCTCGGCGAGGGCGCCGCGGGCGGCTGGAGCGCCGTCTACCTGCGCGACAACCTGGGCACCTCGGCGGCGTTCGCGGCCCTCGGGTACGCGGCGTTCTCGGTCACGATGGCGATCGGGCGGTTGTTCGGCGACCGGCTGACGGCCCGGTTCGGCCCGGCCCGGCTGGTCAGCGGGTGCGGGCTGGTGGCGGCGATCGGTCTGGCGGTAGCGCTGGTCACGGCCAGCCCGGCCGCCGGACTGGTCGGGTTCGCGCTGTTCGGCGCCGGGCTGTCCAGCACGTTCCCACAGTTGCTGTCGGTGGCGGGCAACGTCGAGACGGCGCGTTCCGGCACGGGAATTGCCCGGGTGGCCGGGGCCGGGTACCTGGGCCTGCTGAGCGGCCCGGTGCTGATCGGAAGCGTCGCGAGCCTCGTGGGGCTGCGGCTCGCGCTGGGGATCCCGCTGGCCGCGGCGCTGTGCCTGGCCGTTGGCGGCTGGGTCGTGCCGGGCCGACGCGAGCCGCTGACCCGGCGGCTTCGCCGGCGATGACTGGCGTAAATCGGCCGGGCCGCCTGCGATAAGTTTCTCCGCGCGGGCCGCAGGCTGGCGATCGCGCCGACCAGCAGGTCCAGGCCGAACTCGAAGTCGGCCTCGAAATCCCGGTTCAGGAGTTCCGCCGACAAGCTCATGACCTGCGGAAATTCGGCCGGGTCCAGGAACGGCCGGTCGGCCGCGAGCACAGCCGGATCTTGGCCCAGGGGCCGCTGCGGCTCGAGACCCGGGGTCACGCCCACCTCACGCACCAGGGCCCCGGCGACGTACGCGACGTAGGCGCGCACCATGCGGACCGCGTCCTCGCCACCGAAGCCCGCGCCTCGCAACGTGGCCAGCGCGCGCTCCACGGGCTGCAGCGTGGCCGCCGAGTCGACCGGGCGGCTGATCACGACCATCGTGCAGCGGGGGTAGATGCGAGCCTTCCGCCAGAACGCGCGCGCCTGGGTGCGCAGCTCGTCCTCCCAGTCGGCGCCGGGCTCGGTGGCCAGGTCGAGGCCGGACATGACCTGCTCGGCGACCCCGTCGAGCAGTGCTGCCTTGCTGGGCACGTGATCGTAGAGCGCCATCACCCCGGTGCCGAGCTCGTCAGCGATGCGGCGCATCGAGACCGCGCTGGGACCTTCCCGCTCGATCAGCTCCACGGCAGCTGCGATGATCCGCTCACGAGTCAGCTGCATAGGCCAAAGGTACCCAGTGAGCATTACCAGTTGGGCCGGCCCCCTACGGTAGGGGCATGAACGATAAGGAGATCCTCGGGCACATCGACGAGCTCATCCAGACCGAGCACGAGCTGCGGGCCAAGCTGGCCGCGGGCGAGCTCACCAGCCAGGAGGAGCAGGCCAGGCTGAAGGCCACCGAGGAGTCGCTCGACCAATGCTGGGACCTGCTGCGGCAGCGCCGCGCCCGGCGCGAGTTCGGCGAGAACCCGGAGGAGGCGGCCTCGCGCCCGGCCTCCGAGGTGGAGGGGTACCTGCAGTAGGCGGCCGGGGGGACGATCTCACCGAACCCCGCAAGTAGGCTCTGACACGTGCGTATCGCAAGGTTCGCCCACGGCAGCGAGGTGGGCTACGGGATTGTGGAGGACATCCAGCCCGACGGCGCCACCGCCGGGGGAGTCCCGGATCCCGACGCTCTCGTGGTGGCCGAGTTGCTGGGGCATCCGTTCGGGATCGGGGACGAGCCCGTCCGGCTCACCGGCTCCCGCTACCCGCTCGCCGACGTGCGGCTGCTCGCGCCCGTCCTGCCCAGCAAGGTGATCGCGATCGGGAAGAACTACGCCGATCACGTGCGCGAGATGGGCGGCGAGCCGCCGCCCGAGCCGGTGATCTTCCTGAAGCCCTCGACTGCGGTCATCGGGCTGCGGGACCCTATCGTCTACCCGGCCGAGCTGTCGGAGCGGGTCGACTTCGAGGGTGAGCTGGCCGTGGTCATCGGCAGGCTCTGTCGCCAGGTGCCCGCCGCGCGGGTGCCCGAGGTGATCTTCGGCTACACCTGCGCCAACGACGTCACCGCGCGTGACCTGCAGGCCAGGGACGGGCAGTGGGCGCGCGCCAAGGGATTCGACACGTTCTGCCCCCTCGGGCCGTGGATCCAGACCGACATCGATCCCGGCGACCTCGAGCTGACCACGGTCGTGAACGGCGAGATCCGGCAGAACGCGCGGACCTCGCAGCTGATGCACGACGTGACCGCGCTGATCAGCTACGTCAGTGCCGTGATGACCCTGCTGCCCGGCGACGTGCTGCTGACCGGCACGCCGGCCGGGGTCGGCCCGCTCAAGGAGGGCGACGAGGTGTCGGTCTCGATAGAGAACATCGGAACGCTCACCAACGGGGTAATCAACCGTGACTGACGAAGCTGGCCCCGCGGGCCGCCCCACCCCCCCGGGATCGCCGGTCCGGGTGCGCTTCGCGCCGTCCCCCAGCGGGGACCTGCATGTGGGCAACATCCGCACCGCGCTGTTCGACTGGGCGTTCGCGAGGCACACCGGCGGGACCTTCGTGCTGCGGATCGAGGACACCGACCAGTCCCGGGTGCGGCCCGCCTACATCGAGTCTGCCCTGGAGACGTTGCGCTGGCTGAGCCTGGACTGGGACGAGGGGCCCGAGGTCGGCGGCCCCTACGGCCCCTATCTGCAGAGTCAGCGGATGGCGATCTACGAGGGCTGGATCGCGAAGTTCCTCGAATCCGGGCACGCCTACTGGTGCTACTGCACGCCGGAAGAACTGGCCGCGCGCCGGGAGGCGGCCCGCGCGGGCTCCGGCGGGCCCAGCGGTTACGATCTGCACTGCCGTCACCTGACCCCCGAGCAGGTCGCCGAATACCAGGCCGAGGGCAGGCGGCCGGTGGTGCGAATGCGGATGCCGGAGGGCTCGACCACGTTCACCGACCTGGTCCGGGGCGAGATCACCATCGACAACAAGAACGTGCCTGACTTCGTGCTCGCCCGGGCCAACGGCAGCCCGCTCTACACGCTGGCCGTGGCGGTCGATGACGTGCTGATGAAGATGACCCATATCGTGCGGGGGGACGACCTGCTGTCCTCGACGCCGCGGCAGCTCGCCGTGTACCGCGCGATGGGCGTCCCGGAATCGGAGTTCCCGGTCTTCGCGCACCTGCCGTTCGTGCTCGGGCTGGAGGGCGAGAAGCTCGGCAAGCGTTACGGTGCCGCGTCCATCAGCTATTACCGGGACCAGGGATTCTTGCCGGAGGCGCTCGACAACTACCTGGCGCTGCTGGGCTGGTCGCCGGGGGACAACCGGGAGTTGTTCACGCTGGCCGAGATGGCCGCCGAGTTCGACCTGGCCAAGGTCAACAAGAACCCGGCCCGGTTCGATGTGCAGAAGCTGGAATCGATCAACGGCGACAAGATCCGGGAACTCGGCCCGGACGACTTCGTGCGACGGATCATCCCGTTCCTGCACGAGGATCGTCTGGTCGACGACCCCCCGACCGCCGAGCAGGCCGCGGTGGTCGCGGCCGCGGCACCGCTGATCCAGGGGCGGATCTCGAAGCTGGCCGACGCGCCCGGCATGCTGCGCTTCCTGCTGGTGGACGAGGACAAATTCGCCGCCGACCCGGACGATGGCGCTCGCGCGCTCGGCCCCGACGCGGTACCCGCGCTGAGCGCGGCGCACGACGCGCTGGCCGGCCTCGGGTCGTGGACGGCGGGGGAGATCAGGGACGCGCTCCAGGCGGTACTCATCGACGGGCTGGGGCTGAAGCCCAAGGATGCCTTCGGCGGGGCGGTCCGGGTCGCGATCACCGGGCGGCGCGTCGGGCCGCCCCTGTTCGAGTCGATCGAGTTGCTCGGCCGGGGAAGAACCCTCGACCGCCTGGCCCGGGCCGCCGAAGCGGCCGCCGCGGGCACCTGAACACGGCGCCGCCTGTGGCGGATCCCTTTGGCGGCCGGATCCGCACTCGGCTACACTGCACTGGCGTGCTGGGACACCCGCGGCGCGCCCGGGCGCCGCTGGCCCGGTCCCATGGGGTATGGGGTAATTGGCAGCCCGGCAGGTTCTGGCCCTGTTAGTCTAGGTTCGAGTCCTGGTACCCCAGCGACGTTATCGACAGCGCGGATGCCGCAGCAGCCGGCATCCGCGTTCGTGCTTTCCGGGCGGGGTTTGCCGCTCAGATCCGGCGGCCACGGCGTCGGCTGCGGCCCCGGCCAGGCTCCAGCCTGGTCAGGCGCAGCAGCACCAGCAGGATGATGGCGCCGACGATCGACCAGACGATCCCGGTGAAGTGGAACTGGCTCACGGTCAGGGTGTGATACTCGACCAGGTTCGCCACGAACCCGCCGACGAACGACCCCACGACCCCCAGGATGACCGTGCCGAGCAGGCCGATGGGGTCACGGCCGGGAACCAGCAGCCGGGCGATGGCGCCCGCGACGAGACCGACGATCAGCAGAACGATGATGAACGTCAACATGCCCCCGTTAACTACCCGGCTGCCGCGGAACATGCAAAGGATCCCGGCGCAGACAGCGGCCGGGATACCTCGCGGCCCCGGGGCCTGGTGCCCCTGCGGCCGCGGCGTCCCCCCGGTCGGCTCGGGAGCCGTTTGGCGCCGCCCCGCGAGGTACGCTAGCCTTGGTACCCGGCTGGGGCTCAGGCCCCGGTCAGTTTTGTGCTCACGGCTGGGCCGCAGGATAGGGTACTTGCGCGGTCCACGTGGTACCTGGCCCCGTCGTCTAGTGGCCCAGGACGCCGCCCTCTCAAGGCGGTAGCGCCGGTTCAAATCCGGTCGGGGCTACCAGGGAAGTAGCAGGTCAAGGGCCTGATCGCCGATCGCAGCGGTCAGGCCCTGATCAGCTGTCCGTCGTTTGTCCGTGAGGTTCGCCGTCACGTCGTGGCATCAGGCGTCCCGGAACAGTTGCTGCTGATACGGGTGGGCGCCGTCAGGAGGTCATCCCGCTCGGCGATCCCGGCGGTGCGACCGTATTGATGAGGTCCACAGCGACAATCGGCTCGCCAATAACTGTGAACCGTCTATGCCTAGCGCTAATGGCCATAAAGCAAGCATGGGCATTAGCGTCTTCAATAAGAACCATTAGTTCTTAGAAACTCTTAACCCTTGTCCCTGGCCTAAGTAATGTGCCAGACTGATTCTTGTCCATAAGAACTAGCTGCCTCGAACACGACCGTGGTCTCCATGTTCGACATCGGTAGCTGGCATCTGTGCGGCCGACTTACGGCAGCCAGGCCTTTACCCATCGGTAAGCAGCAGGCTTGTCCCGGCCAACTACGAACGAAAGGTCTCCCTAAATGTCCGAGCGGCCGATCATCGTCTTCGACGTCAATGAGAACCTGCTCGACCTGGATTCACTGAACCCCGTCTTTGCCCGGATTTTCAACGACACCGCGGCTATGCGCCTGTGGTTCGCCGACCTGATCCTCTACTCGGAGGCGCTCACGATCGCTGGCGTCTACGTTCCGTTCACCGATATCGGCGCGGCCGTGCAGCAGATGCTCGCCGACGCCCGCGGCATCAAAGTCAGCGACGTCGACGCCGCCGAGCTCACCGACCGGTTCGCTACCATGCCGCCCCATCCGGAAGTCCCCGCGGCCCTGCGACGACTGCGCGACCACGGCTTCCGGCTGTTCACCCTCACCGATAACACGCTGGGCATCTCCGGGCGGCAGCTGGAGCACGGCGGCATCATCGATCTATTCGAGCGCCGGTTCGGCGTTGACGAGACCGTCAAACGCCACAAGCCAGCCCCGCAGGCCTACCAATCCGTGGCCGCCGCGCTCGAGGTCGACCCCGGCGAAATCTGCCTGATCGCGTCCCATGTCTGGGACACGATCGGCGCCTCTGCGGACGGCTGGCAGGCCGCGCTCATCTTGCGTGAGGGCAACGCCCCCCTTCCCGTCGGCCCGCAGCCGGACTACATCGGCAAGGACCTCGACGTGATCGCTGACCAGCTGATCGAGCGGTACGCCACCACGGCAAACGCAAGTTGACCGGGCATCTGCCGGCTCCGGTGCGGACAGGGACCGGGTGACCAGGCAGAGGCACCGCACGCCCCCGAAGCAGCCGACGGCGCCAGCTGAGGCACCCACCGCAAGATCCGGCCGCGCGGGGTCGTCAGCGATAGCCGAGCTGGCGATGTGCGGCCGGATGGCGGCGGCCAGGCTGTCCCTGCTACTGGAGCCCGGTCCGGACTGACGTGATGCGCTGCGTGTTGAAGCCGAGCCAGTGCATGCGGCCCATGTAGCGCGCGTGCTCCACCTTGAGACAGCGGTCCATGATCACCGTCACGCCGCCGTCCTCGGCGATCCGCGCCCCCTCCTCGTTGATCACGCCGAACTGGCACCAGAGCGAGCCGGCGCCGATCGCCACCGCCTCCCGCGCGATTCCCGGCAGCGCATCCGGCGCCCGGAAGACGTCCACGACGTCCACCGGCTCGGGTACGTCCAGCAGGCTCGGGTAGCACGTCTCACCGAGGATCTCGGTCTCGCGGGGATTCACCGGGATCACCCGGTAGCCGTGCCGCTTGAGGTAGTAGCCGACGAAGTAGCTGGCCCGCAGCTCTTTGGGCGACAGGCCCATGATCGCGATTGTCCTGGCGGTGTGGAGTACGCGCTGGATCGTCAGGGGATCCTGGTAGCGCCGCAGATCGCTCACGCTCTGTGTCTCGCTCATGGGGTCGCTACCTTCTTTCCCGCTGTCGCGGCGACGCGCGCGAACCCCTGGTCCAGATCCCAGATCAGGTCCTCGACGGACTCGGTGCCGACCGACAGCCGTATCGTCCCCGGGCCGACGCCGGCCGCCCGCAGTTCGTCCTCGCCCAGCTGGCGGTGTGTCGTGCTGGCCGGGTGGATGATCAGGCTCTTCGCGTCGCCGACGTTCGCCAGGTGGGACCAGAGCGTCACGCCGCCGATGAGCGCCTGCCCGCCGGCCCGGCCGCCGGCGCAGTCGAACGAGAACACCGCGCCGGCGCCGCGCGGCAGGTACTTCTCCACGAGCGGCCGGTACTTGCTGTCGGGCAGGCCGGGGTAGGTCACATTCGACGCCAGCTCGTGGGACTCCAGGAACACCGCGACCGCCCGTGCGTTGTCGACGTGGCGCTCCATCCGCAGCGACAGCGTCTCGAGCCCCTGCAGGAACAGGAAGGCGTTGAACGGCGCGAGCGCCGCGCCGAGGTCGCGCAGGGTCTCGGCCCGGAGCTTCATCAGGTAGCCGTACATACCGAACGTCTCGTGGAACTGCAGGCCGTGGTAAGCCGGCGACGGATCCGCGACCACGGGAAACCGCCCGTTTGACCAGTTGAACGTGCCGGCCTCGACGACCACGCCGCCGATGCTCGTGCCGTGGCCACCGATGAACTTGGTCGCCGAGTGGATCACGATGTCGGCGCCCCATTCGATCGGGCGGCACAGGTACGGCGTCGCGAACGTGTTGTCCACGATCAGCGGTAGCTCATGCTCGTGGGCGATGGCCGCGACGGTCTCGATGTCCAGGACGTTCCCGGCCGGGTTGCCTATCGTCTCGCCGAAGAACGCCTTGGTGTTGCCGCGGACCGCCTTGCGCCACGCGCCCGGGTCGTCGGGATCGACCCAGGTCAGCTCCACGTTCATCTTGCGCAGCCAGTGCTTGAACTGGTTCACCGTCCCGCCGTAGAGCGCCGAGGACGAGACGACGTGGTCGCCCGGCTGCAGCAGCGTGAACAGCGCGCCGGCCTGCGCGGCGATCCCGCTGGCGAACGCCACCGCGCCGCAGCCGCCCTCCAGGTTCGCGACTCGCTCCTCGAATACCGCAACGGTCGGGTTCATGATGCGCGAGTACGTGTTGCCGTACTCCTGCAGATTGAAGTACGCCGCCGCTGATTCCGGGTCCTCGAACACGTAGCTGGTCGTCTGGAAGATCGGCACCGCACGTGCGCCCGTGTTCGGGTCGGGCCGTTGCCCGGCGTGCAGCTGGCGCGTCTCGAACCCGAACGCGCGGTTTTCCTCGGCCCGGGACGATTTGTCGGTCACGAAGGTCTCTTCCTCGACTTCCTCGACGTCATCCGCTGTTCCCGCTTTCCGCCAGGAAGCGACGGATGATGGGTATCTGGCGGGCTTCTTCCAGCAGGAAGCAGTCATGGCCGTACGGCGCCTCGATCACATGGCATTCGACCGGCTTGCCGAGAGCCTGAAGCCCCTGCTCGATCTCCCTCGACGCCGACGGCGGGTACAGCCAGTCGGAACTGAACGCGATCAGCAGCGTCCGCGCCGTCACCCCTTCGAGCGCTCGTGTGAGCGATCCGCCGCCGTACTGCCGCGCGAGATCGAAATACGTCAGCGCGCGCGACGTGTAGAGG
>Ga0306920_100004211_pt1 | contig 18458 bp, 18 predicted proteins | sample flu12Cox44000170_FD_204666 | JGI IMG/M metagenome (GOLD analysis project Ga0306920, IMG submission 204666) | Lab enrichment of tropical soil microbial communities from Luquillo Experimental Forest, Puerto Rico - flux4day.12C.oxic.44.000.170 (v2)... | ecosystem: Environmental > Terrestrial >... | reverse complement strand
CACAGCGATGCTTTCGAGCCGCGCTGCGATATTGACACCATCGCCGAAGATATCGTTGTCGTCGATGATGATGTCTCCCAGATGGATGCCGATGCGGAACTCGATCCGCTTGGCCTGGGGTATCTTCGCGTTCTCGTCAGCCATGCCGCACTGAAGTTCGACGGCGCATCGCGCCGCATCGAAGGCACTGGCAAATTCGACCAGCATACCGTCGCCAGTGGTCTTGACGATGCGGCCGCGATGTTTGGCGATTATGGGGTCGACAAGCGTTTTTCTAAAAGCCTTCAGTTGCGCCAGCGTGCCTTCCTCATCAGCGCCCATCAGCCGGGAATACCCGGCCACATCAGCCGCTAAGATCGCCGCCAAACGCCGCTCGACGCGCTCGCCCGTCACCTGATCCCGCCCGATCACAGCCGTAACCGACCCAATAAAAACATAGGGCCGAGATTCCCGCCAGTGCGTTCGGGAGGCTTCCGCCAATACCGGCGATGTCCGCAAGCGGCAGGAGCTGGACATCACGTGCCGTTCGGCATCAAGGTCATTGCGCGAAAGGTATCGATCAAGGTAGCGTTTTCGCTGAGACGCAGCATTTTGCGTCCAGCAAAAGAATTGCGGCAAGGTTCATCGGACCGGGGTCAGAAGCATGCACAATTTCACTCCCGTTTCCGGGCTCTTGGGCGGAGCCATCATCGGGCTGGCGTCCGCGCTGCTCATGCTACTGACCGGGCGCATCGCCGGGATCAGTGGTATATTCGGCGGTCTACTTGCACCCAACACCGGCGATCGCGACTGGCGGATTGCGTTCATCGCTGGATTGATTGCGGCGCCCCTGCTCGGAGCGATCTTCGGGATACCCCTGCCGCACCCGAGTCTGCCGGTAAATCTTGGGGTCGTTGTCGCCTCTGGGCTTCTTGTCGGTGTAGGCTCACGTATGGGTGCGGGGTGCACGTCCGGCCACGGCGTATGCGGGATTGCCCGGTTATCGGCGCGCTCGTTGTCGTTTACCGCTGTTTTCATGATCTTCGCGATCGCAACCGTTGCGATCGCGCGTCACGTCATCGGACAATGACCCATGCCACTTTATATCGCGAGCTTTGCCTGCGGGCTGATCTTCGGCGCTGGCCTCCTGATTTCCGGGATGACTGATCCAACAAAGGTGATCGGCTTCCTCGACCTCTTCGGCATGTGGGATGCGACGCTCGCCCTTGTGATGGCCGGCGCCGTAGCCGTCTCGGGTCTCGGCTTTGCCATCGCGCGGCGACGTGGCACGCCAGTTCTGGCAGAGAGGAGTTTTTGGCCAACACGAACGGACATAGACGCGCAGCTGCTGATTGCGGGCGGATTGTTCGGAATTGGGTGGGGGCTGGTCGGACTTTGCCCGGGACCTGCCCTCGTCAATCTCACCGGTCTTAGCTTTCCGGTCATCGCATTTGTGGTTTCGATGGCGATCGGCATGGTCGGCTACGATGTGTCGCTGCAACGCGGCGGAGCTCCGGCGATGATTGAGCAAGCAGGCGTCCCGGCAAGCGATGGATGACATCCGCGGTGCGGGCTGGTCCGCGCAGCATAGCATTTGGGGGCAAAGCATGACTGAACGATCATCACATCCAATTCTTTCGTTGACTGACGGGATGGCGACGCGCGGGGCCGACGTGATCCTGCTCGTCGGCCGCGTGCTGCTGGCCGTTCTGTTTCTGATGACCGTGTGGAGCGGCGGGCCGAGCGCCGACTATCTCAAATCCCTTGGCTATTTTGCACCCGCAGCCATGAGCGTGTTCGCGCATGTGGTCGAATGGATCATCGTCGTTTCGCTGCTCCTGGGCTTCGGCACACGCTACGGCGCCTTGCTCGCTATTGTTTTCGTGGTGATCGCCTTTGCCACCGCGCATCGCTACTGGGAATTTCCGCAGGCCGCACAGAGCCTGCAGTTCACCCTGCTGAGCAAGGACCTCGCGATCACCGGCGGTCTCCTGCTGTTGTTCGTCACGGGGCCGGGGCAGTTGAGTGTGGATGAGAAGCTAAGGCGATAGCGTGCCGCCCATGCCTGTCCAGCGAAAAAGGTCTGTTGGGTCAACCAAGCCTTAACCGGGCGCGATTAGATTTCCAATTGGGCATTCGGGGCGTGTGAGCTGGCTTTTTTGAGCCAGCGTGAGCCTGGGCGCGTAAAATGGCCTTTGACCCCGAAGAGCTGGTGATCCTGACCAATCACGGCACCATGAAATTACGCTCCGCGGTAGCGAGAGCAATGACCTTACCCTTCGACGAGCGCAAGAGAGCGACCATTGTCCGAAAGGGCAAACCGGCGACCTTGAAATTCGAGCGGATCAAGAATCTTGCAGCAGGGTGGGCGAAACACCTTGCACCTTCTGAATGAAGCCTGGCGCGCGTCCGAGAGACTTCCAGGCGACTCTTTCTTTCACCCGCGCGCAATCGGACAAATAGATGGTGGCAGCCACCACCCTCTCTAACGCGTGGACCGATCGATCTTATCAAGTTGAGACTTTAAAAGAGATGGTTCGATGTATCCTGAGCCGACCGACAACAGCTACGATCCTGTGATCTGGACAATCGCGGCGGCTCTCAGCGGCGCTCTCTTTTATCTCGTCATGCTCGCCTAAAACGTCGCAGCAAGGCGTGTAAACTAGCGTTGGCAGTCACATGATCTGATGTCGCCCCGCCCGGGGCGACTTCGGTCACGGCCGTGCATTAGTTTGCTTCTTCTTCGCGGCAGACGAAATGGATCTTGTTGCCATCCAGGTCGCGAACATACGCGCCGTAATAGTTGGGTCCGAAGTTGGGGCGAAGACCTGGTGCGCCTTCGTCCTCAGCGCCCGCCGAGATTGCCGCTGCATATGCTTCATCAACGGCCTTTTTACTGAACGCGGAGAAGGCCGCCATCCAGCCGTTGCCCGGATGTGCGGGCATCTTGTTGAAGGGCAATCCCACCCAAAGCCTTTGCGCTTCGCCGGGACGTTGCCAGGATGCCCAAGCTGCATATTTGACGGGAAGGCGCTCGATTCCGAGTGGCGCGAGCACCGCATCGTAGAACGCGGTAGCGCGGGCGAGGTCACGAGTACCGATGGTCAGATGACTAAACATTGAGGCCTCTGCGGAGCGCTATCGACAAACATGTCTGCGCCACAATCAATCAATCAATCGGATTGAGTTAATCGCCCGTCCAAAATACATTCGCAATACGCCAGGTCGCCTTCGTGTCAAATGCGGACATTCATTGGGATGTCCGTTAAGGGCCAGTTTCGGACTCATGCATCGCAGCAAATTGCGTCCTGTCCCGTCAACTCTTGCACGCCCGGCCTCATCGGGTACCCGCTTTCAGAAGGCCCTCAATTAGCAGCTTATGGCTTTGCGCGATCTGAGATGGCGCCCCCACGGCATAGGCGGGATTGATCTCACGCAGGCGAGCCAACGCCTCGCGCGCCTCGGCATCCCGTCCAAGATGCGCCAAAGCGGACGCCAAGCCACGGAAAGCTATCCCATCAGAGGAGTTCTGCCGAAGAGCCTTCTTGGAAACCGCGACTGCCTCGTCGAAGCGGCGAAGTTCGATCAAAGCATAACCGATGCCAGCAAGATTATTATGAAGCCACGGGTCCAACGGGCTCACGCGGATGGCGCGTTCAAAGCTCAGGATTGCTTCTTCGTACCGGCCCGCAACTTGGTAAACCCATCCTCTATAGTTCCACGCGCCGGAAAAATTTGGATTGGAAGCGGCCGCGCGATCAACGAAATCGATGGCGGTCTCACAGTCGCCGATAAGAAAAGCGGTAACCAACCCCGCGGTGCCCAGCGCTCTCTCGTCATTCTGGTCGAGGCTCAAAGCCAGGCGTGCCAGCCGAATTGCTTCGCTGCGGTCGAATTGAGGATCGGTAGAAAAGCCTAGAATAACGTTATTGAGGTGGCCACTAGCCGCCAACTGGGCGGCCCCGAGAAGGCGAGGATTAAGGTCCATAGCGCGATGCGCCAGTTGTATCGCTTCGGCAAAACCTTCACGGCTCCTAAGAGAAAGTTTCTGTATGGCCCTTAGAACCAAATCATAGGCCGTCGGGTTTTCCGGCGGGCGGCGGGTCGCCATCTCAATTTCTGTTTGAAGCAGCTTGGGCTGAATGGCTCCGACAACGGCAACCGTTAATTCGTCCTGCAAAGAGAAAACGTCTGTCAGGTCACGCTCGAACCTGTCCGCCCAAATGTGTGCATCTGTCACCGCATCAATCAACTGGCCGGTGATGCGAACCTTCCCCGCTGCCTTGCGCACAGATCCCTCAAGGACATAGCGTACACCAAGCTTGCTTCCGACCTCCTTGACATTGACGGCCTTGCCTTTGAACGCAAAGCTCGAATTGCGAGCGATTACAAACAACCCTTTGAACCGCGAAAGCGCAGTGATGATTTCCTCAACCATTCCGTCGGCAAAATACTCCTGCTCGGGATCGCCGCTCATGTTTTGGAACGGCAGCACGGCGATGGAAGGCTTGTCCGGAAGTCGAGGGGCCGCGCTTAACCTCTCGGTCAGCGAACTATGCGCTCCCGGGCGCACGGCGTAAGCGCGGACCGGCCTGGAGATGTTCTTGAGCTGCTGCTCGCCGCGATCCTCGAAGCCTACGTCGAGCTTGCCTTCTATTTCGCCGTACACCTTCTCGGAAATCAGGATGCCGCCCGGATCGGCGATCCCCTCAAGCCGGACCGCAATGTTGATCCCGTCGCCGTAGAGGTCTCCGTCCTGCCCAATGATAACGTCACCAAGGTTGAGCCCGACGCGCAACCTGAGGGGACCGCTGCTCGAGGCGAGATGATCCTGTATCTCGACCGCACATCTCACGGCAGCCAAGGGACTTGCGAACTCGGCGAGAGCGCCATCACCCGTGGTCTTGATAAGTCGCCCTTCGTGGCGGGACAGGCTGGGCTCGATCGACTCTCGCACGAGCCGTTCGAACTCGGCGTAGGTGGCTTCTTCGGCCCGTTCCATAAGAGCGGAATAGCCGACCACATCGGCCGCGAGGATGGCCGCTAACCGCCGTTGAACCCGCTGCTCAGTCACGGCGCCTCCGAGCTTTTCGAATGGGATTACACTAGCATGGTAGTGTGGACCCGCGAGCGGAATTGAAAGGCTCCCTCAACCGGATTTACCGGGCCAGTGCACCTTGGGAAGTCCGTTACGGGCCCCGAAAGTGGACATCGCCTGAGCGCATTGAGATGTCCGTTAAGGGCCAATAGGCGACATCGCGCCACATCGCGGTGGCGGTCTGCGAGGAGTAACGTCCCTGCCTGCCCAGGCGGTCGCGCACCCGCTCAAGGCGCCGCGCTCAGCCTGAGTCTCGGTCATCGGATTGGAGGGCACCATGCGGGCGATTTTTCCGTTGTCACCGCTTCTCTTCGCAGGCACAGCGCTGGGCGGCTTCTTTGCACCGTTCGCTGTTGGCGGCGGCCCGACCGACAGCATAGGCATCGCCGCCGCAACCGAGCGTCAGCTCGGCGCTGACGCTGCCGTCTGTCATGGGTCGATGTCGGCCGGCGTAACTGGCGTCATGCTGCGCCTGGCTCAGAAACACACGGAGGTGCCGCAAGCAGAAATGCAGGCCGCCTCGCCGGCGGCCGCTTTCGCCGACACAGATCCGCCGCTGTGGGAGGGGCTCGGCGGGGTGACGTACAAGATCACGACCGCGAACGAGCTTGCGCAGACCTATTTCAATCAAGGGCTCCGGCTCACATACGCGTTCAATCACAGCGAGGCTCAACGCGCCTTCCGCAAGGCGCAAAAGCTCGATCCTGACTGCGCCATGTGCTTCTGGGGCGAAGCGCTGGTGCTCGGCCCCAACATCAATCTGCCGATGCAGGAAGACGCGGTGGCGCCGGCCTTCGCGGCAGCCGAGAAGGCGCTCATGCTCGCTCCCAAGGCGACTCCGCGCGAGCAGGCGTTGATTGCGGCGATCGGGACCCGTTACGCGAAGGACGCGAAGGCGGACCGGGTGCCGCTCGATGCCGCCTATGCGGCAGCCATGGAGAAGGTTGCAGCGCAGTTCCCGGACGACAACGAGATCGCGGTGCTCTATGCGGAATCGGTGATGGATCTCAGCCCGTGGAATTACTGGCAGCCCGGTGGCCACGCGGCAAATCCGCAAAGCGGCCCCATCGTGCCGACGCTCGAACGCGTGCTGGCGCGCGACCCGAACCACCCGGGGGCGATGCACTATTACATCCACGCGGTGGAGGCATCGGACCGGCCGGAGCGCGCCGAGCCCTATGCGGACCGGCTGCGAGGGGCCATTCCCGGAGCCGGCCACCTCGTGCACATGCCGAGCCACATCTATTACCGGATCGGGCGCTATCTTGACGCGCTGGCCGAGAACAAGACGGCGATCGGGGTGGACGAAAAATATCTGGTGGCGACCAATGCACCCATGGGCGTGTATCGCCTCGGGTACTATCCGCACAACGTCCATTTCGTGATGGCGTCTGCCCAGATGGCGGGCGACGGACCCACCGTCATCGCGGCGGCCGAGAAGCTAGGTGGCCTCATCCCCGACGAGGTCGCGCGCAGCATCGCGCTGGTGCAGCCGGTCAAGGCCGCGCCTTACTTCGCTCATGCGCTGTTCAGCCCTCCCGCGACCGTTCTGGCGCTCCCCGACCCCGGCGACGCCATTCCGTACGTCAAGGCCATGTGGCACTACGCGCGCGGCGTTGCCTACGCGGCGCAGGGCGATTTTACCGCCGCCAAAGCGGAAGCGAATGCGATCGCGGCCCTCGAGGGCGGCGATTTCACGGTGCTCAAAGCCTCGAACGTTCCGGCACAGGAGGTGCTGGCGCTGGCGCGCACCGTCATCGAAGCCCGCGTGGCGCAGCGTCAGGGCGACAAGGCCGCAGCGATCGAGCGGTTCGAGCGGGCGGCTGAACTGCAGGATGGGCTGCCCTACATGGAGCCGCCCTACTGGTATTACCCGGTGCGGCAGTCGCTCGCAGTCGCGCTGATGCAGGCAGGCCGACTCGACGAAGCGGAGGAGCAGTTCCAGCGTGCGCTCAAGCGCGCCCCCGGCAACGGCTGGTCGTGGTACGGACTTGCCGAACTCTATAAGGCGCGCGGAAAGACCGACCAGGCGAGCAAGCTGCAAGCGGATCTAGCCAGGACGTGGATTGGCGACCGACAGCAGCTGGAGCTGTCGAAGTTGTGATCCTCGACGCGTAGTGCCGCCAGGCCGAGGGAATTTGACTGCTCGCGGACCTCAATGGCCGCGGGCAGTGCGCGCCCCCGGAAGTCGGGCTAACAGAAGCCATGTCCGGTCTGCCCCTCAAACGGACATCGTCGCGGTCACGGCGCTCGTGACTTTCGGTCAGCCCCCAGCTTCGGACATGCCGCCGCGCCGCAAAAACCGTGGCGACGGGCCAGAAGGTGACCTCCACGGCTGCGTCGCGGACGCTCGTTAGATCAGCGAATGCAAAGCCTTGACTGCGACCTCGCGGCTCTCCACAGCAACAAACAAATTTACCGAATGCGGAGACAAAACATATTTGTCGACGATGATCCCGTGCTGTTGCAGAATTTCGATCGCCTTGAATGGCAAATCCGAAGAAACGCCGCCGAAGCAAGTGAGGCTCACTGAGCTCAAGGTCTCACGCTGCTTACGTAAGTCTTTGCTCCTTTCCAGCGTACGCAACAGAGTGTCGAGCGACTCCGAATCGCCAGACATCATGATGCGGGTCTTTCCCTCCGTGAAAGCAGAGGCGAGGAGTTGTGGCCAGGACAAGTCGTTTTGTTTGAGATGCTGCGCGAATTTCTCAAAACCCTGATTGAGATCCGTCGAATCGATTTCCACATGTTCTATGCGAGCCATCGAGTTGACGGCCAGGACTTTTCCGGTTTCCATTCCGACAACCTCCTTGATCACTTGCGTGCTGGTTTCAGCGCCGCCCCATTTTTTCAAAACCAAAGCCACGTTTTGGCTTTGTGCCAGCTCCACGCTGCGAAAATGTAAAACCTTGGCACCCCAAAAGCACATTTCGGACAGACAGGCGAAATCCAGCTGACGCAAAGGCTTTGCATCCGCCACGATGCGCGGATCGGCCGAGCAAACTCCGTCGACCTCCTTGATAATTTCGCAGCACTCGGCCTTTAGCGCAGCGGCCATGGCGACCGCAGTCGTGTCACTGCCGCCGCGACCCAACGTGGTGATTTCCTTGGTCACCGGGTTCACGCCCTGAAAACCCGCCAAAACCACGACACGTCCGCGACCGAGTTCCTCGAGCACGCGAGTGGGCCGCACATCCAGAATACGCGCGGAGGAATGGGATTCGTCCGTCATCACTCCGGCCTGACTGCCGGTAAAACTGATGGCCGGCACACCGAGATCGAACAGTGCCATGCTCATCAGGGACATACTGATGCGCTCGCCGGTCGTTAACAGCATATCCAGTTCACGGCGATTGGGATGCGCGCTTACCTGATAAGCCATCCTGACCAGTTCGTCGGTGGCCTTGCCCATGGCTGAGACGATCGCCACCACGCGATAACCGCGGCGGCGCAAATCGGCCAAACTTCTCGCGACCGCACAGATCCTTGCCGGTGTTTCAAGACAAGCGCCGCCGTATTTTTGTACGATGATGGGATTGTTGCGCATTCTGGTTAGAAGGGGCGCTGCTGGGCATCAAGGCTTCCCACCGGAGCATAGCACGCCTCGGCCTGGCAGGAGAGCACTCGACGTCGCCGAGTTAGCAACATAGAGGCGCGAATTGGAAGGCGGGGCTGGATTTACCATCACTGACCCCGCTCTCCGAAGGAATCCAAAAACCCTTCCAACGCCGGGTGGCTGTGGTTATTGACCTCGATCCAGCGCTTCTGCCGGCCGACGTAGCCCTCAATCTTCGGCTTTTTGCGTGGGCACCCTTGCTGATCAGCAATAGCCAACCCATAGTTGCCCGGAGGTGATAGCCTGTTCATCAACCAAAGGAGGTTGACATGGCCAGAGGCGAACAAAGGAGCAATCGGGAGAAGAAGAAGCCCAAGAAAGCAACGATCAAGACAATCGCGGCTGCCCCAAGCCAAAAGGGCGCCGCTGCGGGCTGGCAGCCGAACCTCACGTCCGGCAAAAAGAAATAGAAAAGCGGCGCAGGCCGATCAAATGACGGTCCGGCGCGGCTTCGCGTTGCACCGCAAAGAGAGCAACGCCGCCAGTGCGGCTTTTGGGCTGCCGGATTGACGGCGTTGCCCTAGTCTTGCTGCTTGCTGTCCTGTGCAGCAGTGAAATCATGAGGGTCTGGGCAGGGCGCGGCTTGATCTGGCGCAAGGCAAACGGCAACGAGGCCCGAAGCAGGGGGCACCTTTCGGGCCTCGCCGCCGAGGCGGCAATTGAGTGGGGACCCATCACCGCTCGGCTAATGCCGGCCAGATGAATACCAGCCTAGCCGGCTTAATTGTGTCAACGCGAAGCCCCCCGTGGCGTTTCCAAGGGAACCGGTGGGCCGACTGGCTTTCGGCTCCGCGTCTTCTTGTGTCATTGTCGCCAGATATCAGATTTGCTTGGGCCCTATTCGGCGGGCGCGCCCCGCTGAGCCGATTCAACCCACTCTCGCCGATAGACAAACCAGCCAAATAACAGCATGTCAGCTAAGACAATCAGGGAGGAGCCTGCTGCTATCGACTCGCCAACAGTCCGCCCCGAATACACCAGGGCCACGCCGATACTGAGAACGGTCGTTGCTGCTATCCAAATCCAGACCTGCACAGAAGCTAGACGGGAGGTATCGAGCGATGGGTGCAAATGATAGTAGATACCAAACAAGAAGAGGGACACCCAACCAAGCAGGATCAGGTGCGCGTGCGCGGGAAACGTTGAATGATCTTCGCTGATACCCATTGCGATACCCCAGATCATTCCAGCTACAGAGATCAACACGGCAGCGCGGAAGCTTAGAACCGAAGCTTTCATTGCGATCCTCCCCAGTTTTCCCTTTGGGATGGTATCGGCACCCGATAAAGTTTCTTGGTATTTAGCGCATTAAGCGCTCGCCAATCTCACATCCTTCTGTGACATATCCTGAGTTTGCGCCGCAAGACCGTCATGGTGGCCGACGCGCAGCGGAAGAACCAGGGTGGCTACGAGGCCGGGATGCGCGTCACCCAGCGTGAGTTCGCCGCCGTGAAGGATCGCAACCGCGGAAGCAAGACTTAATCCGAGACCGGAGCCGGGCCGGCTGCGGCTCGAATCGAGCCGCACGAACCGCTCGACCGCATGCTTGCGGTCACCTTCCGGAATTCCGCCGCCGTGGTCGGTCACGCTCAGGAACACCCGATCGCCATCGCACCTGGCCTCGATCAGGATTTGCCTGGCCTCCATGCTGACGACCGAACCCTGAGCCGCGGCGACGGGCTTGCCGTATTTGATGGCATTTTCGACCAGGTTGGCGAGCGCCTGGCTGACCAATTCGCGGTTGGCATGGACGGGCGCTGGCGATGTCCGGACGCGCAAGGTCATGCCGTCATCTTCCGCGAGCGGCTCGTAGAGCTCGTGAATGCCGTTGGCAACATCGGCCGCATCAAAATCGTCCATATTGCCGCGCGCCTGTCCGGATTCGGCGCGTGCGATCATCAAGAGCGCGTTAAAGGTCCGGATCAGGCCGTCGGATTCCTCGATCGTGCGCTCCAACGCCGCACGGTATTCCGCTTCGCAACTGGATTTTGCCAGCGCCTCCTCGGCGCGATTGCGCAACCGCGTCAGCGGCGTCTTCAGGTCGTGCGCGATGTTGTCGGATACCTCCTTCAATCCCGCCATCAGCGTCTCGATCCGCTCCAGCATGGCGTTGAGGCTTTCGGCAAGCCGGTCAAGCTCGTCGCCGCTTCGCCCGACCGGCAATCGGCCCGAAAGATCGCCAGCCATGATGCGCCGTGTGGTGCCGGTCATGGCGTCGATCCGTCGCAACACGCGACGCGCGACGAAAACACCGCCTCCTATGCCAAGCACCACGACGACCAGGATCGACCATTGCGCCGCCTTTGCCACAATGCCGAACAGTCGCCGCCGCTCGTCGAGATCGCGCCCGATCAAAAGGCGGAAGCCGCCGCTCAGTTGCGTCACGTTCACGAGCGCGCGGTGATCCACATTGTCCTGATCGTCGAGCCTGCGGTAAGCGGTCTCGGACCAGCCGCTCGTTCCCATCACGCCCGGCGCCAAGGAACCGACGTTGCCGGCGATCGCCTGGCCGGCGGGCGTGGTGACGAGATAGAGGTTGGCGCCAGGTCGCAGTGCGCGACTGTCGACGGTGAAGACAAGTCCGCGCAGGCCACGGCGGCCGAAAATGTCGCTGATTTCGCTGGTTTCGGCGTTGACGGTGGTGGTTATCTGTTCGGTGATGAGCCGCCTGGTGTTCCAGGCGAAATAACCGAGCAGCGATGCGGCAAACAGCGCGAACAGCAACAGATAGACCAGCGTCAGCCGGAACGCTGTGGTTCGGATCAGCTTACCGAATGCCGTCACGTATCATGTATCCCGCGCCGCGAATGGTATGAAGCAGCGGCCGATCAAAGCCCTTGTCGATCTTGGATCGCAGCCGCGAAATATGTACGTCGATTACGTTGGTCTGCGGATCGAAATGATAGTCCCAGACGTTTTCCAAAAGCATGGTCCGCGTCACCACCTGCCCGGCATGCTTCATGAGATATTCCAACAGCCGGAACTCGCGCGGTTGCAGCGTCAACTCATCCTTGCCGCGCGCGACGCGATGTGAAAGACGATCAAGCTCGAGGTCGCCGACCCGATAGGTGGTCTCCTCGCTCGGGCCGACATTGCGACGCGACAGCACCTCGACCCGCGCCAGCAGTTCGGCGAAAGCATAGGGCTTTGGCAAATAGTCGTCGCCGCCGGCGCGCAAGCCCTTGATGCGATCGTCAACCTGCCCCAGCGCCGACAGAATCAGGACCGGCGTGCGATTACCGTGCTCGCGCAGCGCGCCGATCAGCGACAGCCCGTCGCGCCTTGGCAACATCCGATCGACGACCAACACATCGTATTCGCCGCTCTCGGCCATGGCCAAACCTTCCTCGCCGTCGCCGGCGAGATCGGCAACATGGCCGACCTCGCGGAACGCCTTCACGAGATAGTCGGCGGACTCGCGGTCGTCTTCGATGATCAACAGGCGCATTTGCGGGGAGCTTGCAGCCAAGTGGGTCGACCTTCCCTTCAACATGGCGCCGTCGCGCTTCTCATGCAAGGCGACCTTGCCATTCGGTTAATCGGAAAAAAGCGGGCGGTGAGGCTGGGGGAACCTCACCGCCCTTAGGCCTTCCGACGGAGGGGGGCGTTTTTCCACCGGAAGGTAGCAGGAGGGAGCGGGCCTTGACCCGCTCCCCGGAAAGAGCCGTCGGCGGGGGGCGACGAATGCCGGCGACACCCTCCATCTCGTGAGCCCTCAACCCTTCGCCAGGGGGACTGCGACGAAGCGCGACTGGCCGCCGCTCTTCACGCGCATGAGAACGACGTTCTTGTTGTCGCCACGGGCGGCCGCGATCGCATCACGCACGTCGCCGGCGCTGGCAACCGCCTTGCCGCCGACCTCAAGAATAACGTCGCCTTCCTTGAAACCGCGTTCGGCAGCCGCGCTCTTCGGATCGACCTCGGTCACGACGACGCCTTCCTTGCCGGCTCCGGCAACGCTGTTGGCGGGCGCAACGGTCAGACCCAGTTTCGGCACGTCGGTGCCGCGGGGGGAGCCACCCCGGTCGTCGTTGTCGGCCTTGGCCTCCAGCGTGTTGGGCAGCGTGCCCAGGGTCAGGTCGACAACCTTCTCCTCGCCCTTGTGCAGCACGTTGAGCTTGACGGCCGTGCCCGGCGAGATGCCGCCGATGGTGCGCGCCAGTTCGCGCGCATCCTTGACCGTCTCGCCATTGACCGCAGTAATTACGTCGCCGGACTCGATGCCGGCTTTCGCCGCCGGGCCGTTGGCCTGGGGTTCGGCAACCAAAGCACCCTCCGCCTTCTTCAAGCCGAGACTATCGGCGATTTCCGACGTGACCGGCTGAATCTGAACCCCGATCCAGCCACGGCTCACCGAGCCCTTGTCCTTGAGCTGAGCCACTATGTTCTTCACGGTGGGAGCAGGAATCGAGAACGCGATTCCAACGCTGCCGCCCGAGGGCGAATAGATCGCGGTGTTCACACCCACGACCTCGCCGTCGACGTTGAAGGCTGGCCCGCCCGAGTTGCCCTTGTTCACGGGTGCGTCGATCTGGATGAAATCGTCATACGGGCCGTTGCCGATGTCGCGGCCAATCGCCGAGACGATGCCGGCCGTCACTGTGCCGCCGAGGCCAAAGGGGTTGCCGACCGCGAGCACCCAGTCGCCAATGCGGGGCTTGCTTTCCGAGAGTTTTGCGAACTGGAAGTTCGATCCGCCTTCGATCTTGATCAAGGCGAGATCGGTGCGCGCGTCAGTGCCGATCACCTTCGCACTATAGGTCTTGCCGTCATCCGTCGTGACCTCAACCTTGTCGGCGCTGTCGACGACATGGTTGTTGGTGACGGCATAGCCATCGGCCGAAATGAAAAAGCCGGAACCCTGGCCAGTCACCACGCCGTGCCCGCGCGGGCGCATTCCAGGGGGCATCCCGTCCGGTGCGCCAAAGCGACGGAAGAAGCGCTCCATCGGTGAACCCGGCTGGAAGGGCGAGTCATCGCCGCCGTCGTCCTTGGCCACCTTCTCGCTGATGTTCACCTTGACCGAGATAACCGAAGGTTTGACGCGCTCGACGATGTCGGCAAAGCCTATGGGCTGCGCAACCTTGCGGACGTCGTTACTGACCTGCGCTTGCGCAGGCGTCGAGAACAGACCCGCAGGATCATGAGCGGGACCACGAGATGGGCCGAGGCCGTAGACGGCAAGGCCAAGGCCAGCCACAACGGAGGCCATCAACGCGAATTTGCGGGCCGATAACAGGGAGGAGCGCGGCCGGCGGTATGATGGGAGGGATGAAAAATCGGTCGGGCGGTCGGTCATGCAGCTTTCTCCGGAGCCTTGGAATCGCGTCGGTTGTGTGAGGAACCCCACTTCACAAGTGAAGATGGAGATTAACTCCTTACAGCGCGCTGGCGGCAGAGTTAAACTTTTGTAATGAAGCGGGCCAGCAATGCGGCAGTTTATCGCAGGCACAAGTCGTTGATTTCGCCCGGCTTCCGCGCCGCCAAGTCGGTGGCGATGACTTGCCGTTAACGCTCGGTCGGATGGTCGCCCGATAGCAGCGCGGCCAGGCGCACCTCCTCTTCCGCGCTGAGCGGCAGAGTGGCCGGGCTCTTCTGGCGGCGTTTTGCCTGCATCCACAGTGCCAATCCGCCTCCCGCCAGCACGAGCGGGGTCAGAAGCCAGAGCAGCAGTGTCTTGCGCTCGAGACGGGGCTTCAACAGGACGAACTCCCCGTAGCGGGTCACGAGAAAATCGATCACCTGGGCATCGCTGTCGCCGGCTGCGATCCGCTCTCTCACCAACAGCCTCAGGTCACGCGCGAGCGGGGCCTCGGAATCGTCGATCGATTGGTTCTGGCAAACCATGCAGCGCAGTTCGCGCGAAAGATCTCGCGCGCGCGCCTCCATGACGGGATCAGCCATGATCTCGTCCGGCTGCACGGCTTTGGCCGACGAAAGCCCGAGCACAACGATAATGCCGGCAACTGCCAGAATCCGCTTCATTGTTACTCCGCCGCCTGCAGTCCCCGCAGTGCCTTGGCGGGCCGTGGCGCGCCGACGCGCAACCTGCGATCCGACAGCGACAGCAAACCGCCGAACGCCATCAGCACCGGGCCGAACCAGATCAGGAGCACCAGCGGCTTGTAGTAGATGCGTGCGGTGACGCCGCCATCGTTGGTGGTATCGCCGAGCGAGACATAGAGCTGGCTTGCGCCTCGCGTCAGCAGCGCTGCTTCCGTCGTGACCATGCCGCCCCTCGTGGTGAAGCTGCGTTTCGAGGGTGTCATCACAGCCAGCCGCCTGCCGTCGCGATCGACGGTGAAGAAGGCGACCATCTCGCGATAGTTCGGCCCCTGCCGCTCTCTCAGCCCTGCCAATTTCAATTCATAGCCTGCGACCTTTGCGGTGTCGTCCGGCTTCATCGTTCCGATATATTCGCCGTTCCAGGTGGTCTCGCAGACAATGCCGATCAGCGCTACTCCCAGCCCGGCATGCGCGAACGCCGTCCCCCAGACCGACCGCGGCAACCCTCTCGCGCGGCGCAGTGCGGTATCAAGGTCGACGCGAAAAAGGCCGATCCGCTCGGCAAGATCGCTCAACGCGCCCGCGACGACGAACACCGCAAGTCCGATCGCAAGCGGTGCCAGCGCGCTTCCGCCTCTCGCCCAGGCCCACGTCACCGCCAAGGCGATCAAGGCGGCTCCGCCCGCCGCCATCAGCCGTTGCGCCGCACCGAGCAAGTCGCCGCGCTTCCACGCCAGCATCGGCCCGAACGGCACGGCGATCATTAGCGGCACAAAAAGCGGCGCGAACGTAAGGTTGAAGAACGGCGCGCCCACCGAAATCTTGTCGCCGGTCAGAACTTCGAGCGCGAGCGGATAGAGCGTGCCGATGAATACGGTGGCGCATGCGGTGGTGAGGAACAGGTTGTTCAACACCAGCGCACCCTCGCGCGAGATCGGCGCAAACAAGCCGCCCTGCTTGAGGGTTGCCGCGCGGCCGGCAAACAGCGCGAGGCTGCCGCCGATGAAGACGCAAAGAATCAACAGAATGAACACGCCGCGCGTCGGATCGGTCGCAAAGGCGTGAACCGAGGTCAGCACGCCGGAGCGCACCAGGAAGGTACCGAGCAGCGACAGCGAGAACGTCAGTATCGAAAGCAGGATGGTCCAGACCTTCAGCGCGTCGCGCTTTTCCATCACCACCGCCGAGTGTAACAGCGCGGTGCCGGCCAGCCACGGCATCAACGAAGCGTTCTCGACCGGATCCCAGAACCACCAGCCGCCCCAGCCGAGCTCGTAGTAGGCCCAATATGAACCCATCGCGATGCCGAGCGTGAGGAAAATCCACGCCATCAGCGTCCATGGCCGTACCCAGCGCGCCCACGCCGCGTCGATGCGGCCCTCGATCAGGGCGGCGATGGCGAAGGAAAACGAAATCGAGAATCCGACATAGCCGAGATAGAGCATCGGCGGATGGACGGCCAAGCCGATGTCCTGAAGCACAGGATTGAGGTCATGCCCCTCGATCGGCGGAGGAGCAATGCGCAAGAACGGATTCGACGTCGTCAGGATGAAAAGATCAAAGGCTCCGGCAATCCAGGCCTGAACAGCAAGCACGCGTGAGCGCAGCGACAGCGGCAGGTTGTTGCCAAAGGCCGCAACCAGCGCGCCGAACAGCGCCAGGATCGACACCCACAACAACATCGAACCCTCGTGATTGCCCCAGACTCCGGTGATCTTGTAGATCAGCGGCTTTAGCGAATGCGAGTTCTCGAACACGTTGGCGACGGAGAAGTCCGAAGTGACGTGCAGCGTCACCAGCGCCGAAAACGACACCGCCACGAATGCAAACTGCGCGAGCGCCGTCGAGCGCGCCACATTCATCAAGGCAGGATCGCGCCACCGCGCGCCCAGCATGGGCACCGTCGATTGGATCAACGCCAGTCCGAGCGCCAGCACCAGGGCGTAATGTCCGGCCTCCGCGATCATCGTTGCATCCCCTGCGTGGCGTCGCCCGGGCGCGGCACGGCAGCCGCAGCATCTTGCGCGGGCCTGCCATAATCGTCCTTCCAGTGCCCCTGTTTCTTCAACGCGTCGGCAACCTCTTTGGGCATGTAATTCTCATCGTGCTTGGCCAGAACCGTGTCTGCCTTGAAGACGCCGGAGGCATCGAGCGCGCCTTCGGCCACCACCCCCTGCCCTTCGCGGAACAGGTCGGGAAGAATTCCACGATAGGTGACCGGCAATCGCGCATTGCCGTCGGCGACCTCGAAGGTGAAGGCGAGATTGTCGCCGCGCTTGAGCGAACCGGGCTGCACCAGCCCGCCCAAGCGGAAGCGCCGGCCCGGCGGGACATGCTGTTCGGCAACCATCGTCGGCGTCGAAAAAAATACGATCGAATCGCGCAGTGCATACAGCACCAGTCCTGCGGCCAGGGCCAACACCCCGAGCGAGCTTCCGATCATCGTGAGCCGCCGCTGCTTGCGCGTCATATTTCAAGTCCCGCTTTCAAGTCCCGCGTTCGGGTGAGCATGTTCATCCATCAAACCCCAGACTTTTCAGCCCCTCATTGAGGTGCCGCAGCCGCTCGGCGTCATTGGCGACCGCCTGCCTCGCATCAATGAGCGCGTCCTTTGCCTTCTCACGATCGCCCATCACCAGATAGGCCCGCACCAATCTCAGCCAGCCGTCGACGTCGTCCCCATTCTGTTTCAATCGCGTCGCAAGCCGCTCGACCATGCTGCGAATCATGGCGGTGCGGTCGGTCTCGCTCATGTCCTTTGCCGCGGCAATCGTACTGTCGGAAAGTGCCGGCGCGCGGGGTGCGCCGACCCTCGTCAGTGCGGCCTCCACCAGCGGACGCCACGGCGCATCGGCTGGACCCTTGGCGAGCATTGCGCGCCAGATCGCGGCGGCATCGGCATTGCGACCGTCCTGCTCGGCGGCCAGCCCCAGGAAATAGCTCGCCTTCACCTCGCCGGCATCGCGTGCCAGCGCTCGCTCGAATTCCTGCTTGGCCTCGGCGGTGACGACGCCACCGGCGGCGGCCGTCATGGCCTCACCGAGATCGGCGCGCCGCTCCGCGCTCTCGCCGTCATAGGTGATCGAATTTCGGTAGGCGCGCACCGCATCGTCGTAGCGTCCGAGCTGCGCCAGTACCGGTGCCAGCACAGTCCAGCCGCGGCCGTCGCCCGGATTTTTCTCGAGGTGCTGTTCAACCTGCGCCACCAAATTCTCCAGCGGCTGGCCGGCGTCGGGCGAGCGGGCGCGCGCCGAAAGCGGAAAATCGCCGAGGCGGGGTGAGCCCAGCGGCAGATAGATCGCCAGCGCCACAAGCGGCAATCCCACAAGTGCTAGTACCGCCGCCGCGCGACGGTGCCTCGCATTCGTTCGAGGTGGAGGCTTACCTCCCTGCTCTGCATCCGCCAAAAGCCGGCGCCCGATCTCGACACGCGCGGCGTCCGCCTCCGCCGGACCGATCAATCCGGCGGCGAGGTCACGGTCGATCTCGGCAAGCTGATCCCTGTAAACGGCGGCTTCGCTGCCGCCGGTCGGCTCGCGAACGCCAACTCCCAGCGGCAACAACACGGCAAAAATAGCCGCGGCCGTCATCAGCGCGAACACAAACCACAGCGTCATCAGGCGATTTCCGGCAGCGCAAACCCAACGGGCAGAAGGCGCCGCTTTACACCACTCAAACTGAGTGCGGCAATTGACAATTGTCAATTCGCCGCGCGCGGCGGCGAACCCAGAAAATATAGCAAGAACAAATTGTTAGTCG
>Ga0306920_100004209_pt1 | contig 18461 bp, 13 predicted proteins | sample flu12Cox44000170_FD_204666 | JGI IMG/M metagenome (GOLD analysis project Ga0306920, IMG submission 204666) | Lab enrichment of tropical soil microbial communities from Luquillo Experimental Forest, Puerto Rico - flux4day.12C.oxic.44.000.170 (v2)... | ecosystem: Environmental > Terrestrial >... | reverse complement strand
TTTTTTAGTGAATTGCCCTACGTAGCGCGATGACGATATCACCGTGAGAAACGGTTGCGCTTATCGTGGCGTCGCGGAACTTAACCCTACGTCGCGGCATCAGGGTAAGCCTTAGCCCTTCGGCAGGTGCCGTTTCCAATTGGCATGCATGCCGTTTACGAAGTCGTCGCAAGGATTCGGGCCGGCCGTGCATTGGATTATGCGTATCCAATATCCGCACGCATCGGGCCGTTTGAGGTTTGAACCAGGGATGCTAGAGTCACCGGATCACTGCGGTTAGCCGAGGCGGCGTTTCTCCGTTCCATGGTGTCTCTCATGAAGACCGACCAAAAAACCGTTTCGAACGTCCTTGCCCAACTTTCGCTCAGATCTGCAGTTGAACATGGCATGTCGCCGCACGATTTCACGCGCCTCACCGGAATAACGGAGGCCGAACTCGCCCATCCGGGCGGCCGCATCCCTGCCCACAAGCACATTGCGATGCTCAATCTGCTTGAGCCTGGCCTTCAGGCTTCGGAGCGGCTCGAAATATTCTCCGATTATTCCTTTCGGGCGCCCATTAGCACGTTGTTGGCAATCGTCACGAATTGCGCGACGTTGACGAAGGCGTTCGACCAGTTCCTGCGCTACCGGGTCCTGATCGGCAATGTCGATACCGTGAAGATCAAGCGCGCCGGCCAGACCTTCGAATTCGAATACGTCATGGACGGCGCCGGCAGAACCTCATCGAGCGCCTTTTACAATTTTCTCCTGCTGCTCCGGCTGGCCGGGCAATACGACGAAGACAAGCCGTATTCCGCCCATATCGAGCTGACCGGAAAGCCTTTTTCACCCGCCCCCCAGCTATCGCATCTTTGCGGCGCGAAGGTTCAATTCGGGCAAAGCCGGAACAGGATGCTTTTGAAATCGGGTTCGGCGGACATACCGTTTCGAAAATATAACGAATTCACCGAAAACATACTCTGCGGACAGGCCAATGCCGATATCAGCCGCTTTCTTTCCGGCCATTCCTTTTCTTCGAGAATCGAAGATTTCGTGATGAAGATGCTGCGGGAGTCGCCTTCCGGTCAACCATTTGCCAACCCCATGGAGGAAGTCTGCGAGCGTCTCGGCATTTCCCGCTCGACACTGCACCGCCGCTTGCAGAGCGAAGGGACGAACTTCCAGGCCATCCTCGCCCATGCACGGCTCGTGGAGGCGCGGCGCCTGCTGCCGCTAGCCGATATTTCGGTTGCCGCAGTGAGCGACTATCTCGGCTTTTCATCGCCCTCGGCATTCTCGCGCTTCTTTCTCGAGAACAGCGGCAAGTCCCCCTCGCGCTACAAGCTCGAAAATTGCAGGCTCTAGCCCCGGCAGATTACGAAACGGTGACTATTCGCACGGGCGTGCTACGCGACGCACTTCGCGAGGTCTCCAGACGCGACGACGCGAACGGGCCGAACGCGTTCCTGCGCAGTCACGCAATCGGGGCAGACCGCTTTCGCTGCCCGTGCTGGCTTCATCGAGAGCGACGGACGCCATGTCACAGCATGGGTACGGGTTCAGCGCAGGAAAGTCGGTACTTCGCTGCGCCGGCACGAAAACACGGGTGAGTTCGAAAAAGATGCGTCTCAGCATGAGTCGTTATCCGGGATGACTACTGCTCCGGACGCCCTTGCCCGATAAGTGTCTGATCTGTCCGCCGCGATGCTTCTGATCGCGTGCAGCCAGCGTCGATGCTGGCCTTCGCCGGGACGTGGATAGTGCCAGAGCGCCGGCGAGTGACCGGACCGCTTGCACCTGACATTCCATCAGCGCAAATTCTCCCTGGAAAAAATTCCGGGAACAAGCCCTTCAGCGAAGATCGATCTCCGGCATCGAGGAAATCGCGAACGGCGGTGTGCGCGCGATCGGCGCTGCGCGAACTGCCGTGTTTCCTGGTCTACAGTGCAAGGTAACCATCGAACCCGCGCGGAGGCACGCCATGGAGGAAGCACGCATACGTGAAGCCCTGGACGCCCACTGGCGTGCATCGGCAGCCGGCGATCTGGACGCCGAGCATGACATCTACGATGACAACGCGATCTGTGACTACCCTCAATCAGGCGAGCGAATTGTCGGGCGAGCCAATTTGCAGGCGCTGCGAAGCCATCATCCCGACAAGCCATCGGGCTTCGATGTAAGGAGAATTCAAGGAAACGGGACACTGTGGGTGACGGAGTACATCATTTTGTACAACGGGCGGGCAACCTGCACGGTAAGCATCATGGCGTTCCGGAACGCCAAGGTCGTCCACGAGACCCAGTATTTCTCGGAGCCCTTCGACGCGCCCGAATGGCGAAGCCAATGGGTCACGCAAATCTCGTGAGGGCGCGCAACGCCCTCACTTGAGCGCCGCCACCTCCTCGATCTCGCCCGCCACCGGCACGCTGCCCGACGGACTCATCATGCGCGGCTGCAGCATCAGCGCGACGAGCCCTGTCCAGCCGGTCTGGTGCGATGCGCCGACGCCGCGTCCGTTGTCACCGTGAAAGTACTCGTGAAACAGCACGAGATCGCGGCAACGCGGATCGGCCTGCAGCAGCGGGTAGGCACCCATGACAGGGCGCTCGTTGTTGCGGTCGAGCAGGAAGAGCGTCGTGACGCGGTGGGCAAGCTCGTCGGCGATCTGCTCGAGCGACAGCTTCTTGCCCGAGCCGGTCGGATATTCGACGAGAAAGTCATCGCCGTAATAGCGGTGGAATTCGTACAGCGACTCGATCAGCAAATAGTTGACCGGCATCCACACCGGACCACGCCAGTTCGAATTGCCGCCGAACACGCGCGTATCCGATTCGGCGGGAAGGTATTTGACGGAGAAGTTGCAGCCGTTGTGACGGTAAACGAAAGGCGTTTCGAGGTGGGTGCGCGATAGCGCGCGCACGCCATGGTCCGAGAGGAACTCGGCTTCGTCGAGCACGCGGCGCAGGAGCGCCTTCATCCGGTGCCCGCGCAATAGCGAGAGCAGCAGCGCGTTGCCCTTGCCCGGCTCGTTCCAGCGCGAGACGAGCCGGGCAAGGTCGGGTCGGTGCTGGAGGAACCAGACGAGCCGGTCGCGCAATCCCGGCAGGCCGCCGTGCACCCGCTCCTCGAGCACGCGCACCGCGAAGAAGGGAATCAGCCCGACGATCGAGCGCATGCGTAGCGGCACGCTGGTGCCGTCCGGCAGTCTGAGCTTGTCGTAGAAGAATTCGTCGACGCTGTCCCACAGGCCCGTATCGCAGCCGTCGTCGCAACTCACCGCGCCCGCGATGTACAGGAAGTGCTCGAAGAACTTCACGCCGATGTCGACGAACACGTGGTTCGCAGACGCGAGTTCGAGCGCAATGCGCATCAGGTCGAGCGCGTAAGCGGCCATCCATGCAGTGCCGTCCGCCTGATCGATGTGGCCGCCCGTCGGCAGCGGCGACGAACGGTCGAAGATGCCGACGTTGTCGAGTCCGAGAAAGCCGCCCTGGAAGATGTTGTGGCCGTCCGCATCCTTGCGGTTCACCCACCAGGAAAAATTCAACAGCAGCTTATGGAAGATCAGCTCGAGAAATTCCCGGTCCGCCTTGCCGGTGATCGAGCGGTCGATTTCGTACACGCGCCACGCCGCCCACGCGTGCACCGGCGGATTCGCGTCGCCGAACGCCCATTCGTAGGCCGGCAGCTGGCCGTTCGGATGCTGATAGCGGTCCTTCACCAGCAGCAGCATCTGCTTCTTCGCGAACATCGGATCGACCAGCGCGAACGCGGCCGCCTGAAACGCGAGGTCCCATGACGCGTACCACGGGTACTCCCACTTGTCCGGCATCGAGAGGATGTCCGCGTTGCACAGATGCCGCCAGTCGCCATTGCGCCCGCGCTGGCGTCCCGCGGGCGGTGTTGGCTGCAGCGGGTCGCCTTCGATCCAGCGGTTCACGTCGTACTGGTAGTACTGCTTCGACCACAGCATGCCCGCGAGCGCCTGGCGCTGCACGAGTCGCGCGTCGGCGCTCTCGATGTCGTGCTGCAAGGCGTCGTAGAACGCGTCCGCTTCGGCGATGCGCTGCGCGAACAGCTTGTCGATGTCGAGCGGCACCTCCTCTTTGGGCGCGGACATCGACCGCCAGCGCAGCGTGACGACGGCATGTCCGTGCGCCGCGAGGTCCAGATGAACGTGCGCAGCCGCCTTCGTGCCGGCGTCGCGGCGGATCGCGTCGTTGCGGCCATGCACGACATAGTCGTTGATGCCATCCTTGAACGGACCGGCACCGCCCACGCCGAATAGCCGCTGCACATTGGTGTCGTTCTCGCAGAAGAGCCACTCGACGCCCGCACCCTCCTTCGACGCGGCCGTCACGACGAGCGGCTCGTGCGAATTATCGGAGCCGCAGTGCGCGACCACATGCTCGCCGCCCGACGACGAGACGAGCGCGAGCGACGGCTTGCTGCCCGCGGCCTTCCACGACCACGTATTGCGCGCCCAGATCTGCGGCAGCACGTCGATCGACGCGTGCTGCCCCGCGCGGTTTTCAACCGTCACGCGCATGACGATGTCATCCGGCGTGTGCTTCGCATATTCGATCTGCACATCGAAATAACACCCGTCGTCGAATGCACCGGTATCGAGGATTTCGTACTCGGGCGAGCCGGCACCGCGCCGTGCGTTCTCGTCGATCAGGTCCTGGTAGGGAAACGCGGCCTGCGGGTACTTGTAGAGCATGCGCATGTACGAATGCGTCGGCGTGCTGTCGAGGTAGAAGTACAGCTCCTTCACGTCCTCGCCGTGATTGCCCTCTTCATTCGTGAGGCCGAACAGACGCTCCTTCAGGATCGGATCGCTGCCGTTCCACAGCGCGACCGAGAAGCACCAGTTGAGCCGCTCGTCGGCAAAACCGGCCAGGCCGTCCTCGCCCCAGCGATAGGCGCGCATGCGCGCGTGATCGTGCGGAAAGTAGTCCCACGCGGTGCCGTGCTCGCTATAGTCCTCGCGCACCGTGCCCCACTGGCGCTCGCTCAGGTACGGGCCCCAGCGTTGCCAGCGGGCATAGTCGCTCGAGTACAGGCGTTGGCCTTCAACCGTGTGGATGAGGCCGGCGGCGCGCTGCAGCATGGGCATCTCCTTCCAGTATCGCGCGGCGCGCGAACGCGTCGAGAGTCACATGCTAGCGCGGTTTGCCCTCAGCCAGGCGGCGCAGCGGATGGGCCCGGTCTAGACCGGGTCGCCGAGGCGTTTGAGCACGCGCAGCAGTTCGCCGAGCGACCACGCCTGGAACGGTGCGCCGCCCGGCTGGTGCGGCGCGTCTCCATCGGCGACTTCGGAAACGTGGTCGAACCCCGCACGGTCGAGATGCGCGAGCAGCGGCGCGACGAAACACGCGTGCGCATGCGCGCGTTGCGCGGCGGTATCGCCGTTGACGCGCAGCCACGCATCCACGAAGGGCCCGAGCAGCCAGGGCCAGACGGTGCCCTGATGATACGCGCCGTCGCGCTCCAGCACGCCGCCCCGGTAGCGCCCGCGATAAGCGGGGTCCGACGGCGCGAGCGTACGCAACCCCATGGGTGTGAGCAGATGCGTTTGAACCTGCGCGACGACCGCGCGCGCCGCGTCGCCTTCGAGCAGCGCGAACGGCAGACCGCCGATCGCGAAGATCTGGTTCGGCCGGATCGAGCGATCGACGGCGCCCGCCATGTGATCGACGTCGATCACGTCGAATAGCGCGCCCGTCGACGGATCGACGAAGCGCCCGGCGAACGCAGCGCTGGCGCGCGCTTCGAGTTCGCGCCAGCGCGTATCCCATGTGCCGGCAATGCGTAGCGCGTTGATCCACAGCGCCTGAATTTCGACCGGCTTGCCGATGCGCGGCGTGACGACCCAGTCGCCCGCCTTCGCATCCATCCAGGTGAGCTGCACGCCCGGCACGCCGGCGCGCAGCAATCCATCGCGCGGATCGGCGGCGATCTGGTAGCGCGTGCCGCGCGCATAGGCGTCGAGGATCGCGTCGACTGCGCCTTGCAGCACGCGCCGCGCCGCGTCCGGCACGTTCGCGGCGGCGAAATAATCGTGCACTGCGACGACGAACCACAGCGATGCGTCGACCGAGTTGTATTCGGGCGCGCCGCCGGCGTCGGGAAAACGATTCGGCAACATGCCTTCGGAGACCGTCGACGCCCATTCGAGCTGGATCGCGCCCGCCTCTTCGTAGCGGCCATTCGCGAGCAACAGGCCACGCATCGCGATGAACGTGTCGCGGCCCCAGTCGGAGAACCAGGGGTAGCCCGCGACGATCGTGCGGCCATCGCCGCGCGTGACGACGTAGGCATCTGCCGAGCACGCCAGGCGCGAGCCGCGCGCCGTCCGGCGCAATGCCTCGAAGCCGGCGAGCAGCACGGCGCGGCTCGCCGCGCTCTCGCTCGCCTCACGCACGGCATTGGCCGACTCAGGAAGTCGTTGCGCGCGCAACAGGATCACGGCGTCGCCCTTGCCGAGATCGAAGGAGAACACGCCGGGCGTCGCGAGATCTTCCGTGCAGTCCAGACCGCGCTCTCGTTCACGCACATAGCAGAAGTTGCGGTACCAGTCCGGCGCATGCGCATAGCTGCCGTTCGAGTGGGCGACGATCGCAGGAAGATCGCCGTACGGTTGCCAACGCACCCGCTCGCCGTCGATCCGGGCATCGAACACGAACGCCGGGTTCTCGTAGTGCAGCGCGTGGTAGTCGCGGCCCGATATCAGTAGGCGCACTTTCAGCGTGGGCGCGGTTGCATCGGCCCCGGCCCCGGACGCTGCTTCGAGACGCCAGCGCAGCACGGTCTCGCGACTCGCCTTTGCAGCGAATACTTCCGCGGTGAGCACGGCGCCGTCGTCCAGCCGGTAGCGCCATGTCGGCCACGGCGACGTGTCGAAGCTCGCAATGCGCCCGGAAGTATCGGGAGAGAGCAGATCGGGGGCGTAGCGCTGCATCGTCAGCGCAGTCTTGCGACCCCCGTACTCGAGCCACGCCTCGATGCCGTTGACGAGCACCACGCGGCCGGTGGGCGGCTGCGTCGCCGCGAGCAGCAGTGCGTGGTAGCGGCGCGTACGCGCGGTGCCGGCCGTGCCCGATGCGAATCCGCCGGCGCCGTCCGCTTCGAGCCATTCGTCGTCGAGGCGGGCCGCATCGATCGGGCTGTCAAGGCGCGTCATCGGATCGTCCTGCCTGGCCTAAGGGTTGAAGCGTTTGACCTCGTCGCGCCAGTAGTGCTGCTGCCGCCAGCCGAGCAGACGTTTGAGCTTTTCGTTGCTGAGCAGCGTCTCGAACTCGCCGAGCGCCTTCTTGACCGGCACGCCGGGATAGTACCGGTCCAGCAGCACCTGGGTCGGCAGGTCTGAAGACACATCGTCCGCAGCGACGTTCATGATCTCGAAGCCGAGCCCGTCCGTTTCGATCGCCAGCCTGCACGCGTTGGCGAGGTCTCGCCCGTCGATATAGCTCCACGCAATGCGCTTGCGCAGCGCGGGGTCCTTGAGCCATGTGGAGAACTTCGCGTAGTCGTCGGGATCGAGCACGTTGCCAATGCGAAAGCAGTAGATGTCCGAACCCGTGCGCGCCTGGAATGCTTTCGCCGTCACCTCGTTGACTACTTTCGACGTCGCGTAGCTGTCGATCGGGTCCACCGGATAGTTCTCGTCGAGCGGAAAGTACGCAGGATCGCGATGCCGGCGGGCGAACACCACGCCATAAGTCGTCTCACTCGACGCCACGATCACCTTGCGAACGCCCAGCTTCGAAGCCGCGTCCAGAATGTTGTACGTGCCCATCACGTTGATGCGGTAGACCTCGTTGTCGGTCGTCAGCATGATGCGCGGGATCGCTGCAAAGTGAACGATCGCGTCGATCGGTTTCGGCTCCAGGTCGTCGGCGAATTCCACCGGCGCGGTGGTCGAGGCGATTGCATTGAAAACCTGGCCGGCGTCGGTGATGTCCGCGATCAGCGTGCGCGCCGTTCGCTGCGGCATGGGCACGCGATCCAGATTCAGCACTTCGTAGCCGCGCTGGACCAGGTCCTCCACCACCCATTTTCCGGCGAGGCCGCTACCTCCCGTCACAATCACTCGCTTCGTCATGTGCTTCTCTCCTCCAGTTTTTGTGTGCAAACGGCAGACGCTACTTGCCGGGATCGTCGCGCAATCTCAAAGGGCGTTTTTCGTCTGGGAATGGGCACGTTACCGCAAACCTCGCCCAGCCGGAACCATCGGGGGCAACGCGCAAGAACCGGTCGCCCCTCAGGCGAATTGTCTCCGCGGCGCGGAGACAATTCATCCCACTCCTCGAATGACAACGGCTCCGAAAAATGATCGATTCGATCAAATTAAGGGTTTTCCCTCTGTTGAATCGATCGTTTCGCTCAAATAATATGACTCAACCGATCAACATCGGGTCACCAGGTGCGTGAAACCCGCCCAAATTTGATCGAATCAGTCAAATAACTCACCTAGCCGGAGACAATAAACGATGAGAAGGACCACCGCCATGCTTGGCTTGCTGGGCGCCGCGATCGGCGCACACGCGCAAAGCAGCGTCACCCTATACGGTTTGATCGACACGTCGCTCATGTACACGAACAACCAGAAGGGTTCGGCGAACTACCAGATGTCGAGCGGCGTCGAGTCCGGCAGCCGCTGGGGCCTCAAGGGCGCCGAAGATCTGGGCGGCGGGTATGCGGCCATCTTCCAGCTGGAAAACGGTTTCAGCAGCACCACGGGCGCGCTGGGCCAGAACGGCCGCATGTTCGGCCGCGCGGCCTGGGTGGGCGCGTCCACGCCGTTCGGCAGCGTCACGCTCGGCCGCCAGAACGAGCCTTCCGCCGATTTCGTCGGCCCGCTCGTCGCGGCGAATCAATGGGCGGGCGGCATCGGCGCGCATCCGGGCGACACCGACAACCTGTACGTGAATTCGCGCGTCAGCAACAGCATCAAGTTCCTGAGCCAGAGCTATCACGGCTTGCGCGGCGGCGCACTGTTCAGCTTCGGCGGCACGCCGGGCGCCTTCAACAACAACCGCATCTGGAGCCTCGCGGCGGGCTACACGCAAGGGCCGCTCGCGCTGGCCGCGTCGTACATCAACACCTCGCGCCCCAACACCGCGCTCTGGGACGGCACCGCCGGCGCCGCGCCCATTTCGCCGAACAACTCGCCGATCTTTTCGGGCTACACGTCGGCGCGCTCGCAGCAAGTGGCCTCCGTGGCGGGCAACTACACATTCGGCAACGCGAAGCTCGGCCTCGTGTACTCGAACTCGCGTTTCGAGGACCTCGGCTCGGGCGCGGCGTCCGCACCCATCGCCGCCTACCGTGGAAAAACGGCGGTCTTCGACAACGCCGAAGTGAACTTCAGCTACCAGTTCACGCCAGCGTTCCTGATGGGCGTAGCGTATGCATACACGAACAGCCACGGCGCGGGCGACGCGCACTACAACCAGGCCAACATCGGCGGCGACTATCTGTTTTCCAAGCGCACCGATGTGTACCTGACGGCCGCGTACCAGAGCGCAAGCGGCACCGACTCGACCGGCAAGGCGGCGGTGGCGGCGCTCTGGCCGATCACGGCCTCGAGCAACTCGCATCAGATCGTCGCGGCACTGGGGCTGCGTCACCGGTTCTAGCAGGCAAACCAGCAGACAAACAGCGGCGGCGCGCCCCATCGCGCGGCCAGGCCCGGGGACGACGCGGCGTTGTCCTTCGGCGAAGTGGAGAACGAACATGGCAGTGAATTTCCGGGGCATCATCCCCGCCCTCATCACCCCGATGACCGCCGACGAGGAAGTCGACGAAGCCGGCCTGCGCACGCTCGTCGAGCGCCTGATCGGCGCTGGCGTGCACGCGCTTTTCGTGCTCGGCACCAACGGCGAATTCATCGCGCTTTCCGAGGCGGAAAAGCTGCGCATCGCGCGCATCGCCGTGGATCAGGCGCGCTCGCGCGTGCCCGTGATCGCGGGCACCGGCGCTTACGCCACGCGCGACGTGATCGAACTGAACAGCAAGATGCAGGACACGGGCGTCGACGCCGTCTCCGTCATCACGCCGTATTTCAACGGTGCTTCGCAGCCCGAACTGTTCACGCACTACGAGCGCATCGCGCGCGCCACGCCGCTGCCGGTGATGCTCTACACAATTCCGGCCAAGGCAGGCGTGACGCTCACCATCGACACCGTGCGCCGTCTCGCCGAAATTCCGAACATTCGCGGCATCAAGGACAGCGGCGGCGACTTCGACCGCCTGCTGCAGCTGATCAACCTGCGCCGCGACGATTTCGCCGTATTCACGGGCACCGATTCGATGATCCTCTGGTCGCTGATCGCAGGCGGCGACGGCGCCGTTGCCGCCACGACCAACGCCGTGCCGGGCGTCGTGATGTCGATCTGGAATCACTTCCAGGCCGGCGAGATCGATGCGGCGCGCCGCGCCCAGGAATCGTTGCGCGCGCTGCGCGACGCCTTCGCGCTGGGCACCATGCCGGTCGTGCTCAAGACCGCGGCCGCCATGCTCGGGATGCCCGCCGGCCCGGCGCGCTCGCCCGCGCAGCCGCTCGACGCCGCCACGCGCGAACGCCTCGCAAAGGCGCTCGAAATCTACCCGCGCGTCGCCTGAAGCCACGACCGCATCCCGAACGATCGCCCCCCGCAAGACCGAAACCGAGACTTACGACATGAACCCCGTCTATCACTTCCAGACCGTCAAGCACGTCGTGCACGGCGCCAACAGCCTCGACCAGTTGCCCGAAAAGCTCGCCCTGCTCGACCGCCCGGTTCGCCGCATTGCGTTCATCACGCAACCGGTGATGGAGGAAAACGGGGTAGCGGCGCGCGTGGTGGCGGCGCTCGAAGCAAAGGACATCGACGTGCAGCCCGAGCCGACCATCGAGAACGTGGAAACGGTGTTGCGCGGCCAGATCGAGCCGTTCGCGCCCGACGCGGTGCTCTCGATCGGCGGCGGCAGCGTGCTCGATGCGGCAAAACTCTTCGCCGTGCGTCTCACGAACGCGCAGCCGCTGCGCGAGTGGCTCGGCATCGACCTGATCAAAACGCCGGGGGTGCCGCTCATTCTCGTGCCGACCACGGCTGGCACCGGGTCCGAGGTCACGCCCAACGCCATCGTCACGCTGCCCGACGAAGCGTTGAAAGTCGGCATCGTGAGCCGCCATCTGCTGCCGCAGCTCGTGATACTCGACGCCACGCTCACGCTCGACCTGCCTAAGCCCATCACGGCCGCAACGGGCATGGACGCGTTCATTCATGCGCTCGAATCGTATATCTCGACCAAGGCGAATCCCATCAGCGACATGTTCGCGATGGAATCCATGCGCCTGATCGGCGCGAACCTGCTCGAAGCCTATGAAAACGGCCACTCGCTGAAAGCGCGCGAAGCCATGCTGCTCGGCTCGATGTACGGCGGCCTTGCGCTGACCGCCGCAGGTACAGCGGCCGTGCACGCACTCGCCTACCCGCTCGGTGGCATGTTCAACATCACGCACGGCGTGGCCAACTCGATGCTGCTGCCGCACGTGATGGCGTTCAATCTCGACGCGATCGTCGGCCGCCTCGCGACCGTCGCGCACGCGCTGGGCATCGCGCAGCACGACGACAGCGATCAGGCAGCTGCCGAGAAGTTTCTCGCGCGCCTGCGCGAATGGACCGCGGCGCTCGCGATCCCGCAGGACCTGCGGCAGTTCGGCGTATCGGAGACAGATCTCGACGCGCTCGCCGTTGCAGCCGCCAAGGTCAAGCGCCTGCTCGGCAACAACCCCAAGGCGCTGAGCCTCGACGACATCAAGGCGATCTACAGCCGTCTGCTGCCATGAACACCCCCACCACCCGCAACGTGCGCCTGCTGATACTCGGAGACGATCTCTCCGGCACGGCCGACTGCGCCGTGAAGAGCACGCATCGCGGCCTTGCCAGCGTGGTCTGCCTGAACGCCGCGACAACGAACGGCGGCGCAACCGACGCCGACGTGCTCGCGATCGACACCGACACGCGCCGCGCCTCGCCAGCACAAGCCGCGAGCGCGAACGCACAGGCGTGGCACGCGCACGCGGCCGGCCGGAGGCTCTACAAGAAGATCGATTCGACGCTGCGCGGCAACGTCGCCGCGGAAGTGGCCGCGCTCGCGGCACACGCGGGCATGGCGATCATGGCGCCCGCGCTGCCGGAAGCCGGCCGCACCACGCGCGACGGTTGCCTCCTCGTGAACGGCACGCCCGTCGAGGCGACCGAAGTCTGGCGCAACGAAAGTATCGGCGGCACGGGCCATCTGCCTTCGATGCTCGCGGGCGCGGGGCTACAGGTCGCGCATATCGGCCTGCAAGCGGTGCGCGAAGGCGCGGCGCCGCTGCGCGCGCGGCTCGAAGCCTTGCGCGGCGCAAAGTACGAGGCCGTGGTCTGCGACAGCGAAACGGACGCCGACCTCGCCATGCTGGCCGAGGCGTCCGCCACGCTCGACGGCGTGTTCTGGGTCGGCTCGGCAGGACTCGCGCAGACGTTGATCGCCAGGCTGACGAACGTAAACAGGCAGCAAAGCACAGCGCTCCCTCAACACGTTGTGCCAACAACGATCGCGCAGCACCCACGCGGCGTTCTCGCGGTGGTGGGCAGCATGTCGAGCGTCTCGCACGAACAGGTCGCCACCCTGCGCGCTAACGCGGGCGATGCCTTCGATGTCTTCGACGTCGACGTCGTTGCGCTGCTCGACCCGGTGAGCCTCGAGTCGCTCACGCTCGGCACCCGCGTCACGAACGCGCTCATGCGCGGCCGCCACGCGGTGGTCGCCTTGAGCCAGGCCGAGCGCGTGCTGGCCGGCGACGGCGAACTACTTGCCCGCCAGCTCGCGGAGTGCCTCGCCCCAGCCGCCGCGCACGCAGCCGCGCTGATCGCCACGGGCGGCGAAACGGCGCGCGCGCTGCTCGCGGCCATGGGCGTCACTACGCTGCGCGTGATCGAAGAAATCGAAAACGGCGTGCCGCTCATGGCCGCCGCCGAGGCGTCGCGCATCCTGCCCGTCGTCACCAAGGCGGGCGGTTTCGGGCGGCCCGACACCCTTTATCGCGCATGGCAGCGGCTCGCCGCCATGACGCAAGCGGACGCGAAGGCGCCGCGCCAATCCAGCAAAGAGGAAGCCATGAACTATCGTCCCGTAATCGGCATCACGATGGGCGATGCCGCCGGCGTGGGCCCGGAAATCATCATGAAGAGCCTCGCGCACCAGTCGGTGTACGACGGTTGCCGTCCGCTCGTGATCGGCGACGCCAGGCGCCTCGTCGATGCCGGCCGGCGCGCGGGCGTCACGCTCGAAGTGCGCTCGATCAAAGCCCCCGCCGAAGCGCGCTTCCAGCTCGGCGTGGTCGACTGCATCGACCTCGGCCTGATTCCGGAGTCGATGCCCTACGGCCAGTTGTCCTCCGTCGCCGGCGACGCCGCGTACCAGTACATCGCACGCACGGTCGAGCTGACCTCGGCGGGCGAGCTCGACGCGATCTGCACTGCGCCGCTCAACAAGGAAGCGCTCCATGCGGGCGGCCACATCTTCCCCGGCCACACGGAGATGCTCGCGCACCTCACGGGCATTCCCGAAGTCTCGATGATGCTCGTCGCGCCCAAGCTGCGCGTGATTCACGTGACGACACATATCGGCCTGCTCGACGCGATCCGCAAGATCGAGCCGGGTCTCGTGCAGCGCACGATCGAGCGCGCGCACGAAACGCTCGTGCGCGCAGGCATCGATGAGCCGCGCATCGGCGTGTGCGGCATCAATCCGCATGCGGGCGAGAACGGCCTGTTCGGCTATGGCGAGGAAGAGGAAAAGATCATGCCCGCGGTGGCCGTGCTGCGCGAGCGCGGCTGGGACGTGGAAGGCCCGCTGCCCGCCGACACCTTGTTCTTCCGCGCGGGCCGCGGCGACTTCGACGTGGTCGTGGCGATGTATCACGACCAGGGTCATGGTCCCGTGAAGGTGATGGGTCTCGAAGCGGGCGTGAACGTGACAGTGGGGCTGCCGGTGATCCGCACCTCGGTCGATCACGGCACGGCGTTCGATATCGCGGGCAAGGGCATTGCCGACGAACGCAGCATGCTCGAAGCGCTGAAGCAGGCACAAGACCTCGCCACGCGCCGCGCCGTGCAAACGGCTTAAGGCACCGCACCGCGCCGACGCGCGACGGCTGTTGAGCACACAACAATCGGAGACATCTATGAATCGCCTCACCGTGTGGGACACTTCCATCATCATCGCGATGGTGGTCGTGTACATCGTCGTCACGGCCTGGATCAGCATCCGGCTGCGCAGCAAGACCACCGAGCAGTTCATGGTGGCGGGCCGCTCCACGCCCGCGGTCGTGATCGCCATCCTGCTGATGTCGGAGTACATCGGCGCGAAGTCGACCATCGGCACCTCGCAGGAAGCATTCAACGTGGGCATCGCGGCCTCGTGGTCGGTGATCTCGGCTTCGATCGGCTTCGTGTTCTTCGGGCTCTTCATGGCGAAGCGCCTTTACCGTTCCGGCGAATTCACGATCTCAGGCTTCATCGCGCAGAAGTACGGCAAGACGGCCAGGCTCGTCGTCTCGGCCGTCATGATCTACGCGCTCTTCATCGTGAACGTGGGCAACTACGTGAGCGGCGCCGCGGCCATCTCGACCGTGATGCGCGTGAACCTGCCCACCGCCGCGTTCATCACCGCGGTCGTCAGCACGATCTACTTCGCGTGGGGCGGCCTGAAGAGCGTGGCCTACGTGACGATCCTGCATAGCGCCGTGAAGCTCATCGGCATCGGCATTCTCGTGTGGGTCGCGCTGTCGATGACGGGCGGCGTCGCGCCGATGGTGCACGCCATGCCCGCCCAGTACTTCACCTGGAACGGCATGCTGAGCGGCGGCACGATCGGCGCATGGATCATCGGCACGGCCGGCGCAATCTTCTCCACGCAGTTCATCATCCAGGCGATCTCGGGCGCGAAGTCGGCGAACGAGGCGCGCAACTCCACGCTGATCGCAGGCGCGCTGTGCATTCCCATCGCGCTTGCGCTCGGCTTTCTCGGCGTCGCGGCGAAGTTCCTGTTCCCCAACATCAAGAGCCTCTACGCGCTGCCGATCTTTCTCCAGCACATGCACCCGCTGCTTGCGGGCGTGGTCACGGTCTCGCTCGTCGCCTCGATCTTCGTGAGCGTGAGCACGGTGGCGCTCGCCATCGCCTCGCTGATCGTCAAGGACTTCTACGTACCGCGCTATCGTCCGACGCCGGAGAACGAGCTGCGCGCCACGCGCATGATCTCCTTCGTGGTGGGTTTCCTGCCGCTCATTTTCGTTCTGTTCGTGCCGCAGATTCTCGCGCTTTCGTTCTTCACCCGCGCGCTGCGCCTCTCGGTCACGGTGGTCGCGCTGATGGGGATCTACCTGCCCTTCTTCAACAGCAACCGCGGCGCGATCAGCGCGCTCGTGGTCGCCACGATCGCCACCACGATCTGGTATGGACTCGGCAATCCGCTTGGCATCGACAACATGTACGTCGCGCTCATTTCGCCCGCGATCGTGATGGTCGTCGAGAAGCTGCTCACGCCCACGGCGAGCGGCAACGGCCAGCGCGTCGCGCATACCGATTCGTGAGGCGCGACTCGTGAACCCCTTGCAACACTGCATCAGGAATTGATCATGACGACTCCCTCCACGCTGCCCGACGCCGCGTTCACGATGCCGGGCCGCCTCCACGCCGCCGCCGGCGACGCCTCGCGCACGGACGCCTACCTCCCTGCCGCCACGGTGCAGTGCCACGCGGCGAACCTGCTCGCGCTCGCCAACGGCGATGTGCTGTGCGCGTGGTTTGGCGGCACCCAGGAAGGCGTGCCCGACATTTCGGTCTACCTCTCGCGCCTGAACAAGGGCAGCGACGCGTGGAGCGAGCCGGTGCGCCTCTCCGACGACCCCACGCGCTCCGAGCAGAACCCGGTGCTGTTCGCCGCGCCCAACGGCGAGATCTGGCTCATCTATACGGCGCAGCTCTCGGGCCACCAGAACACCTCGGTCGTGCGCCGGCGCGTTTCCGCCGACCAGGGCCGCACCTGGGGACCCATTGACACGCTGTTCGACCGCCCCGGCACGTTCGTGCGCCAGCCCATCGTGGTGGCGCGCGACGGCGCGTGGCTGTGCCCCGTATTCCTGTGCCGTGTGCAGCCCGGCGAGCGCTGGTCGGGCAACGACGACGTGAGCGTCGTGATGCGCTCGACCGACAACGGCGCGAGCTGGACCGAGCACGCGGTGCCCGCCAGCGTGGGCTGCGTGCACATGAACATCCAGCCGCTCGCGAACGGCTCGCTGCTCGCGCTCTACCGCAGCCGCTGGGCCGACCACATCTACGCAAGCCGCTCGGCCGACGGCATGACGTGGAGCGAGCCCGAGCCGCTTGCGTTGCCGAACAACAACTCGTCGATCCAGTTCGTCGCGCTCGCCAACGGGCACCTTGGCCTCGTGTTCAATGCGAGCAGCGCGGCGCAGAGCACGGAGCGGCGCGCTTCGCTCTACGACGACATCGAGGACCCGGAAGACAGCGGCGAACTCGCGACCCAGGCCGCCTCCTCGCGCGGCACGGCGTTCTGGGGCGCACCGCGCGCGCCGATGACGCTCGCCATTTCGACGGACGGCGGCCGGACCTGGCCCGTCACGCGCAACCTCGAAACCGGCGACGGCTACTGCATGACGAACAACTCGACGGACAAGCTCAACCGCGAATTCTCGTATCCGTCGATCGCGCAGTCGCCCGATGGCCGCCTGCATATCGCTTACACGTACTTCCGCCAGCGCATCAAGTACGTGAGCGTGGCGGAGGCCTGGGCCAGCGCGGCGCCGGCCGCCTCACAGCCCGCAGCCGCCTGACGGGAAGCCGGGGAAGCCGGGGAAGCCGGGGACACCGGGACCCCACGCGATGAACGCGAGGCGTCGGAAAGTGGATAAGGTACGGGGTAAAGTACGAGGTAAACTGCGTACGCACCGTATCGTCCACACCGTCTGCCTCGCCGCGAAGCGACGTCCCGAACCCAACGCCGAACATTCCATGAAAGTAGCCCGCCGCCGCGAAGCCATGCTCAAGGCCGTCCTCTCCGGCATGACCGAAGTGTCCGAGTTGTGCGAGCACTTCGGCATGTCGGAGGCCACCGTGCGCCGCGACCTGCGCGCGCTCGCCGACGAGCGGCTCATCCTGCGCACCTATGGCGGTGCGGCCTCGGTCAGCAATCACGCGCCCGAGGAATCGCTCGAGCAGCGCCGCCAGAGCTTCCAGGCGGAGAAAGACGCCATCGGCCACGCGGCGGCCGCCCACGTGTGCGCCGGCGACACGATCTTCCTCGACAGCGGCACCACCACCGCCGCACTCGCCCGCGCGCTCGCGCAGGCGGGCCGCCACGACATTCGCGTGGTGACGAACAATCTGCTCGTGGTGCAGGCGCTCGCGGGCAGCAGCGTGCCGCTCACGCTGATTGGCGGCGAGGTGCGCGAGTCGAGCATGAGCACGCTCGGGCCGATCGCGCAACTCGCGCTCACGCGCGTGACCGTCGACAAGGCCTTCCTCGGCGCCGATGGCGTGGTGCCCGGGCGCGGCCTGTGCGAAGCGACCGCCGACCAGGCCTACCTCAAGGAATGCCTGATGCGGCAGGCCGCTAGCCTCTTCGTGCTCGTGACGGCCGACAAGCTCAACCGCGACAGCCAGCAGCACTGGGCGCCGATCGAAAAGCCGTGGACGCTCATCACGGACGCGAGCGCCTCACACGGTGAACTGCAGGCGTTCCGCAATCTCGCGGGGCTCACGATCGAGCCGATCGAAGTGCCTGCGGGAGCCGCGCATTGAAAGATGGAAATGGACAACGCAACCAACGCAACGAATAGCCCAATGGCTGGCGCCACGAAAAAGCGTATGGTCGTGACGGGCGCAAGCTCCGGCATCGGTTTCGCCATCGCGAAGCAACTGCTCGCCGAAGGCCACGAGGTCATCGGCCTGAGCCGCAGCGCGCCGGACCTCGATCATGCGCGCTTCACCTGGTGCGCAGCGGACCTGGGCGATACCGCAGCGATTGCGGGCCTCGCGCAACGCATGGGCGCGGTGGACGGCCTGGTGCACGCGGCCGGCTTCATGAAAACGGCGCGCCTGGGCGAACTCGACGAAGCGAGCGGCGAAGCGATGTGGCGCCTGCACGTGGCCGCCGCCTCGGCGCTCGCGGACGCGCTCGTGCCCGCCATGCGCGAGGGCGGCCGTATCGTGCTGATCGGCAGCCGTGTCTCGGGCGGCGCGGCCGGACGCAGCCAGTACGCGGCCGTCAAGGCGGCCATGGTCGGCATGGCGCGATCGTGGGCGATCGAGCTAGTGTCCTGAGTTAAAAATTCATTGAATGATGCCGACCGCGTACTAAAGTGTTCTGTGTGGCACTTGATGCGAGGAGGCAGGGATGAGCGGGCGGCCCAAAGG
>Ga0306920_100004207_pt1 | contig 18464 bp, 17 predicted proteins | sample flu12Cox44000170_FD_204666 | JGI IMG/M metagenome (GOLD analysis project Ga0306920, IMG submission 204666) | Lab enrichment of tropical soil microbial communities from Luquillo Experimental Forest, Puerto Rico - flux4day.12C.oxic.44.000.170 (v2)... | ecosystem: Environmental > Terrestrial >... | reverse complement strand
CGCGGTGGACGATTGCGCGCATCTACGAGAACTTCCCGCGGCTGGCGGAACGGCGAGGCAATCGCGGCAACCAGCTTTCCGGTGGCGAGCAGCAGATGCTCGCCATCGCGCGCGCTCTCCTGCGCAATCCCAAGCTGCTCGTCATGGACGAGCCGACCGAAGGCCTCGCCCCGCTGATCGTCGACCAAGTGGAGCAGATACTGGTCAACCTCGGCGAACAGGGCGACATCGCCGTCCTCGTCGTCGAACAAAACATCGGTGTGGCGACGGCGATCGCCGAAAAAATCGCCATCATGATCAATGGACGGATCGACCGGATCATTGATGCGGCGCGTCTCGAAGCGGACCGCGAACTCCAGCAGAGGCTGCTCGGCGTCGGCCAGCGCATCGAGGGGCCGGCCACGGAGGAGCAACCCGAGACGCCGCGTCAGCCGCCGCCGGCGCGCGGCCCGGTTCGCATCTATGTCTCGAACCCGCTCATCCCGACGCGCTGGTCGCAACCGGTGCCAGTCGCCCAGATCGAGACGTCAGCGCGTACGCACACGGCCGCTCCCGAGCCCAGTGTGGTTGCCACAGCACCGGCTGTCGAGCTGCGACCAATCGTGAGGGGCGGCATGGCGCCGGTCATCGTTGCCGGCACGCTCGACACCAAAGGGGCTGAGCTGCGCTTCATTCGCGACCAGATCACGGCCGCCGGGGTGCGCGTCACCCTCGTCGACCTGTCGACCTCCGGTGGGCCATCGCCCGCCGATGTGCCGCCCCACCACATCGCAGCGTATTTTCGCGGCGGACCGAATGCCGTCTTCACCGGCGATCGGGGGACGGCCATCACCGCCATGGCGGAGGCGTTTGCAGCCTGGATCAAGCGGCACGAACCCATTGGCGGTATCATTGCGGCTGGCGGGTCGGGCGGCAGCTCTCTGGTCGCGCCGGCAATGCGCGCCCTGCCGATCGGCGTGCCCAAGGTGCTAATCTCCTCGGTCGCATCCGGCAACGTCGCGCCTTATGTCGGCCCCTCTGACATCATGATGCTGCATTCAGTGACCGACGTCGCCGGCCTGAATTCTCTGACGCGGCAGGTCCTCGGCAACGGAGCTCAGGCGATCGTCGGCATGGTGAAGGCGCGCGCCGCAAGTTCGGAGCGCAACCGGCTGCCGGCGCGGCGCGGTGACGGCAAGCCGGCGATCGGCCTTACCATGTTCGGGGTCACCACACCTTGCGTCGACGCCGTCTCCCGGGCCCTCGAGGAGGACTTCGAGTGTCTCATCTTTCACGCGACGGGCGTCGGCGGGCAATCGATGGAGAAACTCGTCGATGGGGGCGCACTGTCGGCGGTGGTCGACATAACCACCACCGAGGTCTGTGATCTGCTGCTGGGCGGCGTCCTGCCGGCCACCGAGGATCGGTTCGGGGCGATCGCGCGCACCAGGGTTCCCTATGTCGGTTCGTGCGGAGCGCTCGATATGGTGAACTTCGGGCCGATGGACAGCGTGCCGATGCGCTACTCCCAGCGCAAGCTCCACGTGCACAATCCGACCGTGACACTGATGCGCACCACGCCCGAAGAAGCCGTGCGGATTGGGCGCTGGATCGGCGACCGGCTCAATTTAATGGACGGTCCGGTGCGCTTTTTTCTGCCGCAAGGCGGCCTTTCGGCGCTCGACGCCCCGGGACGGCCGTTCGCAGATCCTCAAGCCGACGAGGCGCTGTTCCGATCGCTCGAAGCGACCGTTCGGCAAACCGCATCGCGCCGTCTCATCCGACTGAACCAGCATATCAACGACCCGAACTTCTCTGCCGAAGTCGTAGCGGAGTTCCGCCGGATCATCGCAGGGCGCACCATGCGCCGTCGGGCGAGGACGTAGGGAATGGCGCGTTTCGCACGTTCGCAGTTATTGGCGCGTTTCCTCGCGATGAAAGCGCGGGGCGAGCCGATCATCGGCGCGGGCGCCGGGACAGGCATCTCGGCAATGGGCGAAGAACGGGGCGGCGCCGATCTCATCGTCATCTACAATTCCGGACGATATCGCATGGCCGGTCGAGGCTCGCTGGCCGGGATGATGCCGTACGGTGACGCCAACGCAATCGTCATGGAAATGGCTCACGAGGTTTTGCCTGTCGTCGCGCGCACGCCAGTCCTCGCCGGCGTGTGCGGCACCGATCCCTTTCGACAGATGGACATCCTTCTCGATGAAGTCGCACGACTGGGTTTCAGCGGCGTGCAAAACTTCCCAACCGTCGGGCTCATCGATGGTCGTTTTCGCTTGGGTCTCGAGGAGACCGGCATGGGCTACGCCCGCGAGGTCGAGATGATCGCTAAGGCGCGCGATCACGATCTCCTGACCACGCCTTATGTGTTCGACCCGTCGCAAGCGGTGGCTATGGCGCAAGCCGGCGCCGACATCCTCGTTTGCCATTTCGGGCTGACGGTGGGTGGCTCAATCGGCGCCGAGACATCGGTCCGCCTGGAGGACTGCCCGGCCCTGACCGACAGGATGGCCGAGGCGGCGCTCGCCATCAAGAGCGACGTTTTCATCCTCGTCCACGGCGGGCCGATCGCTGAGCCGGAGCATGCCGCATATGTGCTGTCACAGGCCCGTCACTGCGACGGTTTCTACGGCGCATCGTCGATGGAGCGCTTGCCGGTGGAGCGCGCGCTGAGCGAGCAGGTCGCGCGGTTCAAGGCGATCACGAAAACCCGAAGCAAATCACAGAAAGGGCCCGCGTTGGACGAATAAGCGGGCAGGAGGATATGAGATGTCTGTCGCCATTCTCGGTAGCCTGATCATATGGCTCATCGTTGCCGTCGTCGCGATCGCCATCGTCGTCTATCTCGTCAATTGGCTCTACCGGCGGTCCTCGAAGGAGCTCTCCTTCGTGCGTACGGGACTGTTCGGCGAAAAGGTGGTTATCAACAGCGGGGCGTTCGTGCTGCCGTTTGTTCACGAGATAACGCCGGTCAACATGAACGTCCTGCGCATGCGGGTCGTTCGCCAGCGCGACGACGCCATCATTACCAAGGACCGCATGCGCGTCGACATCGATGCGGAATTCTACGTTCGCGTACCCCCAACGCGCGAAGCCGTGACAATAGCCGCGGCCACCCTCGGCCGGCGTACGACGAGCGTCGCCGAGCTTGATGCACTGCTGTCCGGCAAGTTCGTTTCCGCTCTGCGTTCGGTGGCGTCCGAGATGACCATGGTGGAGATGCACGAGCGGCGCGGCGATTATGTCTCCCGTGTCAAAGTGGCAGCGCTGGAGGGCCTGAAGCAGAACGGCCTCGAGCTCGAATCGGTGGCGATCACCGACCTCGACCAGACCGACCTCGAATTCTTCAATCCATCGAACCGTTTCGATGCCGAGGGCTTGACCAAGCTGATCGAGGATATCGAGGCCCGACGCAAGTTGCGCAACGATATCGAGCAGGGATCGATGATCTTGATCCGCGCCCGCAACCTCGAGGCCGAGAAGCAGGCCCTGGACATCGATCGCGAGAGCGAGACCGCGCGCCTCAATCAGGAGCGCGACATCGAGGTGCGCCGTGCGGTGCAGCGTGCCGAGCTGGCGCGCGAACGCGCGCTGCGCGAGACCGAGGCCGAGCAGGCACAGATTTCCGCACGCGAGGAGGTGGAGAAGGCACGCATCGCCCATGAACGCGCGCTCGCCGAAGTGCGCATTGCATCCGAGCGAGACATTCGCGAGCGCGATATCGAGCGCGGGCGCCTGGTCGATGAGGCGGAGATCGCCGCCCGAGAGCGGGTCGAGCGCGCGCGCATCAGCCAGGAAGGAATCATCACCGAGGCGCGGATCGCGCGGCAGGAGGGTGATCAGCGGCGTGAAATCGAGCGTCAGCGCAACGTCGAGCAGGCCGAGATCGCGGCGCGCGAAGACGTCGAAAAGACGCGCATCGCCCAGGAGCTGTCGGTTACCGCGGCGCGCATCGCCAAGGATGAGGATAACCGGAAACTCGAGATCGAGCGCGCCCGCAACTTGGAGCAGGCCGAGATCGCGGCGCGCGAGACGACCGAGCGGGCGCGCATCGCGCAGGAACGCGTCGTCACCGATGAGCGCATCGCGCTTGAAGAGGAGATTCGCCGCCGCGAGATCACCCGCAATCGGGCGGTCGACGAGGAAGAGATCGCCGCGGTGAGGGCGACCGAGGCCGCCCGCATTGCACGGGAACAGGCACTTGCCGTCGAGCGTATCGCCGCCGAACTCACCACCCGCAAGCTCGAGATCGAGCGCACGCGAACGCTGGAGGAAACCGACATCGCCGCACGAGAGGTGACAGCGGCGGCCCGCATCAAGCAGGAGGAGCGCCTCCGTGCCCTCGAAATCGCGCGCACGCACGCGGTCGAGGAGGCCGAGATCGCGGCGCGCGAGGCGGTCGAGAAGAATCGCATCGCCACCGAGCTGGTGCTGGAACGCGACCGCATCGTGTCGTCGCGAACCCGCGACACGCTGGACATCGAACGGCGCAAGATCATCGAGATTGCCGAGCAGGATCGATCGATCGGGATCGCGGCCAAGGTGGTCGAGCGGGCGGACGCCGACCGGCGCGTCAAGGAAGCCAATATCGTCGCTGCTCAGCACGTGGAGCAGGCCGATGTCGCCCGTGAGCAGACGATCGACATCGCCCGCCTCGAACGCCGCCGCGCCGTCGAGCAGTTCGAGGTCGCCCGCGTGCAAGCGCTCCAGGAGGCGGAGATCGCAGCCCGCGAAGAGGTCGAGCGAGCGCGCATTGCCTCGGAGCGGGGGCTCGACGAGGCCCGAATCATCCGCGAGCGCGAAGTGCGTCAGCTGGAGATCGGGCGCGAGACAGCCGTCGAAACGGCGCGCATCGACGGCGCCATCGATATCCACCGCAAGTCGATCGAGCAGGCGACCGCCCAAGCCGAGGCGGAGACGGCCCGCGTGCGCGCGGTCGAAGCCGAGGAGCGCGTCAAGACAGTGCGCGAGAGCGAGTCGGCACGTCGTCGGCGCGCGATCGACGTCGTCATGGCCGAGAAGCAGGCCGAGGAGGTGCGCATCGCAGCGGGTGCCGAGGAGGTCCGTGCTGCGGTCGCAGCCGAGGCCCAGCGACTGCTCAACGAGGCCGAAAATGTGCTGTCCGATGCGTCGCGCGCCTCGATCTTCCGCCGCCGGCTGCTTGAGCGTATCGAGGGCATCGTGCGCGAGAGCGTCCGGCCGATGGAGAAGATCGAGGGCATCCGCATTCTACAAGTCGACGGTCTCAGTGGCGGTGGCGGCACCGGCGGTCGCAGCCCCACCGACGAGGTGATCAATTCGGCGCTGCGCTACCGCGTACAGGCGCCGATGATCGACCAGATCCTCGCCGAGATCGGCATCGAGGGTGGTAGCCTGTCGCGACTACCAGGGCTCATGCGCGAGGCGCGCGATGCGCAGGCAATTGGCAAGGAGGCCGCTGCACAGAAGCCGTCCGAGGAGCATCCTGCCTCGCCGCGCAAGGACTGACGCAGGCCGACAACCAGGAGAGAGCATCGCAATGGCACGCGTTTACGTCTCCAGCGTCATCAACGGCCGGTCCGACCGCGTGTGGGCGCGGGTGCGCGATTTCAACGGTCTGCCGTCCTGGCATCCTGGAATCGCCGAGAGCCGCATCGAAAACGGCGAACCGGCCGACAAGGTCGGCTGCGTGCGTGACTTCCGCCTGCGCAACGGCGACCGCATCCGAGAAAAGCTGCTTGGTCTCTCGGACTTCGAGCTCTTTTGCACGTATTCGATCCTCGAGTCGTCGATGGCTGTCGAAAACTACGTGGCGACGTTACGCCTCACGCCGATCACCGACGGCGATCGTACCTTCGCCGAGTGGACCGCGGAATTCGACTGCGCGGCGGAGCGCGAAGCGGAGCTCGTCTCGTCGATTGGCGGCGGTGTGTTCCAGGGCGGGTTCGACGCCCTCAAACGCCAGTTCGGAGGCTAGATGATCCGCATTGTCCGGTCGACGATCATCGACGCGCCGAGCGATCGGGTGTGGTCGATACTGCGCGATTTCAACGGGCACGATCGCTGGCATCCGGCGGTCGCCAAGAGCACGATTGAGCGCGGCCAGATGCCCGATAAGCTCGGATGCGTACGGCGCTTCTCGCTGCGCAACGGTTCGGACCTGCGCGAGCGCCTGCTGACGCTTTCCGATCTCGAGCAGACCTTCTCCTACTGTCTGCTCGATACGCCCATTCCACTGTTCAATTATGTGGCGCATGTGCGTCTCGCACCGGTCACCGACGGTGACCGGACATTCTGGGAATGGCGCTGTTCGTTCACGACGCGCGCGGGCCAGGAAGCGGAGATGACGCGCATGGTCAGCGAGGACATTTATGATGCGGGGTTCGCCGCCGTGCGCACCCGCCTTGCCGCATCCCCTGCCACGGAGGGCCGTGCGTGACCGTCACGGTGAGGACCTTCGCCCTCCTGGCCGACGCGGCCGGCGCGCTGTCGAGCGAAAGGGCGGCGCGCTTCATGGCTGGAGGTACCCTTGTCATGCGCGCGGTCAACGAAGCCGATCCCGGCATCGACACAATCATACGCTCGACGGATCCGAGCCTCCTGCACATCGCCGCCGGCGCAAATCGCGTCGAACTCGGCGCCGGCGTGACCATGGCGGCCGTCCTCGCCGCGCCTGCGCTCGCGTTTCTGCACCCCGTGGCGCGCGCTGTCGGTGGCCCGGCAGTGCGCGAGGCGGCCACCGTCGGCGGCAACCTGTTTGCTCCAAGTCCCTATGGGGATTTTGCCGCCGCGCTGCTCGCGCTCGACGCCAGCGTGATGCTGGCTCAGGGCGGCCAGCGCGAGTTGCCGCTCGAGGATTTTTTCGCTCGGCGCGAGCGGGGCGTTTCGCTCGTCGCCAGCGTGGCATTCCGGCGCCCAGCCCGCGACGCGTTTGGCTTCGCTAAGGTCACTCGCGTGCATCCCAAGGGCTTGTCAGTGCTCGCTATCGCCGTGCAGCTGCCGCTCGCCGCCGGCCGCGTCAGCGGCGCACGCATCGCCTACGGGGCGATGCACCGCACGCCGGTGCGCGCCAAGGCCGCCGAGCGCGAACTCGAGGGCCGTGCGCTCGACGCGGCTTCGATTGCAGCCGCCCTTGCGGTCGCGGCGGATGGGACCGCGCCGACCGACGATGCCATCGCCAGCGCGTGGTGGCGGCGCGAGATACTTCCCGTGCATCTGCGCCGGCTCCTGCTCGGTGCGGGAAAAGCGTGAGGCGCCGATGAAGACGCCGATTGCGTTCCGTCTCAATGGGGAGGAGATCGCTACCTTCGCCGACGGCGGTGCCAACTTGCTCGACATCCTGCGCGAGGCGGTCGGTGACCTATCGGTGAAGGGCGGGTGCTGGCAGGGCACCTGCGGCACCTGCACGGTACTCATCGATGGCGCACCGCACCTGTCCTGTGTGACGTTGGCGGAAAGCTGCGCCGAGAGATCGATCGAGACCGTCGCCGGGCTGCGCCGCGGCGCCGAGCTCCATCCGCTGCAGACCGCCTTCATGGAGCACTTCGCGGCCCAGTGCGGCTACTGCACGCCGGGCATGCTGATGGCGGCGAAGGCGCTGCTTGATCGCAATCCCAATCCGAGCCGCGAGGACGTGGTCGATGCCATCTGCGGCAATATCTGCCGCTGCACCGGCTATGAGCCGATCATCGGCGCGATTCTCGCCGCCGCCGGACGTCGAAACCACCGCCGCGCTTGAAGGATCTGCCATGCTCGAGATGCGCAAGGATATCTTCGCCGACGAACGCGACGAAAATCTCAAGGAGGTCGGCCGGGCGACGCAGCGCCAGGACGCTCTCGGGCACGTCACCGGCACCTCGGCGTTTTACGACGACCACCGCTTTGCCAACCTGCTGCATCTCAAGGTCCTGCGCAGTCCACACGCGCATGCGCGTATTCGCGCAATTGACGATCACGCGGCGGCGAACGCGCCCGGCGTCAAGCGCGTCATTCGCGCGGCGGACGTGCCGGTCAATCTCAACACGCTCCTGAGCCTCATCCAGTTCGGCAAGGACGACGAGCCGTCGCTCGCGACCGACGTCGTGCGCTATAAGGGCGAGCCGATCCTCGCCGTGGTGGCGACCAGCGAGCGCGCGGCGCGCCGGGCCCTCGATAGGGTGCGCATTACCTACGATCCGCTGCCGGCGGTGTTCGACGTCGAAGAGGCGCTGAAGCCGGGCGCCGTGTCGGTCAATCCGGCCTATCCCAAGAACACGTTCGAGTATTACGGCAAATACGATCACCAGAAGCTGCGCTTCGGGGACGCCGAGGCAGCCTTGGCGCGCGCCGACATGGTGCTAGAGGGGCGCTATCAGATGTCGCCGATCGAGCACGCCCCGACCGAGACCAACGGTTCGATTGCAGTGCCCGACACCAATGACCGGTTCGTCGTTTACACGTCGACCCAAGCGCTATTCTTCTCGCTCGATACCGCCGCCAAGATCAACGCCATGCCCTCGAACCAGCTGCATTTCATCGGCGGCACGGTGGGCGGCGGTTTCGGCGGCAAGGTCGACACCCTCACCGAGCCGCTCGCTATACTTGGCGCGCGCCTGACCGGCGCGCCGGTGCGCTATCGCCTGAGCCGGCATGAGGAAATGCAGTACGGCTCGCCGCGCGGCGCCGAGCGGATCTACATCAAGGACGGGGTGATGCGCGACGGTCGCATCATCGCCCGCAAGATCACGGCTTATTTCGACAGCGGAGCCTACACTCGGCTGTCGAGCTATGCCGTGGTCAAGTGCGTCGCCCATATCCCCGGGCCATATACGCTTCCCAACGTTCACGCCGATGTCTACTGCGTCTTCACCAACCGCACGCCGGCGACGGCAATGCGCGGCTTCGGCGTGACAGCGCTCGACTTCGCGCTCGAGTGCCAAATGGACAAAGATGCGGTCGCCATCGGCATGGACCCGCTCGAGTTCCGCCTGCTTAATGCCTATCGCGACGGCGACATGAAAGCGCACCGGCGCGAAGCCAAGAACTGCGCGCTGATCGAATGCGCGCAGGTCGCGGCCGAAAAGGCCAACTGGCCTCTGCGCGCAGAATTCCGCAGGATGTCGTCGCGGGCCGGTCGGGTTGTCGCACCAAGCGACGCGCCGTCACCGGTCGGGGTGCGGTCGCGCACGGAAGCTCCCCCGCCTCAGCGCGTTCCGTATGATCGCGCTTCAGCCGAGCTGATACCACGTTCGGCACCGACGACGCCACCTGCAGCACCGCCTTCTGCGCCGCAGCCGGCCGGATCAACACACGGCGCGCGCCGCTTCTCCTCGGTGTTCGGTACCAGGAGGCGGTGACCATGGCCAAGCATCGCGGGCGCGGGGTCGCGACCGTCAACTATCCGATCGGCATGAACCTCGGGGGCGACCCGAGCCAGGCGATTGTCCACTCCAGCCCCAGTGGAAAGTTCACCGTCACTCTGTCCTCGATCGATCTCGGACAGGGCATGAAATCCGTCACGCGACAGATTTGTGCCGAAACGCTGGGTGTCCCGGTAGAAGACGTCTACGTCGACACCGCCGATTCCGACACCGGGCCACATTGCATGGGCTCGTTTGCATCACGCGGCACGCACCGCGTCGGCAACGCGGTGATTTCGGCGGCACGCGAAGCGCGCGCGGTCATGATGGAGGCGGCGGCCGAGGAGCTGGAGGCCGATCCCGGCGATCTCGAGACCGATGGTCGCGGCCTCATCCATGTGAAGGGCGCACCGCATCGATCGATCTCCGTGCGCGACGTTGCCGTGGCGGCACAGTTCCGGCAGGGAAAGTCGATCTCCGGACGCGGCATTTTTCTCGTGCCGTTGTCCGACGTCGACCCGGATACCGGCGAGATGTCGCCGGCAACCTGCTATGCCCATGCTTGCCTCATTGCCGAGGTCGAGGTCGATGACGAGACCGGCGAGGTCGTCGTGCTGAAGATGACGAGCGCCTATGAGCTCGGGCGCGCCATCAACCCCAAGCTCGTCGAGCAGCAGCTAGTCGGCGGTTCATGGATGGGCATGAGTCACGCCCTCTACGAGACACCTGAGCCCTACTACCCCGACACGCGCGAGGGAGCGCGGGACTTCAACGAATATCTGATGCCCGGTCCCGGCAATATCTGCCCGCACGACATCGTGGTGCTGGAACGCCCGGCGCCCGATGGGCCCTACGGTGCCAAGGGTCCGGGCGAAATGTGCGCCAACCCGGTCCTCCCGGCGATCGCCAACGCGGTGTTCGCGGCGGTCGGGGTGCGTATCGACGAGCTCCCGATCACCCCAGAAAAAGTCCTGCGAGCCCTGAAGGCGCGGAGCGGGGCGGGCGGCCACTCTTCGGCGCGGTGAGCAGGATGGCGGTGCGTCGTACCATCGTCGGCATCTCCAGCCCGCGCGAACTCGAGGAGGCGTTGCGCGCCGCCTACTATCTGGCCGACGAGGGACTCTCAACCGCCGCCTATTTGGCGCTGGCGCTGGGTAAGCCCCTGCTGCTCGAAGGAGCGCCGGGCGTCGGCAAAACCGAGGCCGCCAAAGCCATTGCCGGCGTGCTCGGCCGTACGCTGCGGCGGCTGCAGTGCTACGAGGGCATAGATTCCGCGGCGGCGCTCTATGAATGGAATTTTCCCCGCCAGATACTCGCGCTGCGTCAGCAGGACAATGCCTCCGGCCACGTCGACATCTACCGAGACGAGTTCCTCATCGAGCGGCCGATGCTCGCCTGCCTGCGCCGGCCGGAAGAGACGGTTCTGCTCATCGACGAGATCGACCGCTCGGACCACGAGTTCGAGGCCTTTTTGCTGGAGTTTCTCTCCGACTACCAAATTTCGATCCCGGAACGCGGCACGATCCGCGCCAACGCGCCGCCGGTGGTGATTCTCACGTCCAACCGGACGCGCGAGCTGCACGAGGCGCTGCGTCGCCGCTGCGTCTACCACTGGATCGAATATCCAGCGCCCGAACGCGAGATGCGGATCATAATGATGCGGGCGTCCGGGGTCGGGGAGCGAGCGGCGCGCGCCGTCGTGGCAGCTGTCGGGCGATTGCGCCGCGAACCGCTCGCAAAGCATCCTGGCATCGCCGAAGCGGTCGAATGGGCGCAAGCCGCTACCCTCCTCAACCAGCAGGGCGCGCGGTGGCCGGAGGCATTTCGCCGCTCGCTCGGAGTCGTCCTCAAGGATGAGGACGACCTCGTTCACGTCGGTCCGCGGATTGACGCCATTCTGGCGGAGGCGCAGATATGACCGACATCGCGCGCCCCCTTGCCCACTTCGTCGCGTTCACCGCGATTTTGCGGCGCGCGAGCTTTGCGGTGGCGCCCGAGCAGACCATGGCCTGGCTCGCGGCCATCGACCTGCTTGGCCCCGAGGACATGGGGGACATCCGTCGTGCCGCCCGCGCGACGTTGGCTCCGCCTCCGGACCGCTTCGCCGAGTTCGAAGCCCTGTTCGACGCGCATTTTCTCGGCGCGGTAGACGCGGCGCGAGAATCAGTGCCGAGCGATGAGGCACCACTGCGAGCCGCGGAAGACTCTGGCTTCGGTCCCGAGCCGGATGTTGACGAGGAGGCGCGTGAATCCGGCGCCAAGGCCACCCGGGCGGAGAGGCTGTCGACGCGCCGCTTCGCGCCAGCGGCCGAGGACGCCACCCTGCGCCGCTTCACGCGTGCGCTACCTGCAAGCGCCCCGCGGCGGCGCGGCTACCGCTGGCGCGAGGCACACAACGGCCACGGCACCGATGTGCGGCGCATGCTGCGCGACGCGATGCGCAACGTTGGCGAGTTCGTGCGGCTGCGCCATCGCCGGCGACGGCTGCGCCCGCGCAGAATCGTGCTGCTGATCGACATCTCCGGTTCCATGAAGGAGCTCACGCAAACGCATCTGGCCTTCGCGCACGCGCTGGCGCGCGCCGCCGATGCCGTCGAGGTATTTACCTTCGGCACGAGGCTCACGCGCATTACCCGGGCGCTGCGCCTGCGCGACCGTGCGCGGGCGCTCTCCGCCGCCTCGCTCATCGTCGCCGACTGGGACGGCGGCACCCGCATCGGCGAGGCGCTCGCCGCCTTTCTAGCCATTCCGCGCTTTGCGGCACTGGCACGTGGCGCTGCGCTCGTGGTGCTGTCGGACGGGCTCGAGCGCGGCGATCCGGCCGCTATGACCGAGGCGATTGCGCGCATCTCGCGGATTGCCTGGCGGACCGTGTGGCTCACCCCACTCGCCACCGGTTCCGGGTTCCGGCCGCGCACTGCTGGCCTTAGCGCGGCGCGGCCTTATCTCGATGAGCTCGGCGATGGGCGGACGCTCGACAGCATCTGCACCTGCGTTCTCCACTTGGCGAAGGCGAGGGCGGCGTGAGGAGGAATGCATGGCACTGGAAATCAAGATTCTTGACTACGGCGACATCGAGCTCGAATCGAGCTTCCTTGTCCTTGGGCGCGATTGTGGACGCACGCGCCGCGTGCCGACCTTGGGTTTTCTAGTACTCGGGGGAACCTGGCCGGTCCTGGTCGATACCGGCTATCGCTCGAATCAGATCATGGAGACCCTGGGCATGCGCGGCATGCAGTCCCACGACAACATGATCGAAAATCAGCTGAAGAAACACGGGCTCAAGCTCGGGGATATTCGCTACATCCTTCATACGCACCTGCATATCGACCATGCCGGCAAGGACGACTTGTTCCCGATGAATACGGTCGTCGTCATCAACCGGCGCGAGCTCGAGTACTCGGTTTCCGGCCTGATGCATCCGCAGTATCCGGCGGTCGACATCAAGCACCTCATCGACCGACTGCATACCAAGGGCGCGTTGCGCTTTCTCGATCTGGAGACGTCCGGACCAACCGAGCTCATGCCCGGGCTGGTTTGCGAGGCGGCGGGCGGCCACACCGAAGGATCGATGAATGTCGTCGTCAAGACCAACGATGGGATCGCGACGATCTGCGGTGACGTGCTCTATGACATCAACGATCAGCTGGTCGAGCCGTTCCGCGAGATCGGCGACATGGAGCCGCGCGTGACTGGAAATCACGGCACGACGAAGCGCCAGGAGAAGGCCGCGATCAAGAAGGTCGTCGCCACCTCGCGTTTTGTGCTGCCGGTGCACGATCGGCCGGCGCTTATCGAGGCCGGTCACGTTGTTGGCCGCCTGCAGGACAGCGTGCCTGGTCCCGTCGTGCAATCCATGCCGCGGCGACAGTGGTTCCCGGCGTGAGGAGGGAGGCGATCCATGAACCACTCCGCACTCCGCCGTGAGTTCTCGGAGCTGATTGACCTTGATGCTCCCGTCGAGCGGCTGGGGGGTGGGTTCACCTTTACCGAGGGACCGATCTGGCACCCGCGCGATCAGTTCCTGCTCTTCTCGGACATGCCGGCCGATGTGCGACGCCGCTGGGATGAGCGCAACGGCGTGCGCGAGGTCAAGAAGCCGTCCAACAAGTGCAACGGTATGACTTACGACGCCAACCTCGCTCTGGTGGTCTGCGAGCATGCAACATCAAGCCTGGTGCGCGAGCGCGACGGTAGGCGCGAAATCCTCGCGTCGCACTTCGAAGGCAAGGAGCTCAACAGCCCGAATGATGTCTGCGTCCGATCGGACGGTGCGATCTATTTTTCCGATCCCTGGTACGGCCGCATGCCGGTCTATGGGGTCGAGCGACCGCGCGAGCTGGGATTCCAAGGCGTGTATCGGGTGCCGCCGGGGGGTGGTGAACCGCAACTCCTCGTCGATCGCCATCTTTTCGAGCAGCCAAACGGGCTGTGCTTCTCGCCGGACGAGCGCCAGCTTTATGTGAACGACACGGTGCGCGCACTGATCCGCGTCTTCGATGTCAGGGCCGACGGCGCATTGGGTCCTGAGCGGATCTTCGCCTCCGGCATTCGCTCGGAACTCGAACCCGGTGTACCCGACGGAATGAAATGCGACAGCGCCGGCAACGTGTGGGTGACGGCGCCGGGCGGCATCTGGGTCTATTCGCGCTCGGGCGCCCATCTCGGCAAAGTCAGGGTGCCCGAACTGGTTGCCAATCTGCACTGGGGCAAGTCGGATTGGCGAACGCTGTTCATGTGTGCAACGCATTCGCTATACGCCGTACGCACCAAGATCGGGCCCCACATCGAGCCGTTCATGCGTTCAACCGTTTCGGCGGGTAGGGCGACAGCCGCTACAACAGCGGAGCGCGCCAGCGCCCGGGGCAAACTCGCGCTCGACCCTTCACGCTGCGCGCTGATTATCCAGGACATGCAAAACGATGTGGTGACGGAGGACGGTGCCTTTGCCGACTCTGGCTCGCCGCAGCATGCCCGCGAGCAGAACGTCGTCGAGAACATCCGACGCCTGGCCGATGCTTGCCGCGCGCGCGGCGTGATGATCATCCATGTGTGGTTCATCGTCGAACCCGGGGCATCTGGCCTTACGCTCAATGCGCCACTGTTCGAAGGGGTGGTCGATCAGAAGGCAATGGTGCGCGGGACGTGGGGCGCTGCGCCGGTGACCGGGCTCGAACCGCAGGCCGGCGACCACATCGTCGAGAAGATGCGCATGAGCGCATTTGAAGGGAGCAGACTGGAAACTGTTCTGCGATCCGGCGGTCGTGACACGATCATCGACACTGGGGCATGGACGAACATGTCGATCGAGCACACTGCGCGTACCGCGGCCGACAAAGGCTATTTCGTTATCGTGCCGGATGACTGCTGCTCGACGATGAACGCCGACTGGCACCGCGCATCGATCCAATACGCTATGCAAAACGTTGCCGCCATCATGCGGGCCGATGAGGTTATCGCGGCTCTGGGGTAGCTGGCGACGGCAGCGCCAGGCCTTCGCTCGCCAAGGCCCGCTGCACCGCCGGTCGCGAGGCGAGACGGCGTGCGAGCGCGGTCCAACGCGGGAAATCGTTTGCCATGTCGAAAGCCAGAGTGGGCCCCTGTCCCCACATCCAGTACACCAGCAAATAGGGATCGGCGACGCTGTAGCGCTCGCCGATTGCCCAAGGCCCCTCGCCGATCCTCGCATCTACCGCCTGCCACAGCTCCCGACACGATTTCTTGGCTGTGGCGGCGACGTTCTCGACCGCGCGCGGGTCGGACGCATAGCGGGCCGCGCGCCGGACACGGGCAAAGGCGCCGTGAATCGTCGACGACAGCCAGTTGAGCCATTCGGCGCAGCGTGCCTCTTCCCGCGAGTCCCACGGCCAAAGTCCAGCGGCCGGATGGCGCGCTGCCACGTAGCGCAGGATTGCCGGCGCCTCGGTCAGGGTAAAGTCGCCGTCGGTGAGTGCGGGTACGCAGGCCTTGGGGTTGACGCGAAGATACGCCGGGCTGTTTTGCTCATTGGCGGCAAGATCGACTCGAGTAAGCTCGAAGCGGACTCCGACCTCCTCGAGAACGATGTGCGGGGCCAACGAGCAGGCGCCCGGGAAATAGTAAAGCTTCATGGAGCCCATTCGACAGGTCGCCTTATCGCGCATGGTGGAAATGCGCATGGGTAAGCTTGCCGTGATTGCGAATAGAGATCAATCGTGTCTGTTGATGTCTATGCGGGTGACAAGGTTACTGCGACCTCGTCCAGCATCTCAGCGCCTTCCACGCCTATCCCAGGCAGCGCTCGAAGTGTTCCAGATCGAGCGTCACCACCTGATTGCGCCGCAACACTCCTCCGTATCCGAGCAGGTTGACAGGTCCGACAACGGGCTCAAATCCCATCAGATGGGGCAATCCTTAGGGAACCACGGCTTTCGTTTGTCCAAGTGGGATGCCAATCCCTCTCGCACCTCCCAACCGGTGAAACCGAGCATCTCCAATGCGGTGGAGGTGTCGAACAACGGACCGGTAACGCGATAGAGCATACTTGGTCCAGCGAATGGCGTTTTGGACCCCGTTAACAAGATCCAGGGCGGTTTCGAGCGCAACACTCTGCAATGGCATCGTCCACGCAAAGGGAAACTCTTCATACAGCGGTAGGAGATCCGCCCGTAACCGCTGACGCACGCGACGGCCACGTGGCCTTACCTGGAGAGTTGCGTAAACGCATCGACCGAGGCCTCGTCACAGTTGGCGCCGCCATCGCCGTCGTTATCAGCCTTGGCCATCCCTCAATTTGATCGCTTCCGCTGCATCATGAATCACTCTCTCTGATTGTCTGTTCCAGACACCCGCGCGCGCCGTGCAACCAAAGCGAAATCCTCTCGCACTCGAGGGGTGTTCTCGCTCCATGGTTGTTCAGACAATGAGGAGAATAGTGGCACACGAACGATCGGGCATATCGACCGGGCGCGTCGAGGCAGAAGCCCTATCCCTTGCGGGCCTTGACCCGATCATTAATCGCGCGCACGGCGGCATGTGCCGACAACACCGCACCTTCCTGCCAGCCGGTCAGATAACTCAGATGTTCACCGGCAAAGTGGATAGGACCGTCCGGTCGATTGAGAATGTGGTAGCTGAGATTGCGCGCGCCCGGTGGCCAATCAGCCCAGGCTCCTTGGCTGTAGGGGATCTTGTGCCAGCAAACTGAAACGCCGCGTGACACCTGCAAGCGATAGCCAGGATGGATATTCTCGCCGCTGATCACGGCCGCCTCGAGCCGCTGCTCGGGGGTTAGGCGCCCGAACCGCTCGCCGATCTGATTGGTCCAGATATAGGCGCCGAGCAGGACTCCCTTGTCTCGGTGAAAACCAGCGGAAGGATACCAGATCTGGGTGATGTCGCGATTGGTCCAGGAAATGCCGCCGTAGATTTGATGATCCTCTTCCCAAAAGCGACGATCTGCTTGAAATGCAATCTTTGCCGCCTTCACATAGTCGCAAGCAGCGATGGCTGACTTGAACTCCGGGGCCAAATCGTTTGTGATCGTCGCCAATACCTCCAGCGGAATGGTGCAGACCACATAGTCAGCCTCAATGGAGAGCTTCTGACTGGTCCCGTCCTGATAGATTACCGTTGCGCCGTTTCCAGTCTTGCGGATCTCCTTCGCAACGCAGTCGTATTTTATCGTTTCGCCAAGCCGCCGCGCGAATGCTTGCGCAATGCGATCCATTCCGCCGACCGGCTGCAGCATGGTCGCAGCTTGTTCGAAGCGCTCGCTGTAGTAGAGCTTGTATTCCCAGAAGTCGGATTTGAGCAGTTCTTTGAAACTCAGTGGTTCTCTCAGCCGACCTTGGGAGAGCCCCGCGCCCGGTGGATCTTCGTAACCCGCTCGCGGAGATCCTTTGTAGGAATAGTCCTTCGTTAGTGCACCAAAGCTGCGAACAAACGCCAACAATCTATCCTTGTCCTCGACAGAGACGTCCTCCGCTAGTGCATCTCTACTAATGGCTTTGGCCAGGAGCTCGGCCACGAAGCCGCGGGAATCGTGAATGACCTGGCGGTTAGGCAAAGGCCTACCCTCGAACGCGCCGTCGCCATGTAAGTAGGTCGCGCGGTTGTCGTTGACGATCACTTCGAGCGCGACGCCGAAGTCTTTGCAGTAGCCAAGAATAGCCTTGTGGTGGTGAGGAATGCGTGCGGGGCCCGCATTGAAATACATGTGCTCGCCTGCATCGAACGAGCATCGCTGGACGGCGTCGCTCTCCTCGACTTTGTCGCCGCCGCGGATCGTCCAGTTGCGACCACCAGGACGTCTTCGGCCTTCGATCACAGTGCAGGCATAGCCGGCTTTGGAGAGCTCATAGGCTGCTGTCATGCCAGCTATTCCGGCGCCGAGCACGACGACGCGCACCCCATTACCGGAGTAGGGCGCCAGGTCGGGCGGCCCCGCATAGGCGGTCGGTACCGGCAATAGTCCCATCGCCGCCATGGTGTTGTAGGCGGCCTTGGCCCCGCCAGCTCGACCGACGAGGTTCAAAAAGCGACGGCGCGACAAAGACTGCGGCAGCGGATACCTCCGAACGAAGATCAGACGAGTGAACTGTCTGCGAGAGAAGCTATTGGGCCATTGACGACCTGACAACCGTGAGGTCCGCCGCGCGTGCCAAAGTGGGTTGGTCCCTTGCCCGCCCATGACCCGGACAAAAGTAGGGTCGGCGCCGGGCACTCCGCCTGGGCGTCTCACGACTTAGTTCTTACTGCAAAGGCGCTCAAACTCCTCCCGGGGAATATCCTTGCGCGGCTTAAGGATGGAGAGATCAGCTGCAGCTGCGACGCGCGCCGTGCAGCGCTGCAAGGGTTCATCCTCCATGATGCGAATCATCACCTTGAGCTTGACGGCAATGCTCAACCAGACTGCTGTTTCCTTAACCCGCCCGCGGACCAGTGGTCCTTCGATGTAATCAACCATTGCAGCAATACGATCGACTGTGAGTGGGTGCGTCGAGGTTGTAAGTAGATACTGTTGCCAAGCCTGTCGGTCCGCAAATTCGCCGCAGGGCTATCGCATTTGATTCAGCAGCTGTAGCATGAAGTCGTCGTTCCATCCCGCTCGTTTGAGCTTCTCCGTCAGTGATCCCTTGCTCTTATCGAGCCGAGCGACGTCGAGCGCGCGGCGGCGGA
>Ga0306920_100004206_pt1 | contig 18464 bp, 19 predicted proteins | sample flu12Cox44000170_FD_204666 | JGI IMG/M metagenome (GOLD analysis project Ga0306920, IMG submission 204666) | Lab enrichment of tropical soil microbial communities from Luquillo Experimental Forest, Puerto Rico - flux4day.12C.oxic.44.000.170 (v2)... | ecosystem: Environmental > Terrestrial >... | reverse complement strand
GTCGGTTGGTCAAGTTCTAGTACCTCCGTTGCGACCGTCACCTCTCCTGGCGGGTTGGTTACGGGAGTCTCCATTGGCACTGCAACCATAACGGTCACGGCTCAGGGTGTCACCTCGACAGCCACTGTCACCGTCACCCCCACGAATGTGACATCGATTGTGATTACTACAACAGCCGGGAGTACCAATCCCCAATCAACCGCTACTATTTCCGGTGCGCCCGCGACCCTACAGTTCTACGCCTATGCTAATGGATCCTCTATTGATGATGTTTCGAACGCCGTGACCTGGAGTTCGTCCAACACAAACGTGGCTACGATCAGCAGCGGTCTCAGCAGCGGAAATGGGTTGGCGACGAGTGTGGCGACAGGAACCACGAATATTACGGCGACCATTGTAAACAGCACCACCAACACTCGGGTGACCAGCAACACCATAGCATTGACCGTCCAATAGCCGCGGACGAAGGTTTCATGAAGCTTCCTCCAGTAAAATCCAGGGTTACGCCTTCGCTTCGGCTGTCCGCTACGAGCGATCCTTCTCACCCTCCCTAATGCAACGCATCCTCAAGAGGAGCCGAGGCTGGAGAACGGACGTGAGCCGGATGCCCAAAAGCCCGTGGGAAATTCCCCGGATAGTCGCGCGCAGGTAGCATCGACCGGCAACCGGTCTCCGCGACTGAACTGAGACTTGGACCGCAGCGCAGTATCTGCATCTTTCGCGGCGGCCCCCGGCAGATCGTCAGTACCGATTCGGGTAATTCTGTTTTGTGTGTTCAATTCCACGGCGACGGTTTGGAATGGACTTGGCCCGTGGTACACTGCTGCGAATTATGCCGCAGTTCGTAATCGAACGCGAGATTCAGGGAGCCGGATCACTATCTGAGGCACAGATCCGCGAGGTATCGCTGCGGTCTCTTGAGACATTGAAGGAAATGGGGCCCCAGATACGGTGGCTCCACAGTTACGTCACCGAAGACAAAGTCTATTGCGTTTACCTTGCGCCCGACGAGAACAGCATACGGGAACACGCCCTCCGGGCAGGGATTCCAGCGGACCGGGTATCCGCCGTGCGGCGGCTCATTGATCCTGCCAATTTGAAATAGTCGACGGCGGTTCTTGTAGCGAATATTGGATGGCGCTCTCGATGGTCATCGCGGATCCTTCTGCCCAAGCAAGCTTCCTTGCGGCTTCGCTGAGTGATTCCCGGGCCGATGCCAGGTTCTCGTGAAGCTTTGACTGCTCAGCCTGAGGCAAAGGCGCGCTGATCAGCCGGCGCAAGTGCTCTGCTGCTCCCGCCAGCTTTAGCGCGCGTTCGGCCTGTCCGCGGGCCGCAGCCAGACACGCTGAACCCTCCAGCACACGCGCCATGCCGCGTTTGTGACCGAGTTCCGCGAACTCTTCCAAGGCTTCACGGTAGGCGTCGCGTGCTGCGTCGTATTTCTCCTGTTCGCAGTAAACGTAGCCCAAGTCTGCGAGTGAGCGGGCGCAACCCCAGCGATCGCCCGCCTCTCGAAATGCGCTTAGGGCACGCTGGTAGTAGTCTCCGGCTGCATCCAGGTTTCCCTGTTCCCGTGCTATGTCCCCTTGCTGATTGATGGACCAGGCGGCGCCGCTGCGATCGCGGACTTTTTCAAAAATCTCCGTTGCTTCGCTCAGCGCCATCTGAGCGCGTGAATAATCGCCGCGAACTTTTGCAACATTCGCCAGGTTGTGTAGGCACCGCGCGGTCGCCAATTGGTCAGTCAGAGTACGCCAGCATGCCAGGCTGCGTTCGAGATCACGCTGTGCCGTTTCGTAGTCGCCGCGATCTCGTGCCGAAATGCCCAAAGCGTTTAGCCCCACGAGATGTGAGGGTGTCCGTCCACGTGTCATTTTCGAAAGGTGTCATTACGGAGTGGTATCCCCACGCGGCTCGCACTGAACCCGTAGAGGCTCTGCGCAGTACCGATTTAAGGCTCTTGCGCTCAGACGGAAGTATTGTATGGAGAGGGGTTTACCATCTCTCCAGATCCGAGCGAAGAGTTCCCGCGCGATTTTCGACCGAACCGCTACTATACCGCTCGTGATACCTCCTTCCACGCCGCTGAGCGTTACGGCAAAGGCCGGGCTCCAACAGGAGAAGTTTCTTTTTTATCGAGGAGTTTCAGCTGCACCTTTGCCTTTGTCCGCTGCTCAGAATGCCAGCGGGGATCTGGAAATCAGGAGTCTCGACCGGAGCGACATCCCTGCCCATGATCTTGTTCCAGCGGAGCGGAGACCGGGTCGGCTATCGCTTTGTACGCGTGCCTAAGCAATTCTCAAGATTGCGAGAACCGAGCCTTCGGCCCCCTTACAGGAAACAGGTGGTCATCGTTAGTTTCCCCCGCACACCGTGTGGACTTGTGGGGTTTGCAGCGGCAAAGCGGTGACGGTTGCACCCCCTTTGACCCATGAATGGCTAACAAACCAGAGGTTGACCACCCACCAGGCCCACACCCCCCGAATATTTCAGGCTTGCTGATTGGGAGTTGTCGCCTCGCGGTGACGGCTCGATCTGACCATGATTTCTGCTATGCACCATCCCGGTATTTGCATCGCTGTCGCAACTATCCGCAGCCTTCACCACGAGTGCGACAACAAATTTAAACGTTTATGGGAAGAGTGGTAGACGATGCGAGGCCAAACCATCATGATGTGAAGGATGGGGGCAATAGGTGGCCGCAACACGTCGACAGCGTTTTCAATCACCGCTTGTAATCTTGGTATTATGCCTTTCTTGCCGCGGATCCAATCCAACATCAGGTACGGCACCCTTCGTCTTTGACGGTAATCGCACGTACGCCGAATTGGCATTCGTCCGTCCGGACGGAACCATTCACAAAACTCTAGCCTTCGTCGACCTCGGCAGCCCATCGATGGTTTTGTCAGAATCGCTGTACAAGGAACTCCAACTCGACCAAAAGAAGCCCTCAATTTTCAACATTGGTGCCATGCCGATCCGTGTCGATTCCAGCGATGTAACCAGCGACAGCTGGCTGCCCTTTTCGGTCGGTGCCAATCGCATGGTGGAAGCACTTCTGCCCGCCGGGGTCATGCAGAAATACGAGGTTGTGATCGACTACGCACATCGCACGCTGACGCTTGCACAACCTGGAACTCTCAAGATCACAGGCACTGCGATCCCGTGTCGCGTTAACGCGAAAAGTGGCCTCATCGCGATCGATGTTTCCATCGCCGGACAGACATATCCGGTCACGATCGACAATGGGTCTGGCTATACCTGGCTGAGCAGAAACACCGTACAGGGATGGCTTGCCGCGTATCCAGGTTGGCAGCGAGGCACAGGCGCCGTCGGCACAAGCAACATGAGAATGGCAGATGACGGTATTGAAGCCTCAGGAATTCTGGTGCGGATGCCTGAGATCAAACTCGGTTCATTGCACCTGCGGCAGATTGGCGCGCTTGCAATTGGGCCAAGCAGTACGAACTGGGATTTCATCGACTGGTATTCCAAGAAAAATCCTCTTCCCGTTATCGGCTGGCTGGGCGGCAATGTCCTCCGGGCCTTTCGGATCACGATTGACTATCCGAATAAGATGACCTATTGGGTGCGTCAGACGGAATTGGATCCCCACGATCTCGACCAGGTTGGTCTCACCCTCAAGAGTAATGGCGGTCAGTATTTTGTGGCTGCGATTGCCACAAAAAATGGAAAGCCGACGGTAGAGGGTGTCCAGGTCGGAGACAAACTGCTCCAGGTTGGTGCGCTGCATACAGACCGCGCAACGGGGGCCGCGATCCTCTCTGCCATGCACGGCAAACCCGGGAGAGCTTCGAACCCTTGTCCTTGAGCGAGACAACAGGTCCTTCATGGTACAAGCGGTGGTTATCCGCTTCTAGCCGGCACGGAAACCGCGCTTCCTGAAGACTCGAACCTGACCATAATTGTTATGGCCTGGCCGGCAGACAGTCCAGCCAGAGTTGAGGTCATTTACATCATCAAGGGCGGCAATCTTTGGGTTGCTTACCGGTGCGTCGGCATCGAGTGTAAGCGCTTGGATCACGCAACCTCCCCAAGGCCGACGGGATACTCTGGCTAAGCGAATCTTTTACCGCGAGCAGTTGCATTCAGACTATATCAGCGAGACCGCGCGCGCCGTGGCCGATGCGATCCAGCATGATTTGCAGGACCCAAATAAGCTCACCGCGACTGCGCATTTCTGAGCCGCATACGATTCCGTTGCGTCGCGGCTGAGCCTGTCCGAAGCTATGAATCAGAGTGGCCGAGGCTCGACCGGCTTCCGTCACCGGCTGCATGGAACCTTCGTCGCGGGGGAGATGGCCATGGCCCTTGTTCTGCTTGTCGGAGCAGGACTGATGGTGCGCACCCTGGCAGCGCTGTGGCGTGTGAACCCCGGATTCAATCCCAGCCACGCCATCACTTTCACTTTGTCGCTAGCCGCGACTCCCAGCACCAGCTCCGTCGAAACCCGCACGCGTCTGCGCTACTTCGACGAGAAGATGCGGTCGATTCCTGGTGTGCAGGCTGTGTCGGTAACACTGGGATCGCGGCCAATGATTCACGACTCTTCCTTGCCATTTTGGATTGAGGGCGAGCCCAAGCCGGCCAACGACAATGATATGCACCAGGCGATGTTCTATCTGGTGGAAGCCGGTTTTCAACAGGCCATGGGAATTACCCTACGGCGAGGTCGCTTCGTTACCGCGCAGGACAACGAGAATGCACCCGTCGTGATCGACATCGACGACTCGTTCGCTCGCACATATTTCCCTGATCAGGATCCAATCGGACGCCGAGTCAATCTCACGCAGTTCAATGTTCAACCCGAAATCGTGGGCGTGGTGGGACACGTAAAGCAGTGGGGACTCGATGCCGACCCGAAAGGCGCAATCCAGGCGCAGTTTTTTTACCCCTTCATGCAGCTTCCGGAAAAGGTCATGCCGCTGGCGGCGAAAGCGGTCGCCGTCGTGCTCCGCACGCAGGGTAACCCGACAGCCGTGATGGGCAGGGTCCGAGAAACCGTAAAGGAGATCGACCCGCGCGAAGTGGTCTACAACGTTCAGACTATGAATGATGTGGTGACGACTTCGTTTGCGCCGCGCCGGCTTACGATGATTCTGTTGACCGTGTTTGCGGCCATGGCACTGTCTTTAGCATGCGTCGGAATCTATAGCGTCATCTCGTACTTTGTGGGGCAGCGTACCCAGGAAATCGGCATTCGCATGGCACTGGGAGCGCAGCGTAGCGACATCTTGCAGCTGGTACTCGGCGAGGGGACAAAGATGGCGCTGGTCGGGGCCGCGATCGGCATCGTCGCGTCTCTGGGCTTAACGCGCTTGATGGCGCAGCAACTGTTCGGTGTTGGCGCGCATGATCCGTTAACCTACACCTCGGTCCCCGCGCTGCTGATACTGGTATCCATTGCAGCGTGTTACATCCCCGCCATGCGAGCCGTGCGCGTCGATCCCATGACGTCCCTGGTCGCGAATGACTCGTATCATGATTAATGTCCGCATTGAGAGAAAGGGTACTCAGTATCCGAAATGGCTGCGAGGCTCCGGCCAGTGTCGCCGGCGACGCACTGATCCTTGCAGTCGGTGGTTCGCGACCTCGAACCTCGGAGATGCCAGGTAGTCGGTCAAGGCTCGCCTTTTCCTGGATGGTGAACGGACGACGGGCAAACCGGAACATGGGGTGTTATGAAGCACTCCCCGTTCTGGCTACCGCTGAAAGTGCTTGCACCTCTTCTTGCCCTCTCTATATTCTTTTTTCTATGCCGCTGAGACGTCGCGAGGGACATACAAGTCTACTATCCGCCCGCCGGCTTTCGGCTGCGCTTGCGGAAGCAGGCCGAGGTTTCTACAACCGTGGCTGGGTCCTGGGTACCAGCGGCAATTTCAGCGCCGTATTGCGGCGCAAACCATTACGCCTGGTTATCACCACTTCGGGAATCGACAAGTCAGCTCTCAACGCTCAACACTTCCTCGAAATTGATGCACATGGTAACGTCCTCCGCGGGGTTGGCAAACCTTCGGCCGAAGCGCTGCTTCATCTTGCCGTGGCCAGCGTGCGCCGTGCCGGTGCGATTTTTCACACCCACTCGGTGTGGAGCACTCTCCTCTCGGAGCTTCACGCTGCACAAGGCGGCCTGGCCATCTCAGGCTATGAAATGCTCAAGGGCCTCGAAGGAGTTAGAACCCACGCGCACAGCGAATGGCTGCCCATTCTGGAGAACTCACAAGATATTCCGGTTCTTGCTGGCAGCATCGAGACAGTCCTTCGCAGGTATCCGGACTCGCATGGCTTTCTCCTGCGCGCCCACGGGCTTTATACTTGGGGCGAAGATGTGGGCCAGGCACGGCGGCACGTCGAAATACTGGAGTTCCTCCTGGAGGTGCTCGCGCGACGGGAGAGCAGCCAGGTTCACCCAGGCCGAGCATGAGGTATTGCCATGGCAACGCTGGGCATTCCTGAAGAAAATCGCATGGTGATCGAATGCGACGCCGTGCGCGCCTACTTGGCTGCCATCGGCATCGATTACGAGCACTGGGAACCCGCACACGCCGTCCCCGCGAATGCCGCCGCTACGGAAGTTCTCGCCGCCTACTCGGCGGAAATTGACCGGCTGAAGACGCGTGGCGGTTACCTTACCGCGGACGTTATTGACGTTTCACCTGCAACGCCGGGTCTCGAGGCCATGCTCAACAAGTTCAACTCCGAACACTGGCACGACGAGGACGAAGTGCGCTTCGTCATTGAGGGCCGCGGTCTCTTCCACATTCGTCCCCCACAGGGTCCCGTGGTGTCCATCACAGTGGAAGCTGGGGATCTTATCCGCGTGCCGCGGGGAACTCTCCATTGGTTCGATCTCTGCCAGGAGCGGCGCATCCGCGCGATACGTCTCTTCCAGGATCCCTCCGGCTGGACGCCACACTACACTGGAAGCGACGTGGACAAAAATTATCAGGCAGTGTGTTTTGGGCCGAGTTATCTGCCGGCGCAACCGGCGCTGAGCTGAGTTTGTCTCTCCCCTTCGAATCCGCGCTCTCGCACGCAATTCTGGTCGATATCGAGGGCACCACAACCCCGATCAGTTTCGTTTACCACACGCTCTTCCCATTCGCCGCTACACACGTCGAGGAATTCCTGCAGGGGCATTCCACTGACAACGAAGTCAGCCACCTTGCGGAGCAACTTCGCGTCCATCGGGAAGCGCATGCGGGAGAGCGCGGCACGGACTTTCCACCGTGGAGCGACGCTTCTGTCTCGGAGCGTCTCCATTCCGTCGCGGCTTATGTTCGCTATCTCATCGAGCGCGATAGCAAAATTACACCGCTCAAATCTCTTGAGGGAAGGATCTGGGAAGACGGCTACCACAGTGGCGAGCTCCGCGGAGAAGTCTACCCAGACGTCCCGATCGCGTTTACCCGCTGGCGCGCTCAGGGCCGCCGTATCGCCAGCTTCTCGTCCGGCAGCATCCGAGCTCAGCAGCTCCTCTTTGCCCATTCGACCGCCGGCGATCTCACAGGATTTCTCGATGCCTTCTTCGACACAACGACAGGCACCAAGCACGAAGCGCAAAGCTATCAGCGCATTGCGGCCGCTCTATCCTCTGCTCCTGCCGACATTCTCTTCCTGTCGGATGCAACGGCCGAGCTCGACGCTGCAGGTGCTGCCGGAATGCAGACCGCGTTTTCGCTTCGACCAGACGTGAATAAGCCGGCGCTATTGGCCCATCCCTGCTTTAGAACGTTCGATGAAGTCTTCCCCTAGGTGCGGTCCATTCAAGCTGGCTTTCCATGATCTATACAGGGCTGTGCTCGGCTCTGTCACGCTTGGGCGGTGAATCAAAGCAGAGACAATTTCTTCTTAGGTTACGTCTCGGTTCAAACGAATGAATGCCAGCTTGGGTGCAAGCAGCGGATTCACTCCGCCGTCAATGACCGTATCGCATCAAGCCCGGCTTGAGCTGGGGCTTGAAGGACGCCGGTACCCACGAGTTGTGAATGTCAGCAGCGTTCTTCCAGGCTGTCGGCGGCGCGAGGATCTTCTGCGACAGCCTTCATGAGGGGTAGAGCGAAATCCAGCAATTCGCGCGCACTGAGTATGTAAGTCATCGCATCCCCGACTCGTCCGCCCTTATTCCTACCCTGGGCAAGCAACTTGTCCACGATCTTGGCGAAAAAGCGATCTGGCCAGTTTGCATGAACGCCATCCCCGGAAGTATCAAATTCCTCCATAGCACGCCATACAGGGCGGTCTCCCTCCATCACCGGTACGCGATAACGCGCGATTCGCTTGCCAGGAATGTCGGCGACATGCTCCACGTAATGGAGGAAGGTCACGGCATCGTGATCAGAGCCTAGCAACACGATCCTGCCGTCAAGGGTCATCAACCGCTCCAGCGGGGAGTCCAAGCCCAGAGCATAGTTCCACGGCTGGCTGGACATGAGGCGGTCAGCCTGCTTGCCCCAGAACACGAACCGGGCAACGTGGCGATTGACTCGGGAGTCGGGGTAGGTCCTCAGGAACTCAACCAGTGTTCCATTGTCGCGAGCCGATCTCGCGGTCAGGGGATCAAATGCAGGCAATTTTTCAAGAATCTCCCCCTCTTGTTCTTTCGTCAGGTTTCCGCGCCCGATTTCGTCGTAGTAACGCGGGCAACTCGCGTACATCATGACAGTGCCTTCCGGGGTCAACACCTCCTTGAGCGCAAGATGAATCTGATCGGGTCCTCCTGCAACTTCTCCAACCGCGCGCACCGAAGCATGCAGCATCACGGTATCAGCAGCCCGGATCCCCAGGTTACGAAAATCATTCGCCAGTTGCGCTCTTGAATACATAACAGGCTGCCTCGGGTCCCATTGCTAACGGTTCTCTGCGGCCTGATTCCGGGAGTACGGGCAACACTGAAGCATCATCCCCTGAACAACCACAACCAACCGTGTTCCACTCCCCCGTGATATAGTCGCGTCCTGTCAGGAGCCGGCATGCAAGGCAAACTCTTTTGCATCGCCACTATCCTTCTCACGACGTTGACAGCTGCACAACAGTCTGCCGCGCCGGCATCACCCGCGGCGCCGCCGATTACTGGTCCGGCTGTAGATCAACAGAAGCTTGCAACGCCGGAAGCACCTCGAACCTTACTTCCTACTTCGACCAGGCTGGTCAATGCGCCGTCAGAATTTGCCGCCTCCGGCACGCCACGATGCGATGCCAACGGAAACATTTATTTTCATACCGCTATTCAGGGCAATTTCAAGGACAGCCCGATCCTCAAGCTTTCGACCGATAACTTCAAGTTGTACAAACTGACTCCAGACGATACCAATCTTGGGGAGCACGGAGAAATGAGCGTCGCTCCGGACGGGACACTCTGGCTGGCACTCTCGGGTCCTGAGGCGGCAACGCTTCTGCGCTTCAACAGCAACGGTGAAGTGACCAGTCATGTCAAGTTGGATCGATTTGCAAATTTTGTGCTGGAGGAGTTTGTCGCCTTCAATAACGACGTCTTCTTCGTCAAGGGCTTCCCTCGCCCAACTGCGACCGACAGGACGATCACGCGTTATGCAGCGATGGTAAATGCCTCCGGTCAAGACGTATCCACCCCAAAGCTCGATCTGCCGAACCTGGATCTCGGGTCAAAAACACCTCCGGAGAGTGCCGCTTCTGCCGGCAGCGACGGCAATCTTTATTTGCTCGAATCGCAGGAGGTCGTTGTTATCTCGCAATCCGGAGAGACCCTTCGCCACCTGCGTTTCCGTAAGTCCGATTCCGATTACAGCGCCAGGAACATAAGCTTATCAGGTGGCTGGGTCTCGATCTGGTTTACAAAGCCTGACGAGCAACATCGAATCACCACTGAGTTTCTGGTCATCGAAGGTCTCTCAGGTGAAGAAATCGGCCGGTATTCTGCGGGCAAGGAATTAGGCCACGCGGCGCCTGTATGTTTTTCTCGTCAAGATGGATTCACATTCCTCGACGGCATCGCGGACGGCAAGATGAAGCTAATCACAGCCGCGTTGCGATGACGCTACTGCCGGTGTAACTAAGAAGTGTGCAACCCGATTTCGTATTGCTCGCATGACCCAGCGGTTCAGTCCAGTCAGCAGCCGCGAGTTTGTCAAATGACCGTGAACCTTGGTAGTGTCTCAGTTTGAATTTCCTAGTGGAAGAGCAACAGACCGATTAACCATCGCACGATGAGACCTTGCCGCGAGCCTGTACTGCTAGGAAAGAGGATTCACTCGCCAGTCCAGCCCGTTATCTGTCATGTCAGTGCCGCCTCAGTTTGAAATTCGGGTTTCGACCCGAAGCGGACCTCATGAGTCGGCGCAGTCCGTCGGGCGAGTCGCGCGATTAAGCAGGAACGTACGTCAACTTGATCACGTCCTCGCCAATTCGATCGCTGGCCACCAGGCGGAGCCGCGGCTGGGGGCCGACGAAAAATGGCTGGCCAGACCCGAGCACGATGGGATGGAGGTAGAGTCGATACTCATCAATCAGACCAAGATTGGTCAGACTTCCTGCCAGGTTTGGTCCGGCAACGTCAATCTCCCCATCCAACTGAGCCTTCAGCCCACGTATCACCGTCTCGAAGTCATCCCCGATGAGTGTGGCGTTGGGGCCGACCGATTTCAACGAGCGCGACACAACCCACTTCCGCTGGCTCCGCCACACCGCCGCGAAGTCGCGTTCCTCCGCGTCCCAATCCGGAAGGTCATCATCCCAATAACGCATGATCTCGTACATGCCGCGACCGTACACCGCGCCCGTCAGGCCGCGCGCCTGCTCCATGAAATGCCGAGAGAGCGCGGGATCGGGTGGCCCAATTTTCATGTGGTCGACGTAGCCGTCGAGGGACTGGTTCAATGCATATACGAGCTTTGCCATGCTACAAAACCTCCGCTCCAGGTTCTTCAGAATAGCTTAAGCCTACGTTCGCCGAAATGAGGCAGGACACGATCTGCTCGTCGCATTGTCAGTGCGACCAATCACCGGAGGTCCGCTCTCCACCAAGACGAATATCTCAAACGGAGACACTACCTGAACCTTCCCTTGCGGTAGTTGGTCAGTCTCAAACAAGTCCCTTCTTTTGTAGTCCTAATTTAATTTAGGCACGCTCCCGCTAGCGTGCTATTTCACTATCAGAAAGCTCCTGGGGAATTGTCACCTGTGATAGAGGTGTGCTGTGTGCTTTGCCAGCATTCGGACTGGCTAAGGCCTTAATCTTCGGCTTGGGCTTCCTTTGAACGAGGGAGTGGGAAGCTCCCAGAGCTTCCGAGTTTATGCAAAAAGATATCTTGCTGAAATCATCGTGATGCCGCTCGTCTGGTTAGGGTGAGGGCTTTTCAGCTCCAGCCGAGACGGCCCGTTGCCCCGTGCCTCGCGATCGAAAAATCAACGCTCGGAACTCGTCTTCTCCTATTACCCGGCTTACCCGGCCGATTTCCCGGAATCCAAATAGAGGAATGAAGGTGCAGAACACCACTATACTGCGGGCCACCAACTGATCGAAGCGTATCTCGCCTGTAGCTTTGGCCACATCCGCGCCGTGAATCAGCCGTTTGATGACGTCCTCGACAACATGGAAGGCGAACACAAGCAAGCCGAATACGAAAGCCTTCCAAACAGTCGAAACAAGCAATGATTTGTCCTCATGCATCCTGCCCAGTTTTGCGTACTCTCCGATCATGATGACTTTGGTAATCACCGCTGCATTGATGAGCGCAAAGGCAAAGTCCCAATATTTGAGTTGATATTGGTCCAGCAGGAACATTCTGTAGGCAGAGATAGCGCAGAAAAAGAAAGCCAGGTAGAGGAAGAGCACCAGCATCTCCCTCAGTTCGTGCTCAATCTTCTGTTTCCGATTTGGATGAGCCGAATTCATCAGCAGCTTTTGAACGATCTCTCCCGCCTGTAAGAAAACTCTCTAGGGTGCTTCATGGGTCTACTTATCAGCGCCTAACTGCATCATGTCGGGCAGCATTGCCACTGCATGGTTTTTGTCTGTGAAGGCGGCCCCTCAGCGGAGCCGCCCGTGGTGTTGCGTGTCCTGTCTACTGGCCTGCGTGCGCTCTGATCATATTCTGGACTTGGCGTTTGACAGCCTACAGGTTGAAGCTGGCGGGTTCTTGCATCGGAGGATATTCAACGGCTGTTTGCGCCAGGTCACCCACCGCCTTTTGAACCATGACGAAACGCCAGAACTCGCGCGCGTAGAAGTCGTTCCCGTAGCCAAACGCACTGGTGAGGGGGGTTTCTCCACGGAGGTCCGAGGTGCGCTCGAAAGGATCCTGCCGAAGGTTAGTGATCGAGGGCATGTCAGTCGTGATCTTCTCCCCCGGCCAGCCATTTGGCTGGAGGAAAGTAAACTTGAAATCGTCGATGCGAAGTGAGCCGAGCTGCGGCCCACTGAAGTAGAAGAGTTCGTGGCGAGCTGAGGGTCCTTTGCCCTCCAGCAGGGCCAACTGGTTGTAGCCGTCGAGGTGGTTCTTGTAGGTCCGGTCGCCGAGCTTCAGACCTTTCAGGAGTTGGTCGGTAATGTTGGGGTTCCCGGCAGGGGCGGCCAGGGTGGGCAACCAATCGAGACCGGAGAAGATGCCGTTCTCAACCGACCCGGGCTTCACGTGTCCGGGCCAACGGATGATCGCGGGTATGCGGAAGCCGCCTTCAAAGCTAGTGCCCTTGGTGCCTTTGAATGGTGTCATGCCGCCATCCGGCCAGGTAAACACCTCTGCCCCGTTGTCGGTGGTGAAAATGACGATGGTGTTGTCAGCCTCGCCGATGTCCTGAAGGTGCTGGAGGATCTCGCCGATGCAATCGTCCAACTGCGCCATGCCGGCTTCTTCGAGGTTGTAGTTAGTCCCATAATTCATCATCGCCTGGTACTTGGGCGGGATGTAGGTGAAGACGTGCATGCGGGTGCTGTTGTGCCAGATGAAGAATGGCTTGCCGTCTTTCTTGGCCTTGTCCATGAAACCGTTCGTGTGCTGGACCAGGACCTCGTCGAACGTCTCCATGTCGTACTTGGCTGGGCGGCCCTTTTGCCAGTTCTGCATGCCAGCCATGTTGGGGAAGGGTGGCAGCGGGCCTTCATCCTCTACTTTCTGTTTTCCCACTGGTCCCCATCGCGGCTGTACGGCTGCGTCACTGGAGTCGGTTGCCCAGCAGTGAACGAGATTGCGCGGCCCGGTTTTGTCGATCCAGTCCTGCGGGTAGTCGAACCAATAAGGGTCTGACATGGCGTCGAGGTGATAGAGATACCCGAAGAACTCGTCAAAGCCGTGCAGGCACGGCAAAAAGTTGTTCAAGTCGCCAAGATGGTTCTTGCCGAACTGGCCGGTCTCATAGCCCAACGACTTGAGCACGGTGGCCAGTGTGACGGCTTGGTCTGGTATTCCCACGTCAGCTCCGGCCTGGCCCACTGTTGTCAACCCGGTGCGAAGGGGTATCTCGCCGGTGATAAAGTTGGCGCGCCCTGCGGTGCAGCTCGTCTCAGCATAGTAATCGGTGAAAAGCATGCCGTCAGCGGCGAGCTTGTCGAGGTTCGGCGTCTTACCGGACATGATTCCTCGGTGATAGGCGCCTATGTTGAACCAACCAACGTCGTCACCCATGATTACGAGAATGTTCGGTGGCTTGGCCATAGCGGCTTTGCGCGTATGCTGCGGCACCGCCGCCACCTAGCAAGCCCGAGCGTGTAAGATGCCTGCTGCTAAGCAGGGAATCGCCGGCGACGATCCTGCGCAGGAGGCTGCCATGAAAAAAGCGTCAGCGGCTGGGCTTGTCGTTTGCACGGCGGCCATCTTGTCGCTTGCGGTGCCGCGATCACCTGCCCAAGACCATCACGATGATCCGGCACATAGCTGGACCTATTCGGGCGACCACGGCCCGGAACATTGGGGTGATCTCAGCCCCGAGTTCGCCGCCTGCGCCAAGGGCAAGGTGGAGTCTCCGATCGACATCACCGGGCCGCACGCCGCAGCGCTTCCGCCTTTGCACTTCGCCTATCACAGTTCGCCGCTGAAAATCATCGACAATGGCCACACTATCCAGATCAATTACGCGCCCGGCAGCACCCTGACGGTGGGCGGCAAAACCTATGAGCTGGCGCAGTTTCACTTTCATCATCCCAGCGAAGAGGAGATCAACGGCCAGCACTATGCCATGGTGGCGCACCTCGTACATAAGAACAGCGAAGGCAAGCTCGCGGTGGTGGCAGTGCTGATCAAGGAGGGCAGTCCCAACCAGCTTGTCAACACGCTATGGGACAACCTGCCACCGGAGAAAGGCAAAGAGCTCGACAAGGACGAAGTTGAGGTGCATGTCACGGATTTGTTGCCCGCCAACCACCGCTATTACACGTTTCCTGGCTCGCTGACGACCCCTCCGTGCAGCGAGGGTGTTACCTGGTACGTGTTAGCAACGCCGATGTCACTGTCCAAAGCGCAAATCGATAAGTTTGCCAGCTTCTACCCGCTGAACGCGCGGCCTATCCAGCCGCTGCATCACCGCAAGGTGGAGGTGAGCAAATAAAGGCGAAGGGATGAGCCTGCCCGGCACCTCGTCCGGCATAACCCGTCGCCCGAGAAACGTTAGCCCTTCGGCTGCGGGACAATCCGTAGGTACGGCCGGGGTGCCTTCCAACCGTCCGGATAAGTTTTTTTCGCCTCCTCGTCGGAAACCGCTCCCGAGATGATCACATCTTCGCCTTGTTTCCAATTGACTGGGGTCGCCACCTTATGTTTCGCCGTCAGTTGCAGCGAATCGATGACCCGCAGTACCTCGTCGAAGTTCCTCCCAGTAGTCATGGGATAGACAATGACGAGCTTGACTTTCTTGTCCGGCCCGATGACGAAAACATTGCGTACCGTCAAGTTGTCTGTCGGGGTTCTGCCTTCTGATGTGCCAGCGGTAGAAGCGGGAAGCATGCCGTAGAGCTTCGCGATCTTCAAGTCTGGGTCGCCGACCAGGGGATAGTTCGGCGCATATCCCTGGGTCTCCTTGATGTCGTTGGCCCACCGTGCGTGATTGTCGACGGGATCGACGCTTAACCCAAGGATTTTCACCTTCCTCCTATCGAACTCCGGCTTCATCCTCGCCATGTAGCCTAGCTCGGTTGTGCATACCGGCGTAAAGTCTTTTGGGTGGGAGAAAAGCACCGCCCAGGAGTCCCCGATCCAGTCATGAAAGCGAATTCGTCCCTCAGTGGTATCCGCCTCAAAGTCGGGAGCCACATCATTGATTGAAAGTGCCATTGTCAAAAGCCTCCTCATCGCGTCAATGATTTTAAAGTTCGATCCTATGGATGCCGCTGCGGTCCCAGAAGTCGCGTGGGCGGAGCGGTTGTTGCGGTAGCGAATGGTGCTGTTGGTCACAAGACGGCAGGGGGTCATACACCCCCTATCCATCGCTGAAATAGTGCAACTCCGGGTCGGAAACGTTACCTGGAAGCTGGTCGGGCAGGACGCCCCGACGAGTTTCCGGTCACCCCAGCTGCTTGTCCTTTTTGTAATGGTCAAAACCTGCAAGGAAGCGGTCAATGTCCTTTTTCTGCAGGTAATATGGCGTTGACAGGCGGAGCTTTGACGGCTCTCCGCCGCGTATACGAATCTTTTGCGTCGTCCACATCCAGTTCTCCAGGTCCATGCGCTGGAGGGGTGGCACGTTTACCGTGACGATCGCGCAGCGCATGGCTGCGTCAGGCGAGGTCCACGACTCTGCTCCACGCTGCATCATCTGCGCCAGCATGTAGTTAGCGAGCTGGCGATGGCGTTGCTCGATACGGTCCATGCCGATATCGTTAGCCAGCTTGATCGACGCACGCAGTCCCATCAGTGCGGGAACGTTCGACGAGCCGATACGCTGGAAGCGCTCGCCTTTGAGCTTGGGATCATTCCACCCGTCCGTGACGATCGTGTTCCAGAGGCGATCCATCACTTCTTCCCGCACGAACAGGAAGCCGGAGCCTTTCGGCGCTAGCAGCCACTTGTGTGGACTTGAGGAATACATGTCACAGCCGATGTCGTGCAGGTTGAAGCGCATCATGCCTGGAACGTGCGCGCCGTCAACCGCCGATAGAACCCCCTTGGTGCGCGCCAAAGCACAGAGTTCTCCTGCGGGCAGTACCACGCCCGTCACCGTGGTGATGTGGCTGAAGAACATGACGCGGGTACGAGGCGTGATGCCATCGTTGAACAGGTTGAGTACCTGCGCCGCACTGTTCACCGGTTTCGGCAGCGTGACCTTCTTTACCACTATGCCGTAGCGCTTGGCCTTCAGTTGCCATGGCTGCTCACCGCCAGGATGCTCCTGGTCGGTCATTAGAACCTCGTCGCCCGGCTTCATGTCAATTCCGTTGGCGATGTAGCTGTTGGCCTCGGTCGCATTGCGCACCAGGGCGATTTCGTCTCGCGTGCACCCGACAAACTCGGCGAGCGGGTCACGGAATTCGTTCCACGATGCGTAGCCCCAGATGGGATAGTCCTCAGGATCATGCTGGTCCATCTGCTCGGTCGTCGTGTAGCCGTCGAAGACCGCACGCAACACTGGCGCAGGACTGGAGCCGACTGTCCCGTTGTTGAGGTAGACCTCATCTTCGGGAATCAGGAATTGCTTACGCAACTCCGTCCAGTAGGCTTCGTCGTTCGCCCTGTATTGGGATGGGTCGGGAAGCGAAGACGGAGTTTGCTGAAGCTGTGCAAACAGATTCTTGCGAAACGCGAGAGCAGCAGCGAGTCCGCTGGCAGTGGCGAGAAAATGACGGCGATCGAACACCGGAGCCTCCCTGAGAAAGCGACTGCACAATGGTACGTTGCTTGCCGGGTTCGGTCTAGCAGACGATCGCCGCCTGGGGTGGAGGACCACAATGCCTTTGGCGATAAAGGGCAGATCGCTTGACTGCGAGACAAACAAGAAAGTCCGCTATTTCTAAAGAAAGAGCGAACCGTGCTACAAGAGAAACCGTTCTACTGTTTCATGGCCACGAACTTTGTTGTGGTTCCGTGGAGCTTGTCTTCAACAACAACATTCATAGTTTTACCGTCAGCCGCGACAGTCATTTTGTTTATGAAGATCGGCTTGCCGTCGCGTTTGTCGGTTTCCTCAATGCTGTCGCCGACACGTTTCAGCGAGACGCTTGTGATCCCGGGATCGCCGGTATAGGGGGCGTCACTGCCATCGAGCTTGGCGGTGTAAGACTGACCGGTGGGCGTGCTCATACTCAACGTATCTGCACTTTCAGCCTTAAACGAGTACAACAGACCGGTGTCGCCTTTCTCGTCGAACTTTTCGGCTCGCCATGAACCCGCGAGGGTACTGCCCGAAGAAGGTGCCTTGCCAACCCGTGTTTCGGTAGTGGTGCCGTTGATCGGTCCGCCGCTGGGTTGACCCGTATCGGTCCAGTTTACTGTCAGTGTTTTTCCGTCATTCGAAATCGCGTACTTTTCTGCCAACACCGTTTTGTCGCCGCGTTTGTACGTCGTTTCAACATTGTGGTCGTCGACAACCTTGATTGCGATCGTATCGAAGTAGGGATGGCCGGTCACCTTCTGGTCCTGGCCATCCGCTGCCACCTCGTACTTGGGTACGCACGAATCGCAGGCGAATTTGCCGTTTTCCAACTTGTAGACATCGGGCTTTTTCGGAAGCTGCGCCTTGTTGAGATCGATTTTCCAAGTGCCGTCGAAGGGGCTCTGAGCCAACGCCAACAACGGCGAGAACAGCACTACAACAAACAGTAGCTTCTTCATTTGCACTCCTCTCCCCAGTATAGTTTGCGGCGCGATTATAAATCTGCTTCGGAAATCAGCCCGCGCAATTTTCTTCGACAAAGATGCGATTGATCGATCAAAGACCCATTTGCGCCATCTCCAGCGATGGGTTCAGCCGCCATCGTGGTGGAAATCGCCTACTATAATTTGAGGACACAATGAGTAGCTTCTTTGCCAGGCGCACAGGGTGGAACCTGATCCCTAACGCATATTCCGAGGCGCTCGCAGCGCATCGGCGTGCAGGGAGGAAGCTGCTGGACCTTACGGTGTCGAACCCTACGATAGTCGGGCTGCACTATTCTTACGCAGAATTGCTGAGCTCGTTGGTGCATCGCGAGGCGCTGACCTACGAACCGCAACCTAAGGGATTGCTCATTGCTCGAGAGCCGATTGCTCACTACTACGCGGAGAAGGGAAGCGATCTGACGCCGGAGGATCTGATTCTTACTACCAGCACCAGCGAAGGGTACTCCTATGTGTTTCGATTGCTGTGCAACCCTGGCGATGCAGTGCTGGTGTGCATTCCCAGTTACCCACTATTCGAGTTTCTTGGAGATCTGCAAGACGTGAAGCTCGTGCCCTATGAACTGGTATATGACCACGGCTGGCAGATTGACTTTCACTCGCTGCAATCGGCTATCGACGGTGCGCATCGAGCAGGTACTCAGTGTCGGGCGGTGCTAGTGG
>Ga0306920_100004205_pt1 | contig 18464 bp, 10 predicted proteins | sample flu12Cox44000170_FD_204666 | JGI IMG/M metagenome (GOLD analysis project Ga0306920, IMG submission 204666) | Lab enrichment of tropical soil microbial communities from Luquillo Experimental Forest, Puerto Rico - flux4day.12C.oxic.44.000.170 (v2)... | ecosystem: Environmental > Terrestrial >... | reverse complement strand
GATTGGGCGTCGATGCTTGTGCGCATGTACTTGCGCTGGGCAGAGCGAAAGGCCATCAGCGCTTCGGTGCTCGATGAAATGCCCGGCGAGGAAGCCGGGATCAAATCGGCGACAATCGAATTTGCCGGCGAAAATGCGTACGGGTTGCTGGCCGGCGAAACCGGTGTTCACCGCTTGGTGCGGATTTCTCCTTTCGATCAGGCGGCGCGTCGTCACACTTCCTTTGCATCCGTGTTCGTAATTCCAGAAATCGACGACAAAATCGAGATTAGCATTCGGCCGGAAGACTTGAAGGTCGACACATTCCGGTCCGGGGGCAAAGGCGGCCAAAACGTCAACAAAGTGGAGACCGCCGTGCGCATCACGCACATCCCGAGCGGCATCGTGGTCGGCTGCCAGGCCGAGCGCAGCCAACACAAAAACCGTGAGCTGGCGATGAAGATGCTGCGCTCGCGCCTCTATGACATGGAACTACAGAAGCGCCAGGCGGAAACCGACAAGCTGGATGAAACCAAGATGGATATTTCGTTTGGCAGTCAGATCCGCTCGTATGTGATGCAGCCCTATCAGATGATCAAAGACCACCGCACGAAATTCGAAGTCGGCGACGTCAACCGCGTGCTCGACGGTGATTTGGATCCCTTCATTCGCTCTTATCTGATGGCCAAGAAAACCAAGGGGCGGCTCGACGTGCAGCCCGACGACGGCGAACCGGAATAGCGTTTAGGCCCATCCAGCAAACAGTCTTCAACCCATTTCGGCTCTCCCGTTGGCTTTGCCAATCGCCCATTTTCCGGGACCGCTATACGCCAGCATTAGCAGACCGCCCATGATTGCCAAATTTTTCCGAAACTGTGTTTCCTGTATGCCCGCCATCGCTGCACTGGCCGCCCAATAGTTGTGGAACAACAAGGTGACCACCGTGGTGTAGAGAAACATGACGAATGCAGCGATGCGGATCTGGTATCCCGTAATCAGGCAGACCGAACCAGCCAACTCAATGACGGCGGCCATGGCCAGAAGCACGGGAATCATCGGCAAGTGCCTGGTGCTCATATACTGCACGTTCCCTGACCAGGAGAACACCTTTGCAATTCCACTGGTGGCAAAGATGTAGGTGATCATCAAACGTCCGGTGAGCGGAATGATGGGATGTTCGAGTTTTTTTTCCATTGCCCCTGATTTCTAAGCAGTCACAATGCTTGGCAAGACGGTCTCACGAAGAATCTCTCCCATGCGAGGAAAATCATGGCGCAATGCGTAAATCACTCGCTCGCTGTCACTCATGGCGCAGTGCCATCAGCGGATCCACGTGTGTCGCGCGATGTGCCGGCAGCAGACACGCCAGCAGCGTGACGGCCGCGAGGAGCGCGGCGATACTGCCGAACGTGAGGGGATCGGTCGCTTTGATCGAAAACAACATGGACTCGAGGAAGCGAGTCAAAGCGAGCGCGCCAAGTAACCCGGTGCCAACGCCCAAGGCAATGGTCGCTGTCCCTTCCGCCAACGCCATTCTCAGAATGTGCGTGCGCCGTGCGCCCATGGCCATGCGAATGCCGATTTCGTTGGTTCGTCGGCTGAATGTGTAAGCCATCACGCCGTAGACGCCGATGGAAGCGAGAAGAACAGCAACGCCGGCGAAGATGCCAAGGAGTTCGAGAGCAAAGCGCCGCTCCGCAAGGAATGTGGAAACGACGACGTCCATGGCGCGCACGCTGAAGACCGGAATGGCCGAATCCACCTGCTGAATCTCGGTGTGCAGGGCTTCGCCCAAAACGCCGGGTTCGCCGGTAGTCCGAAGAAAAACCACGGCGCTATAGGGAGGCGTTTGAAAAACGGGGAAATAGACGTGGGGAGCGGTGGCCGCATCGAAGCCGTCGGACCTGATATTGCCGACCACTCCGACGACAGTGACCCAGGGATTTTGCGCCGCGGAGCTTTGACCGCGCCGCGCTACTCCAAGCTGAAGCCGCTGGCCAATAGCATCGAAATCCGAGCTCGGCCAGTAGCGATGCGCAAGCGTTTCATCGATCAAAGCCACCGGCTGGCCCTTGGTGTCGTCGGAGTCGGTAAAGAATCTGCCTTGCAGCAGAGGAGTTTTGAGGACGGAAAAGTATGCGGCGCTGACGCTCGCGATTTCGGCCACCGGAGTTCGCTCGAGATCAAGCGGGCGACTCTCGATGGCAAAGGGCGACTGAAAACGGTTGAAATCCATGGGCAGGCTGGTGCCATTGCCAATTGCAGCCTGCTCGACTCCGGGAAGAGCGGAGACGCGCCGGAGAATTTCCCGGTGAAAGGCAGCACGCTTTTCGGGAGTAAAGTTGGGGTCATCTTTTGAATTGTTGGGCACGGCGAGCCAGATTTTTGCCGTGACTAAGTGATGAGGTTCGAAGCCGGGTTGCACCTCCAGAACGTGCTGGAAGCTGCGGACCAGAAGACCGGCGCCGATCAAGAGAACGAGCGAAAGTGCAATCTCCGAAGCCACCAGAATGCGCGAGAATTTGAGTTGATGTTTGCTGACGCCGGCGCCGCGCGTGCCCTCGCGAAGCGCGCCGGAACGATTGGTGCGAGCCGCCTGTAAAGCCGGAGCGAGCCCGAAAATCACTCCCGTAAGAATGGAAATCAGGAACGCGAATAAAAGCACGCCGGGACTGAAGCTGACTTCACTGAGGCGAGGCAGATTCGCTGGCGCTAGGTGGACGAGAGACCTCTTCAGCCAAACAACAATGATAAGAGCCGCGGCACCCGAGATCGTAGCGAGAAAAATGCTCTCGGTGAGCAGCTGTGTGATCAGTCGCGGGCGGCCGGCGCCAAGCGCGAGGCGAATCGCGATTTCCCGTTGCCGGCTTGCGGAGCGCGCGAGAAGCAAATTGGCAAGATTGGCGCAAGCAATGAGCAGGACGAAAGCCACGGCGGCGAAAAGCACCAACAGTTCCGTGCGGACATTGCCGACCAAGTCTTGCTGAACCGGAACCAGCCGTAGAGACCACCCCGCCGCGGCGGGATACTCGTCGGGAAACTGGCGCGTGCGTTGTGCTACGAAATTGTCGAGTTGCGCTTGCGCCCGGGCCAAACCAAGCTCCGGCTTGAGGCGGCCCATAACCCCCGGAAGAAGGCGGACCGCGCGAACGGGAGGCGCAGGAAAGGGCGGGCCGGCGAAGCCGGTGGTGGCCCAGAGATCGACGTCGGCGGTCAGCGTGCGACCAGGGTGGTGGAAGTCGGGTGGCAGTACGCCGGTGATGGTGTAGAGGTCGCCATCCACGCGAATTTTCTTGCCGATGACATGCGGATCGGCGCCGAAGCCGCGGTGCCAATAAGCGTCACTGATAACCACGGGTTCGGAAAAACCGGGGAGAGCATCGGCAGGCGTGTAGGTGCGGCCAAGCTGGGCACGAACGCCGAGCATGGTGAAGTAGTTGGCGTTGGTCCCGAGGAATTCAACCCGTTCGGGACGCTCGCCGCCGGTGATGTTTGCGTCGGCCGGGAAGATCACGGAAATGTCCTGGAACACGCCGGAACGGTCGCGCAGGTCCCAAAGCTCGGGGACGGACATCCCAACGTCGCGCGTGTTGGAGCTGCGGATGTCGTCGTAGACGCGGACGAGTTGTTCGGGATGGGGAAAGCCCAGAGGCCGGAGAAGCACAGCTTCGACGACTGTAAAGATGGCCACATTTGCGCCGATGCCGAGAGCGAGCGTGAGAATAGCCACTAATGCGAATCCCGGGCTGCGCCGTAGCGTCCGGCCAGCGTAGCGAAGATTTTGGTCCGTCGTTTCGATCCACCCGACAATGTCCACAGCACGCGTCTGTTCTTTCAGCAGCGTCGAATTGCCAAAGCGGCGCTGCGCGTCGCAGCGGGCTTCTTCAGGCGACATTCCCGCAGCGAGGTTGTCCTCGGTGCGCATCTCGAGGTGCGAGAGTAGCTCGTCATCGAGGTCCTGCTCGAGGCGCTGGATTTGTAGCAAGCCCTTAAGGCGGGAAAGCAAGGACATGGTTTTCCGCTCCTTCTGCCCGACGAAACTCATTCAACGCGACGGTGTAGACAGCGCGTTTTATCCCCTCCCAAACCGATCACCGGTCACCTCAAGCGCACTCGAGTACCGCGGCGACCGCTTGCGTCAAGCGCGCCCAATTCTTTTCTTCTTCGGCAAGTTGCTTTCGCCCGGCCGCGGTCAGCCGATAATAGCGGGCGCGCCGTCTGTTCTCAGACGCTCGCCACTCGGCGGTGATCCAGCCTAGCTGCTCCATCCGGTGCAGTGCCGGGTACAGCGACCCTTCCTCCACCCGCAAGACGTCACTCGAAACCCGCTGAATGTGCAGCGTAATCCCGTAGCCGTGCATCGGCCCACGTGCCAGCGTCTTCAGCGCCAGCAGCGCCAGCGTCCCTTGCAGAACGTCGCTTTTTGGATTACTCAAGACCCCTCCCGTGGACGGCCTGAACCTCTTGAACCGGCAGCCAGCACTCTCCCATAGACAGCTATGGTAGACAGCTATAGGTAGACGGCTCGGCCGGGCTTTCGTTTTTCCAAAAAAACACAAATTCCGTCCTTGGCCTGGGCTCTCGCCTCCATCACGTCAATCGCCTTCACTCTCATGATGCTATGATTCACACATGCGCCCGGGGCTTCGCGGTGGCCATCGCAGTTCGGTTCTTTCCATCGGCATAATCCTCTCGCTTGGATTTGTCACCATCGCCGCGCCCTCGGACGACTTTGCGGAACGTGCCACACAAGCCACGGCTCCAGCGCAGGAAACCTTAAGCCCCAACCGGTCAAGACAAAGAGCTGACTATGCCGCGGCCGCGGAAGCCTTCGAGACCGGAATTGCGCGTGAGCCGGGCTCCGCGACCGCTTGGATGGAATGGGCAGACTTTGACTTGGAACGCTTTCGCATGCTGGACCTGGAGCTGAGAAGCGCGCAAAGCGGCATGGCTGTGGTGCTGAGGGTCGCGGCGCAGGGTTGGCACAGCGGGCCAGAAACGCGTGAAGAGCTCCTGCGGCAGTCGGCAATGGCAGATCCCGAGCAACAAGGCATTTGGGGGGAGTTGGGCGTCGAGCAAGTGCGGCTCGGCCTGCAGAAAGAAGCCGCAGCGACGCTCGAGACCGCGCTCCGGCGGCAACCCAAAGATTCGTGGACTTTGCGGCTCGAGGCGGTCACGGCTGCCGCGCAAGACGAGTGGCGAAAAGCGGAAGCCTGCCTTCTGGAGCTGGGTGTCCGCTCTCGAGCGATGCTTCGCAGCGCATTGAAGGCGTGGCCGCCGAACTTGCTTCCCAAAGGAGAACGGGAGGACGCCATTTGGGAGTGCGCGAGGAAAGAGTCCGAAGCCTGCTTAGAGAAAATCAAGTTTCCAGCAGGCGAAGTTCAGGATCCTGAGGGTCAACTGTTTGCCAAAGAGCGCTGGGAACAATTAGCGGCGCTGCCTGAGCCGCCCTCGGAAGCGCCTGCTGCATGGTTCCGACGTGGGGTGGCACTAGCGGAGCTGAACGATTGCGCGCACGCGATTCCTGCGCTGGAGCGCGGTCTCGGCGCGGGCGCGGAGATGGCGGCGTACCGGCTGGAGCTTTGTTACGCCTCGGAAGCCGAGAGCGCGACAGGGCGAATTCATGCGCTGGGAAATGAGGCGGTCTTTCACCGTGTGCATGGGGATTTCCTTGTACGGGTGAAGGGCGATGCACGATCGGCTACGGAAGAATACGAGAAAGCGCAACGACTTCAGCCGCGAAACGCGATGTTAGCGGAAAGGCTCGCGCAAGCATTCAAGAGCCTAGGCGAGGTGAAGCAGGCGAAAGGAGCGGCACGGGAAGCGCTTGCACTCGATCCACGCCGGCCGGTTGCGCTGCGCTTGCTGGCCTCGATGGCGATGGACGAGCGCGATTACCCGGCCGCGTTCGAATTCCTGAACAACATGCTTGCCATGCGCTCGAACGACGCCTGGGCGCGCGTGCAAATGGGCATCGCCTACGCGCAGACCGGGCAGCCGCAACAAGCGCTTACGTATCTCGAACCGCTGCTGGCCGCCGGCTACCCGGACGAGCGCGGTGCTTTGCATGGCATGCTGGCCGGCGTGCTTCACAAATTGGGGCGCGAACAAGAAGCGCAAACGGCCGTGGCGGAAGCCAACCGGCTTTCCGACCTTTTCCAACAACACAACCAAAAGGGGGTCGATGATCACCGGTAGGCGGGCCTTCCTTTCCAGAGCAGCGGCTCTGTTTCCTTTCCCTCTGGCTTACCCCTTTCTACCGTCCGCGGCCGCGGAGTCGCTGCTCGAGGAACACCCGTCGGCTGGCCCCATTCGGTTTGAACTTGCTCCGCCATCGTGTGGACTGGATTTCGTCCTCCGCAACGGAGCGCAGGGGCGCAAATACCAAGTGGAGACACTGCCCGGGGGCTTGGGAGTGATTGACTTTGACGGCGACGGCTGGCCCGATCTTTTCTGCGTGAATGGCGCGGCACTGCCTTCGTTGGTGAAAACAGGTCCGGAGTATTGGAACCGGCTCTTCCGCAACAATCGGGACGGCACGTTCAGCGATGTCACGGAAAAGGCCGGCCTGGCCGGGCAGGGTTATGGCATGGGTGTCGCGGTCGGCGACTACAACAACGACGGGCATCAGGATCTGTTCGTCGTGGGTGTGCATGGCAATCAGCTTTATCGCAACAACGGTGACGGCACGTTCACCGAGGTGACCGAGCCGGCGGGATTCGGTGCGCCCAGCCTGAAGCGATTCTGGTCCGTTGCCGCAGCGTGGATTGATTACGACAACGACGGCCGGCTGGATCTGTTCATCTCCAACTATTGCGATTGGCAGCCGGAGAGCGATCCCGTCTGCGGCGGCTATTGCCATCCGGACGTGTATCGCGCGCAGCCGATGCAGCTCTTCCATAACAACGGCGACGGCACGTTTAGCCAGGTGACCTCCAAAGACGGATTTCCTGAGGTACTGGGCAAGGGCATGGGCGTGGCCATGGCGGATTTCCTGGGCGACCGACGACCAGGCTTGTTCGTGGCCAACGACAATGCGCGCAACCTGCTTTTTCGGTCGACAGGCCGCGGCTTCCAAGAGATTGGGACCGAATCGGGGGTAGCGTACAACGGCGATGGGCGCAACATTTCGGGAATGGGCGCGGATTTCGGCGACATTGACGGCGATGGCCGGCCGGACCTCGTGATGACCGGGCTGAGAAATGAAACGTATGAAGTATTCCTGAACCGTGGCGGCGGCTCTTTCGACGATGGAAGCGCATCGACCGGGCTGCTGGCCTTGAGCCGTCCCTGGAGCGGCTGGGGCTGCGGTCTGGTGGATTTGGACAATGATGGCTGGCTGGACTTGTTCGTCGCCGGGGGCGGCTTCGAGGCCAAAGACGCGCAGCCCAATCGGATTTTCCGGAACACGAGAGGGAAGTTCGCCGATGTTTCGGATTTGGTTGGGAGGGAATTTGCGGCGCCACGGCTGCATCGCGGGGCGGTATTTGCCGACTTTGATCGAGACGGGAGGCTTGATGCTGCGGTGACAGCGATTGGCGAACGCATAGAATTGTGGTCGAACCGGAGCCCCCGAAGGCACTGGCTCGAGCTGCGGCTGAAAGGCCAACACAGCAATCGTTCAGCCATTGGTGCGCAGGTAACCTGTCAATCGATGAGCCGGGCGCAGTCGCGGTGCGTAACCAATTGCGTGGGCTATGCCTCGAGCAGCGACCTGACCGTGCACTTCGGGCTTCACGAAGATCGCAAGGCCAGCGTCGAGATTCGCTGGCCCTCGGGGGTGGTGCAAAAGCTTGGCGAAGTCGCGGCGGACCAACGCCTGGAAGTGGAAGAGCCCGCAGGAAAGTGACCCCTTGAGTGTTCGCGGCAAACGAAGGGCTGCCGGTCCCTATCGATGTGCGCACTCCCTGGGGAATCACTTGGATTGGCGGAAAAAGTGAATTGGGCCGGTGATCGGGAAGCCGAGAAGCCGTTCGGCGGCGGAAAATGACCGTTCGGCCTGCGTTTAAGACATTTGGATTCAATGCGTTGACTCGGCGCGCGAGCGGATGTTAACTTTGGGGGGTTCGCGGTAATAACGATTCGCGCGCTGATGGGCAAGGCGGAAGTGGGGCGCAAGTTTTGATGGCCAGCACCCTGGAAAAATCGTTGATCCTGAGCCAAGCCACAAGGAGAAATTGTTTTGAGCGAAGCCTTACGGAGTTATTTGTTTACCTCAGAGTCGGTCACAGAAGGTCATCCTGACAAGATCGCCGACCAGATTTCCGACGCGGTGCTCGATGAAGTGATGCGCCAGGACCCGCAAGGGCGCGTGGCGTGCGAAACGCTGGTCACAACGGGACTTGCCGTGGTCGCGGGAGAGATTACCACGACGGCGCAGGTGAATTATGACCAGCTGGTGCGCGAGACGATTCGCGGGGTGGGGTACGACCGCGCGAAGTACGGGTATGATTCCGACACCTGTGCGGTGATGTGCACGGTCAAGCGGCAGTCGCCGGACATCGCTATGGGTGTGGACACAGGCGGCGCGGGCGACCAGGGGCTGATGTTCGGCTTTGCATGTGATGAAACCGACGAGTTGATGCCCATGCCCATCCAACTGGCCCACCGCTTGACGCAGCGCCTCTCCGAAGTTCGCAAGGCCAAGATCGTTGATTTCCTCCGCCCTGATGGCAAATCCCAAGTCACGATTGAGTATCGCAACGGGCAGCCCCTCCGCGTGGATTGCGTGGTCATTTCCACGCAGCACAGTGACAGGGTGTCCACCGTGGATTTGCGTGCGGCGATGATGGAGCATGTCATCCGGCCAATCGTGCCCGCGCGAATGCTGGACGCCCGCACGAGATATCACATCAACCCGACAGGCCGCTTTGTGATTGGCGGGCCGATGGGCGACGCGGGCCTGACCGGGCGCAAAATTATTGTGGATACCTACGGCGGCTACAGCCGGCACGGTGGCGGCGCGTTTTCTGGGAAGGATCCCTCAAAGGTGGACCGTTCGGCGTGCTACATGGCTCGGTACATCGCCAAGAACATTGTGGCGGCGGGATTGGCGCGCAAGGCCGAGGTACAGCTGGCCTACGCGATTGGCGTGGCCGAGCCGGTGTCGGTGATGGCGGAAACGTTCGGGACGGCGACGATTCCGGAAGAGAAAATTACGGAACTTATCCGCGAGAACTTCGAGCTGACGCCGAAGGGTATCATCGAGACGCTGAATCTGCGGCGGCCGATTTACAAAGCTACAGCGGCCTATGGGCACTTTGGGAGGAGCGGGTCAGGCTTCACCTGGGAGCGTACGGACCGCGCGGACACTCTTCGCAAAGCCGCGGGGCTCGGGGCGGCAGCGGCCGCGGAAGTTGCCGGGCGGCGGTAATCATTAAACGGCGAGAAGCAGATTCCCCACCGCCGTTCGCAAACAATGCGACCGGGTTCGGGATGACACGCAAGGGTCTAGAAGCAAACTTCTACTTGCCCCCGTCGAATTCAAATTAGAGGAGCAAGAACTTGGCGATAGCGGAATTGAAAAAAGGTGATGTGAAAGACATTGGGCTGGCGGACGCCGGCAAACGGAAAATCGAATGGGCGGCGCAGCAGATGCCGGTGCTCGAAATTATTCGCAAGCGTTTTGCGAAAGAGCAGCCGCTCAAGGGCCTACGCGTGTCGGCATGCCTGCACGTGACAAGCGAAACGGCGAACTTGATGATCGCGCTGCGCGATGCCGGCGCGGAAGCGGTGCTGTGCGCGTCGAATCCGCTTTCGACGCAGGACGAGGTCGCCGCGTCGCTGAACCGCCACTTCAATATTCCGACGTATGCGATTAAGGGCGAGGGCAACGAGACGTATTACTCGCACTTGAGCGCAGCGCTGGAGCACAAGCCGCATTTCACTATGGACGACGGCGCGGACCTCGTGACCATGCTGCTGACAAAGCGCACGGATCTGGTTCCCAATGTAATCGCGGGGACGGAAGAAACCACCACCGGCGTGATTCGCCTGCGCGCGATGGCCAAGGACGGCACGCTGAAGTATCCGATCATCGCCGTGAACGATGCGATGACCAAACACTTCTTCGACAACCGCTATGGGACGGGCCAGTCGACTCTTGATGGCGTGATTCGCGCGACGAACCTGCTGCTTGCCGGGCAGAAAGTGGTGATTGCCGGCTACGGCTGGTGCGGGCGCGGTGTGGCCATGCGCGCCAAGGGCCTGGGTGCGGATGTAATCGTTACGGAAATCGATCCGGTGAAGGGCATTGAGGCGGTGATGGATGGCTTCCGGGTTATGCCGATGGCCGAAGCGCTGAAGGAAGGCGACGTCTTCATCACCGTGACGGGAAACAAGAATGTAATTCGCCACGAGCACTTCGAGAAGATGAAGGGCGGAGCGATCGTTTGCAACTCCGGACACTTCAACGTGGAGATTGATATTCCGGCGCTAGAAAAATCGTCCACAGGGAAGCGCGAAGTGCGCCCGCTGGTGGATGAATACCAGTTGCGGGATGGGCGCAAGATTTACCTGATCGCGGAAGGCCGGCTTGTGAATCTCGCGACCGCGGAAGGGCACCCTGCCGCGGTGATGGACATGAGCTTCGCGAACCAGGCACTTTCGCTCGAGTATCTGCGCTCGAACGCCAAGACGCTGAAGCCACAGGTTTACGTGGTTCCCGAACACCTGGACAAAGAGATTGCGCGGCTGAAGCTCGAATCCATGGGTCACAAGCTGGATAGCCTGACGCCGGAGCAAGAGCGATATTTGGCGTCGTGGCAGGAAGGGACCTAGGCAGCGACCGTTTCGGGACGAAGCCTAGCCTGCAATCGTGCTATCTTCTTACGGGCGTTCGCCCTAAGTTTTTCTGCCAGGCACATTAACTCCGATTGAATGATGCTCATGTGGGATTTGTGCACCAACGCGTTGGATACAGCAAAACTGCGCGGCGCGTCGTATGGCGACGTGCGTATGATGCATTTGCGGCAGCGCGACTTGACGACGAAGAATGGCCAAGTCGGGACGCTGGCCCAAAGCGAATCGGTCGGCATTGGCATTCGCGTGCTGGCCAACGGGGCATGGGGATTCGCGTCCACCGACCGGCTGACCCGTGAAGGCGTGGCGGCGTGTGCGGCGCAAGCGGTTTCGATCGCCAAGGCATCGGCGCTCGCGAAGCGCAATAACGTGGTGCTCGCGCCGGAAAATGCCTACGTGGATAGCTGGCAGAGTCCTTTCCGGAAGGATCCCTTCGAGATTCCGTTAGAAGCGCAGCTTGCGCTGCTGCTTGCAGCCGACGGCGAAATGCGCAAAGTGAAAGGCGTCACACTGACGGAAACAAACATGCAGTTTCGCAAGATCGACTCATGGTTCGCATCGAGTATTGGCTCTCGGATTCACCAGCGCAAAGTGATTTCGGGGTGCGGAATCGGTGCGACTTCCTTCCAGGGCGAGGAAATCCAAAAGCGGTCGTACCCCAACAGTTTTGGCGGGCAGCACGCGCTCGAAGGCTACGAATTGGTCGAGTCGCTGGAGTTGATCAAGCATGCGCCGATGATCGCCGAGGAAGCTGCAGCTTTGCACTCGGCAGCACAATGCCCGGAAAAGTTCGGCACCCTGATTCTGGCGGGGAACCAACTGGGCTTACAGATTCACGAATCGATTGGGCACCCGATTGAGCTAGACCGCGTGCTGGGCCAAGAGGCGAATTTTGCGGGCACGAGTTTTCTGACGCTCGACCAGCTTAACAAGCTGAAATATGCCTCGAGCATCGTGAATGTGGTTGCGGACGCGCGGCTGGATCACGGGCGCGGGTTGGGCACATTTGCCTATGACGACGAAGGCGTTCCCGCGCAGTGCACGGACATTATCAAAGACGGAAAATTTCGTGGGTATCTGTCGAACCGCGAGACGGCACGCTTCATCGGGCTTGGGCGCTCGTCGGGAACCATGCGTACGGAAAACTGGAATCGCCTGCCAATTATTCGCATGACCAACGTGAGCTTGCTGCCCGGCACCTGGGACTACGACGATCTGGTTGCCGATACGAAAGACGGAATTCTGATGGACACGAACCGGTCGTGGTCCATCGACGACCGGAGATACCAGTTCCAGTTCTCCACGGAAATCGGCTGGGAGATCAAGGGCGGGAAAAAAGCTCGAATGCTGAAAAACCCGAGCTACAGCGGTATTACTACGGAGTTTTGGAATTCCTGCGACGCGATTTGCAAGTTTGACCACTGGACGCTGTGGGGGACACCGAACTGCGGCAAAGGGCAGCCGATGCAGACGATGGGGACGGGGCACGGTGCGGCTCCCGCGCGGTTTCGCAACGTGAGGATCGGAACGGCTTTTTCAAAACAATGACCATCGCACCGAGCGCGAGACAAAGATTGGGCGGAGGGGAAGCCGCGGGGCCGGAACTGCTGCCACCGCGCGAGCTGCGAGACATTATTGAGACCGTCCTGCGATTGGCGAAATCTACCGTCGCTTCCGAGACGGAAGTGCACGTTGATGAAGTTGCGGATGCGCTGACGCGGTTTGCCAACAATGGCATCCACCAGAACGTTTTTGAACATAGCGTCACGGTTTCGGTTCGCACCGTGACCGGCGGCCGCACGGCGCGGGCCACGACCAATCGGCTGGACGAGGACTCTTTGCGCGGGGCCATTGAGGCCTCGCTCTCGCTGGCGCACAGCGAGCCCCGAAACCCGCGACTCCTCCCGATGCCGGGGAAACAGCGGTACCACGCCGTGAATCGCTTCGTCAAAGCGACAGCCGCACTCACCCCGGAAGACCGAGCGCGCGCGGTTCGACTGGCGTGCGATCTGGCATGCAAGAAAGGACAAGTGGCGGCGGGGATTTTTTCGAGCGGACAAAGCCAAACCGCGTTGGGCAATTCGCGCGGTCTGTTCGCCACCTACGGCGAAACGCATTCGCAATTTTCCATTACTATGCAGGAAGATCCGGCGGCAAGCTGGGCCAAAGCGGATACCCCGGACGTCCGGGAGATCAATCCGCAGAAGCTGGCCGAACGAGCCAGCGAAAAAGCTCACCTGGCCGTCAAGACATCCGAGCTGGCTCCGGGGCGGTACACGGTGATTCTGGAACCGGCGGCGGTTCTGGATCTGGTCGGGTTCATGTTTTACGATTTCGCTGCGACGGCCGTCGAGGACAAGCGATCCTGCCTGAACAACCGCATGGGGAAGCAGCTCTTCGGGAAGAACGTCAGTATCCATGATGACGTTTTTCATTGGCTGCAAAAAGGCGCGCCGTTTGATGGTGAGGGCATGCCCCGGCAGAAGGTGTTGCTCGTGGATCGCGGTGTTCCCAAGAACCTGGTGTATTCGCGGGCGTCGGCCAAGCTCGCCCATAGAAAGCCGACGGGCCACGGGTTTGCGCTGCCGAATGAATACGGCGAAGCGCCAATGAATCTGGTGTTCAGCGGCGGGGAGTCTTCGGTGGAGAAGATGGCAGCTTCGACCGACTATGGTTTGCTGGTCACACGACTCTGGTACATCCGCGAGGTAGATCCTTATGAAAAAGTAGTGACCGGGATGACCCGCGACGGCTTGTTTCTCGTTGAGAACGGGAAACTGACAGGCGCGGTGCGAAACTTCCGCTTCAATCAGTCGCTGATCGAAATGCTCGGCAATGTCGAGCTGATGAGTCCCGCCGTGCGAGCGACCGGAGAAGAATCGTTTGAAATGGTGGTGCCGGCGATGAAGATCCGCAACTTCCATTTCTCCGAAGTCACCAAGTTTTAAGAAAGCTGCTTCCCGCAAGCCCCTCGGCTTCCTCGTCAAGAAATCAATGCAGTGCATCGAAATTCTGCGTTGTACTTCAACGTTCTCCCCGTTTAATAAACTGGTATGTGGTACCGGCGAAGCCAAATTGGCGCTAGGGGTATGCGCCCCGGGTCTCCCCGAGGACGCCATCCGAATTGGAGCCACCCCGACCACGATGCTTGCGGCACCGGTTTTGTCACTCGCCTCCGGGGCGCTCCCAGCTACGAAATCATTCAAATCTCACTGGCAGCCTTAGAGCGGCTGACGCACCGCGGTGGCGTGGACGCGGATGGCGCGAGCGGCGACGGAGCGGGGTTGCTAACCTCGCTGCCCCAGGAATTCTTCCGCGAGCGCGCGACGGAGCTGCACATCGAGCTGCCCGAACATTTTGGCGTGGGGTGTGCATTTCTCCCTGGTCCGGCAACCGCAGAATTTCGCGCGGCGATTGAAATTGCGGCGGATACCGAACGGCTGCGAGTGATGGGTTGGCGGCGCGTTCCGGTGAACGTCAACGCATTGGGGCGCAAGGCGCTCGAGGCGATGCCGGAAATCTGGCAGTTTTTTGTCGCGGCGTCTGATGCCTCGAAGCAGCAGGCGGGATTCGAAAGGCGTTTGATGTTGTTGAGGAAGCGCGCGGAATCGTTGATGCCGCCGCGCTGTTACCTCTGCTCCCTCTCTTCCCAGACTATCGTTTACAAGGGGTTGCTTACACCGTGGCAGTTTCCGCAGTTTTACGAGGATTTGCGCGCCCCTTCGTTTGCCGTAGCCTTCGCCGTTTTTCACCAGCGATATTCGACGAATACGCAGCCTTCCTGGCATCTAGCGCAGCCTTTTCGCTACGTGGCCCACAACGGTGAGATCAATACCATCGTGTCGAACCGGCGGTGGCTGCGCGCCAAGGAACCGGAGATTCAGCAACGGCTCAAGGTAGGGCCGTGGTTTTCGATTTTGGAAGACAACGTCAGCGACTCGGCGAGTTTCGACAACGGGTTTGAGTTGCGGCTGCTCGAGGGGCTCTTTTCGGGAGAAGCGATGCTAGCCATGGTGCCGCCGGCCTACGAAAAAGACCCGCTGCTCTCGCGGGATGTCCGCAACGCCCTAGCCGCGCTTACTCAGCAAACCGAGCCGTGGGATGGGCCCGCAGCGCTGGTGTTCTCTGATGGGCAGTCGGTGGGAGCGAAACTCGACCGCAACGGCCTGCGGCCGATGCGCTACACGCTGACGCACGATGGATTGCTGATCGTGGGATCGGAGACCGGGCTTGTCGATTTGGACGAATCACGAATCGCCGAGCGGCAACGGCTTGGGCCCGGCGAGATGATTCTGGCCAACCCGTTCACTGGACAATTTCTGCGCTGGCGCGACGTCCTCAAGCGCATGGCGACGCGACTGGCGCACGAGGCGCTTCCGCAAAGGCAGATTGCGGAGGTTTGCAGTTCACCACCGACGCCGATCCGCGATGCCAAGCGTGTTGCTGGCGCGGCCGGCTGGACCGAGGACCAGTTCAAAATTCTTTTTTCGGCTCTGTTTCGCGGGAAAGAGGCGGACTGGAGCATGGGAGACGATGCGCCCCCGGCTTTTCTTTCGGTATGGCCCAGAACATTGTGGGACTACTGCAAGCAGCGATTCGCACAAGTAACGAACCCGCCGATCGATCCGCTGCGCGAAACACACGTGATGTCGCTCGAAGCGCATTTGAAACACGGGGTGACGCTGCCGAGTCCGCTGATTACCGCCGAGCAATTGTCGCACTTGGCCGAGACCTTTGGGTCGGTCGATCGCATCGATTTTACGTTCCCCGCCGCCGCGGGAGTCCCCGGGGCGCGCTGCAGTTTTGCTCAGCTGTCCACTACCCCTCTGAGCAGCAGCGATCCGCCCGGGCTCCTCCTCCTTTCCGACCGCGCGATCTCCGCAGAACGCGCGCCACTGCCGGCGCTGCTGGCGACCGCGGCGGTGTGGAAGGCGATGGTGCGCGAGGGATTGTGGGATGTGCCACTGATCGTCGAGTCAGCGCAAGTATTCGACACGCATCACGTTGCGCTACTCGTAGCTGCCGGGGCGAGCGCGGTGGTGCCCTACCTCGCGGACCAGTTTGCGGAAGCTCTGGAGCCGGGCGGGGCAGAGAAAGCGCGCGCCGCTATTCGTGCGGGCTTGCGCAAAGTGTTGGCGCGCATGGGAGTGTCGACGCTGGCAAGCTACCGCAATAGCCATCTGTTTGAGATCGTGGGTCTCTCACAGGACCTTTGCGAGGACCTGTTCGAAGACGCTTGCGATTATCCCGGGCAGAAATCGCTGGACGACCTGCTGGGCGATTATCTGAAAATGCATAAGGCCGCCTTTTCTGCCGAGGCCGAAGAGTTGGCGGACGCGGGACTGTATCGGTTCCGGAAGGGAGCGGAACTCCACGCAACTTCGCCAGAGGTGGTGCGCCGGCTGCATGCGTTCGTGAGGGCGCCGAACCCCAAGCAATATTCTGTTTTCGAGGAACTGGCGGAAACGCAAGGGACAATTTTTCTCCGCGATTTGCTTGAAACCACGCCCGAACCTGCGGTTCCTCTTGAGGAAGTGGAGCCCGTGGAAGCCATCGTCAAGCGCTTTAGCACCCAGGCGATGTCCCTCGGTTCACTCAGTCCGGAAGCGCATCGGACCCTCGCTTTGGCGATGAACGAGCTTGGCGCACGCAGCAACACCGGCGAGGGCGGGGAAGATCCTCATACATTCCGGTATGAACCAGCCGCGGCGAACAAGATCAAGCAAGTGGCCTCGGCGCGGTTCGGCGTCACTACGGAGTACCTGGTGCACGCCGAGGAGCTCGAAATCAAAATGGCGCAAGGGTCGAAGCCGGGCGAGGGCGGGCAACTCCCGGCTAAGAAAGTCAGCGAATACATCGCGCGCATCCGGCATGCGACGCCACGAACGCCGCTGATTTCGCCGCCACCGCATCACGACATTTACAGCATTGAGGATCTGGCGCAACTGGTACACGATTTGCGCGCGGTGAATCCGCGAGCGCGCATCGGCGTGAAGCTAGTTTCCGGGGCGGGCGTGGGCATTATTGCCGCGGGAGTCGCAAAAGCTGGCGCCGACGTCATTACCATTAGCGGGCACAACGGCGGTACGGGTTCATCACCGCTCACTTCCATCAAGAATACGGGGCTTCCCTGGGAAATCGGATTGCGCGAAGCACATGACACGCTGGTTCGCGCGGGCCTCCGTGCACGCCTCTCTCTCCGTGTGGATGGGGGCCTGAAATTTGCCCGCGACATTATTCTCGCGGCAATTCTGGGCGCGGACGAATTCGGTTTCGGCACGGCGTCGCTGCTGGCGATCGGATGTGTGATGGCGCGGCAATGCCATCTGAATACTTGCCCTGTTGGCATTGCCACGCAGGATGAAACCCTTCGCGCGAGGTTCCAAGGCAAACCGGAAATGGTTATTGCCTATTTCCGGGCGCTGGCCGAAGAAGTGCGTAACCGTCTGGCGCAACTGGGCGCGCGCTCGCTGCGAGAGCTTAACGGGTGGTATGACCGATTGGGGGCGCGGTCGGGGATGGATCCGTTTCTGATTGTGCCCATCTCGCGATCCTATCGCGTAGCTCCGCAGCAGGAACCCGGCTTGCACGTGACGGGGGTGGAAGATTCGGTCCGTCTGGAGGCCGCTCTGGCCACGCAAAGTGCGCCGCGGGCGATTCAGAACTCAGACCGCAGCGTGGGGGCAGGCCTGAGCGGAGAACTCATACGGCGGAGGAAAAATGGGTGCGCCGGCGATATGACAATCAACCAGGAGTTTCGCGGCGCAGCGGGACAAAGCTTTGGTGCGTTTCTGGCCGAGGGAGTGACCGTCAAACTCACCGGCGAGGCGAACGACTATGTGGGTAAGGGCTTGTCCGGTGGAACGATTGTGATCACCGCCGGAGCGGCGGCTTCGCGGCGAGGCGATGTCCTTGCGGGAAACACACTGCTTTACGGCGCGACCTCAGGCCAACTGTTCATTGCCGGCCGTGCGGGGGAAAGGTTCGCAGTTCGCAACAGCGGCGCGTTTGCGATGGTGGAAGGCGTGGGCCAGCACGGGTGCGAATACATGACCGGAGGCGTGGCGATCATCCTTGGGCCACTCGGACTGAACTTCGGTTCAGGAATGACCGGAGGCCTGGCGTACGTGATGGCCGCGGAAGCTCGGCACATGTTGCACCCCGAGTTTGTCACTCTTGAGGAGATCGAACCGCAGGAGGAGGAGTGGCTGAGGCAAGCGCTCGAAGAGCAAGTTCATCATACGGGGAGCCCTCGCGCGGCCCGGTTGCTCGGGGGCCGCGGTGTTCTTCCGCTGATGCGCGTCGAGCCTGTACACTTTCAGGGTTCGGTCGAAGCAACGTGGAAACCGGTTCTCGCCCAGCTTCGGCAGCGTCAGCAAATTGTACCGGCACCGTTGACGGCGGCGATTTCGCCAACAGCCCTGCCAGCCTGAAAGAGAGGATAATACATAGTAACCAGCGGTGAAGATTCACTTATAATCTTACCTGGCAAACCACCTATGGACTTCGACCAACTTACGACCTTCGTCTATGTTGCCAAGCTAAAGAGTTTCTCGCGCGCCGGGCAGAAAGTGTTCCGCTCGCAGTCCGCGGTGAGCGCGCAGATACGGCAACTGGAGCAGGCTTACAAGGCCAAGCTACTTGACCGCTCAGCAAAGTCCGTAGAGCTGACGCCCGCCGGCGAA
>Ga0306920_100004204_pt1 | contig 18465 bp, 20 predicted proteins | sample flu12Cox44000170_FD_204666 | JGI IMG/M metagenome (GOLD analysis project Ga0306920, IMG submission 204666) | Lab enrichment of tropical soil microbial communities from Luquillo Experimental Forest, Puerto Rico - flux4day.12C.oxic.44.000.170 (v2)... | ecosystem: Environmental > Terrestrial >... | reverse complement strand
CCGTCGATCTCGCGGCCCTGGAAGAACTCGGCAATCTGCTTGAGTTGATCCCAGGTCTCGGGCGGTGCGAGGTCGCGTCCGTACTTCTTCTTGAACTCGGCCTGGATTTCGGGCCTCGCGAACCAGTCCTTGCGATAGGTCCATCCGATAGCGTCGCCCATCGCCGGAAGCGCCCAATAGTTCGGCGTGTTCTTGGGCCATTCCGAGTAGCCGACCACGGTCGCCGGCATGAAGTCGTCCATGGTGATTCCTTCTTTCTTGAAGAAATCGTTCAGTTTGACGTAGTGACCGTTCTCGGCGGCGCCGCCGATCCATTGGCTGTCACCGATAATGAGGTCACAAAGTTTGCCCTTGGAATTGAGCTCGTTCAGGAATCGATCGGCATAGCTCGTCCACGGAACGAACTCGAACTTCATTTCGATGCCGGTCTTCGACGTGAAGTCCTTGGAGAGTTCAACCAGCGCATTGGCTGGATCCCAGGCCGCCCAGCACAACGTCAATTGCTTGGCCTCGGCGGCCGTCTTGCCACCCAGACAAGAGGCGACGACGAAAGCAGTCGCCCCCAACGCACGTATCGTTCGGATCATCACAACCTCCCTGTTGATGCAGGCGAAACGCCCGCCTGCCTGCCATTCACACGTCGTCGTGCACGCAGTTCAGTCCGGCCTTCGCAAAGGCCACGAAACCATTGTTTAGTATTGTTGTTAAGTGGTAGACTTTCACTAAACACAGACGGTGTCAATAGACGCGACCGCTTCGACGTTAGAATCGCATTTATTGCTGCGATGCACGCGTTACTTGCGACGGCTCTACCCGGGGGCTCCGCGAGTGCCAAGTCCAATTTGTTTAGTAAATTCAGGAGTCGGCGCTCAGCTGAGAAAGTTTGCCGTCCGGGCTGCTCGGACAAAACGAGCAGCCTGCGCGTTCGCTACGTTGATCGCGCCGGGGACCGGCTCAAGCAAAGGGCCGAGCCACGGGCCAGTGCGCGAGCATCTGGGGCAAGTGCAGCCGCCCATATCTATCAACGGAAATGGCGACGATCACACGATCACCGCGGCAGCATCACACAACCCTTCAGCCGCTGCGGCTTGCTACGGGCTTGGCCATCAACCACGCGCTGCGACCGGGCGGAAGCACGACGACGGTCGCCCCAGGCTTCACCCGGTCGAACAGATCGATCACGTCCTCGTTGGTCATGCGAATACAGCCGGACGAGATGGCCTGGCCGATATATTCCGGCTGATTGGTACCGTGGATGCGGTAAAGCGTATCCTTGTTACCGGCATACAAATAGAGCGCCCGGGCTCCCAAGGGGTTGGCCGGCCCCCCCGGAACGCGCGACGGATATGGGCCCAGCCGCGCCTGAATCTCCGGCGTCGGGATCCAATCCGGCCATTCGGCCATGCGGCCGACAGTAGCGACACCGGAAAAGGCCAGCGCTTCCTCCCCCACGGCCACGCCGTAGCGGATCGCCCTGCGTCCCGGCAGGACATAGTAAAGATAGCGCGAATCGGAATCGACCAGGATCGTGCCCGGCGGCTCGTTGCGCGAATAGTCAACCATATGGCGAAGATAGCGCTCCGGGACGGACGCCGCCGCGTAAGGCGGATGCGCCAACAACGCGCGGTCTCTCGCGGTCATGTTGGCGGGCGGCGACGGTGAAAGGGTCGCCTGCATGCAGCCGCCTAGCGGCAAGGCGAGTAGCCCCAAGAGCAACAACGCGAGCCCACGCGCAGGCAACGTCCTTCCTCCAAAGCGTTACATGGCTCAGTCTGCGGCTTGAAAAGTGCTCAAATCAAGGCGTCAGGCCAAGCGTGGCGGTTCGGAAGTTCTCTTCATTTCGATGCGAGTCCGTCAAGAAAACTGCGAACCAAAACCACACTAGAATCATCCACTAGTATCAATAATTTGCTAATGATCCTTTGATTCTAACATTCGCAAACGGGGCTCCCCGAGTGGAATGCGGATGTTAGAATCGGACCATTAGCAGCCGCGCGAAACGACAGCTATTGTTCTTCGGGGTCCAACCGCACGGGCGGCGGCTGCACCCGAGCTTGCGGTGCCGAACGCGTTGGTACGGGCTTACGGGCCTGGCTGGCGACCTGCCGCGCCAGAGGTGTAGATGTCTGAGATGCGGATGTCTGAGGCGCAGACGCCTTTGGCCCGAGATTCTGATCGGAAGCCCTGGAAAGCAAGCGAGTCATTTGTTCCTGGCTCGCCCTGAGTTGCTCAGCGAGCCTTGCATTGTCGCTGGCGATTCGTTCCTGACCCGCCTTCAGCTCCTGGATCCCTTGCTCCACATTTGAGAGAGCGCGGATCATCGTCTGCATCAACTGCGCCGGTTCGGAAGAAGTCGGAGCAACCGTCGGCGCGCCGTCTTGCGCGGCGGCCGGTGAAGAGGGTGTCGCTTGCAAAGGTGCCGGCTCGGCCGCAGCCACCTGAACGGCAGCGTGGCTCGGCGGCGCTGACGGGACTGATTTTCCCGGTGGCAACGATAGAGTCGAGACCAGCTGGGGTGCCCATTGGGAGATCATCAGTTTGGCCGCATCGCCATAACTGGACTTCGAAGCGAACGCGGCAACAACGATGCAAGCCGCCAACAGCAAGCCGATGAGGCCACGCAGCGCCGCGCCGCCGCGTGACGGCTTTGGACGCAACGCAGCCGGAGGATGGCGCATGGCATCATCCTCCATCTGCGAAAGCTTTTCGGTTACCCGCGCAAGCTGTTCGTCGGCGCGGGCAATCTGTTCATAGGCGTGCGCGAGCCGTTCATCGGCGCGCGCAACCAGGACATTGTCGGCTTCGGCCGCTTGGAGGTTCAGCGGGGAATTCATTTGACGCTCCTTTCCCGTCGAGGCCAGCTGACGGAGCTAGTGTCCCGAATCCGAAGTTCGTATCATGATGCAGCGGGCTCCTTTGCGAACTTCGGATTCGAAAGAACAAGAGAAATCTATAATTCTAGTGTGGTTTCGGTTCGGAAGTTCTCTTGACGGGCTCGCAGCAACATGAAGAGAACTTCCGAACCGCCACACTCGTCGGATTTCCACGACGTCCACGAATCAAGCTCAGAATGCAGTTTTGACCAAAGCATGGCCGCACGGGCCGGTGATGGGTTCCTCCAGTCATTTCTTTGCCGCGCGTTGGCCACGAGACGAACGCTTTGATGTGTGACTTCATGTGTGACTCGGAGCTCTCCCAGAAATAGTCGAGCGGTGCCCCATGCCAGTCGCCAACGCACGAGCATCCACCATCCTTGTCGAATTCGACCGGGCTCAAGCCGAGCTTGTCGGCAAGGCCGTCGTCTTGACTGACGGCAAGGCCGGGACCGTGGACAATATCTGGCTGGATGAATCTCATGGCCTGCGCATTTCGATCAGGGGCCACGAAGGCAGATGGCCCGTCTCAACGATAAAGCTGGCCCAGCTGGATTGATCCGTTCTTCCCATGGTGGCCCCCGCGACCATCCATAGTGATGCCTCGGTGGTCGCCCTAAAAAACGGCCCTGACCCTTCCTGGAAGGGTCAGGGTCCGTCCGGACTGGCATGCCGGGGGCTGGTAACCGACAGGCTGCAAAACAAACTGCGTAGCCCGATCCCGGTTCCAAGGCCTGAGCAATTCGGCAGGGGCGCGAGAACATCCGAACCACCACACCAGTGCGAAGCGACCTCAGTCATCCCAAACCATTTCGCCGCACCGGCATCGAAAGACGCGGATCGTCTTGCCCCTGGAGGAATCCAGCATGACCATGACCAGAAGGGGCCGGATGGCGCACCTTGGGCAGGATATGTCATTGTTTTCTCGGGCTTTGTTGCCCGCGCATTCGACCGGATCAATGCAATCCATCGCTGCACCCCGAACGCGATCAGCCGACAGAAAGCCCCAATGGATGAGCCGTAAATAGGACAATTGCGCCTTATGTTGGACCTGCGAAGAGTAACGAGCATCGGAACCGGCCGCCTCACGGGCTCCGCACGACCTTCGGGGAGGCCGATAGAGAGTTACAGGCATCGCCACATTTGATCTCAGTCAATACAGCCAGGGTGCTTTCGATATCTAAGGCAATCGGAGACCGAAGATGCATGCATTGATATTCATGGCGTCGCTCGCCGCGGCCTTGTCAAAGGCTCCGGACCTTGCGTCCGCCGTCAATAGCGCACCGAAATGCGATTTGAAGTGATGTCTGTGCCCGCTGCCCTGCATCGTCGTCGCGAATATGCGGGGCCTGCGCTTTTCTCATACGGCTTCCGTCCGTTCTTTTTTTCAGCGGGCCTCTGGGCCGCCATCAGCCTTCCGCTCTGGCTGCATCAGTTTTTCGGCGACATCGTGCTGCCGACGCATTTCGCACCACTCGACTGGCACATTCACGAGATGCTGTTCGGTTACGTCGCCGCCGCGGTCGCCGGCTTCCTGCTTACCGCCATTCCGAACTGGACCGGCCGCCTACCCGTAAACGGCTGGCCGCTTGCCGGGCTTTCTGCGCTCTGGCTTGCCGGTCGAGTTGCGATCTTCTTCTCGGCCAAAATCGGTGCCATCCCCGCCGCGGTGATCGACGTCTCGTTCCTGCTTGCGCTTGTCGCGGTTGCCGCGCGCGAAATAATCGCTGGCAAGAACTGGCGCAATTTGCGGGTGCTTGGCGTTCTCGGCCTGCTTGCGCTCGGCAATATCGTCTTCCATGCCGAGGCATTTGCCCAAGGTGCTGCGAGCTACGGCACGCGAGTAGCGCTCGGTGCGGTCATCCTGCTCATATCCCTGATCGGCGGCCGCATCGTGCCGAGTTTTACAAACAACTGGCTTGCGCGAAACAACCCCGGCCGCCTGCCAAGTCCATTGTCGCGCTACGATATGGTCGCAATCGCCGGGGGCGCAATCGGACTTCTCGCCTGGGTTGCCACGCCAACCAGTCGGATCAGCGGTGTGCTGTTGCTGCTGGCCGGGCTTTTGCACACCGGCCGCCTTGCACGCTGGGCGGGCGAGCGCACGCTCTCCAACCGCCTTGTGCTGGTGCTGCATGTAGCTTACGCGTTCGTGCCGCTCGGCTTTCTGCTGGTTGGCCTGTCCACGTTCACGCCTGCCATCCCGCCGAGTTGTGGCATTCATGCCTGGGCCGTTGGGGCCATTGGATTGATGACCCTCGCGGTAATGACGCGCGCCACGCTTGGCCATACCGGCGAGCCGCTGCACGCCGGCCTTGCGACGCAGCTGATCTACGCGTTGATCTTTGTCTCTGCGATTTTGCGAATCATCGCCGCGTTTACCGGTTCGCTCAATCTGATCGAAGCTGCAGGCGCCTGCTGGCTCTCGGGCTTCGTGCTGTTCCTGCTGGTCTACGGGCGCCTGCTGATCCTTCGCAAGCCGGCCGGGGCTAACGCGCGTTGAACCCAACGCTAGTGTGGTGGATTTGACATTCGGGACACTAGCGCAAAACTACCCGGCGGCCATCGCCGTCTGCCGGCAGAAGCATGATGCCTTGATCGGGATCTCCGCCCGCGCTTGAGCCAGGTCGAGCCTCTGCTTGATCAAGGCGGTTTCGACTTTTGCGCCGCGACGAAGCAGGCATTCGTGCAGCCCGTGCAGCGACCACAGATTGTCAGGGTGCTGGCAGGCCCGGCTGAGTTTGCCGTCAAGACCGAGATCGGAACGGTAGACGGCCTCGGCCTCCTCAATCCTTCCCTGCTCGAGCAGCAGTGCTCCGAGCGCGTGGCGGGTCGGCTGCATCCATCCCCAGGGTTCATCATAAGGCAGGGCGTCGCTGAGCTCGACCGATCTGCGCAGATGGGCGAAGGCGGCATCGTAATTGCCCTTGCGGTACTCCAGTTCGCCGTTCAACATCGCCTCGGCCACAGCAAGCAGGTTGACGATCTTGTTGTTGTGGACGCGTCGGCTATCCGGTACGCGGGCTTTCGCTGCCATGAATGCCGCCTTCTCGGCCTCGGCCTCTGCGACATTGCCGAGCGCAGAATGCGCGACCGCCTTGGCGTAGTGGATCATGGCAACATTCGAACAATAAAGGTCTCGATCCGCCGGCAGCTTTTGTTGGATGATTTCGCGCCACTTGCCAAAGCGCACGAGGACGTGCTGCTTCATCGTCAGATAGCCCTCGAGAAAATCCGCCATCGGTGGCGACTGAATACGCAGTACCGCCTCAGGAATCGTGGCGATCAGCTCCTCGGCCAGCGCGACGGCAGGCGCGAACTGGCCGAGAAACATCGCGCCGTAGATCGCGAAGTGGAAGTCGTGGATGACGTAGACCAGGTAAACGCCCGGATCCTCCGAATAGGCGAGGAACCTGCGATCGGTAGCCAGCGCCTTCTGATTATAGATCAGCACATCATTGTAGTGCCCGCACAGCACGTCGAGATGGGTCGGCATGTGGATGAGGTGACCGGAGTCGGGAACAATCTCGCGCAACCGGTCGCCGGCCCGAAGCGCGCGCTCAGGAAATGGCGACATCTCCATCAGGTGGACGTACAGATGAAGCAAACCCGGGTGATTCCACGCAGCCGGAAGTGACTCGAAAGCCTGTTCCAGAGCGGCTCTGCATTCCTCCGTGCTCGCCCCTTCGGCGGGTTTCCCGGAAGGCAAGTCCCACATCAGCCATGGCGTCTCGTTCATGATCGACTCGGCAAAGACGGCACGCACCTCGAGATCGTCGGGGACGGCATGGAAGATTTTGCGCATCTCCTTGGTATAGGCCTTGTCCCATGGCGACATATCCTCGATCGCCTCGCGTTGAGGATAGCGTGCGGGCAGAGCCTCGATCATTGCCCGCTCGACGGGGCTTGCCTTACCCGCGTGCGCGAGCGCTCGCTGCATGGCTTCGTACGATGCCGACAGCGCCATCTGACGGCCTTGCGGGTCATAGCGATTCCAGGGCAGGTTATAGTTGGGCCCGGACGCATAGCTGACGCCCCAATGCGCCATCGGGCATTCCCCGTCATGCTGGAGCGCTCTCTGGAAGCACTTGATCGCCTCGCCATGGTTGAAACCGAATTGCCAGTTGAGTCCCCTGTCGAACCAAAGCTGGGCCTCTGGCGAGGATGTGGTGACTTTGCGGCTGTACGGTCCGAGATCGAAATAGGTCATGGCCTTTTCCCCCCTTTTCCTCATTCCGCTCTGCTCCGAAGCGATCGAATATAAGGAGAAATCAATCCGATTGGGTTCGGACCGAGCCTGCTTTCAGTGTGTCATAGCGTCCCATTTTTGTTGATCTAGATCAATACAGCCATCGGCATTTCCCGGGTGGAGTAAGAGGTATTGACGAGGAGGAAGTGATGATCATCGCGTTCATATCAATCGCATTTCTCAGTCAAATCGGAAGTCCGTTGGTAATGGTTGCGGGAGATCGCGTGCCGGTAATCAATGTCGAGAAGACGTGCAAAGACAGTTCGACCGCAGATAAAGAAGCAAACATCGCTCTCGCTCAACCCTTTGATATTTGCATGCGCGACGAGAATGATGCGAAACAGCAGGTCAATACGGTGTGGTCGACCTATCCAGCACCGGTCCGGGAGCGCTGCGCGCAGGAAGCGACCCTTCTCGGAGAGGGCAGCTATGTCGGCCTGTTGACCTGCATGCAGATGAGCGATCCGGCGAAGCCGACACCAACAATGGACCTGAAGGGCGCAAGCAAAAATCGAAACAAGAACTAGTGCCATATACTGTTTTGAGCGTCGCCGTCTTTCGGCGAGCCGCGGGCGCGACTGCATTGCAACCCGAGCGCTTCCCGATCGCAGGATTTCGTCGCCACGGGCCAGCTTCAGAGATGGCAGGCGTCGGGGCTTTTGCGTACTCTCGCTTTCGCTGTGAGCTTGCTGCCAGGCAAGACCTGGCAGAGCCTACATGCTGGATCGGGGATGAGAGCACCAATGAACCTACGCGACTGTAACAACTTTCATGATTTCCGACGCCTGGCCAAGCGACGGCTGCCCGGCCCGATATTCGACTACATCGACGGTGCCGCAGACGACGAGGTGACCCACCGGCGCAACACGAAAGCCTTCGAGTCCTGTGACCTCGTGCCCCACGTTCTGCGTGGCGTCGAGGCAGTCGATCTCTCCGTCACTATCATGGGGCAGAACCTGGCTCTGCCGATTTATTGCTCCCCTACCGCCTTGCAGCGTCTCTTCCACCATCGCGGTGAGCGCGCCGTCGCATCCGCGGCCGCGAAATTCGGCACGATGTTCGGCGTATCTTCGCTCGGGACGGTAAGCCTTGAGGAGCTGCGCGAGGCACACGATACGCCGCAGGTCTATCAGTTCTATTTTCACAGGGATCGAGGCCTCAACCGGGCCATGCTGCAGCGTGCCAAAGATGCGCGTGTCGACATCATGATGCTGACCGTGGACAGCATCACAGGCGGCAACCGCGAACGCGATCTGCGCACCGGCTTTTCGATACCGTTCCGCCTGACGCCCGCAGGAATGCTGCAGTTCGCGATCAAGCCTGCGTGGGGATTGAACTACGTCACTCATGAAAAATTCAGGCTGCCCCAACTCGACGAACACGTCGACATGAGCGGGGGCGCGCTCTCGATCGGCCGCTATTTCACCGACATGCTTGACCCATCCATGAACTGGGACGATGTGGCCGACATGGTACGCCAATGGAACGGCCAATTTTGCCTCAAGGGCATCATGTCCGCTGCCGACGCCAAGCGTGCCGTCGACATCGGTTGTACCGGCATCGTCGTCTCCAACCATGGCGGTCGGCAGTTGGACGGCTCTCGATCATCATTTGACCAATTGGCCGAAATCGTCGACGCCGTGGGCGATCGGATTGACGTGCTCATGGACGGTGGGGTCCAGCGGGGGAGCCATGTTCTGAAGGCACTCTCAGCCGGCGCAAAGGCCGTCGGCGTCGGCCGCTACTATCTCTTTCCTTTGGCCGCGGCCGGCCAAGCCGGCGTGGAGCGGGCGCTCGGCCTCATGCATGCCGAACTGCAGCGCGATATGAAGCTGATGGGTTGCACCGCGATCAGCCAGCTCTCGCGCGACAATCTGCGGTTCAGATGAGTGAGGCCGGCCTGCATGGGGTTCTCTCGTCGTTTGTCTGGGGAAGCAACGACTTGCTCCAGCGTATCCAATCGGGCTCGTCGATCGGCTCGATAATCAATGCAAACCGGATCGCTTGCTCCTTCGCTTTTCCCAAAGCCTGAACCCACCTTCGAACGCATTTTCGTTGTTCCCCCACCGCGCTCTACGTGGCAGGCGGTCGACCTTGTGCGCGTTTCCTCCACCCAGGACCACGTAATCCGGCTCGAGTGCTGCGACGAGACTCTTTACGACATCGTTGACCCTTCGATTCCACTTCTTCTTCCCGAGGCGCTTCAGACCCGCTGCTCCCACATAGTCCTCAAACGTTTTGCCTTTGCGATAACGCAGATGTGCAAGCTCCATCGGCTCCAGGACGCCATCGATGATCATCGCTGAACCCAGACCCGTCCCCAGTCCGAGAAACAACATACGGCCCCCTTCATAACTGCCGAGCGCTTGCATCAAGGCGTCGTTGATCACCTGAGTCGGGCGATCAAATGCTTTCGCAAAATCGAAGCCTATCCATCCCCTGCCGAGATTGTATGGCTCTGTCAGCGGCCGGTTGCGGATGACCGGCCCCGGATAACCCAAAGAAACGACGTCGTAAGACCAGTCCCTGGTCAGAGCCTTGACCTTTCTTACCATCATCCTGGCGGACAGATCGGGTCCGGACGCGAACTCGCGCTTGATGCGATCCTTGTCGGTCATGACCTTCACGTGGGTTCCGCCCACGTCGATCGTGAGTATGGTTCTGCGCGAACTTCTGGATTTCGGCGATTTCGACATCGACTTTCGATCGGTCTGGTCAGACGTCGCTCACAATACCGCGCCCACTTCACCAACCAACTGCATTGGTAATCGCCGATCGCACCTCAGGCAATCAATGTCTCCGCCGGCTCCTTGTGCGCGCAGCCTTCTTCGCAGCGACCGAACGGCCCTTTGCACCCTTGGTCCTGACCGCCTTGCGGGCGGCCGCGGAACGTGAGGCAGCACTGCGGTGGCTGGCAGCACGTTTGGCCTGTTGCGACAGTGCGCGTCGCGAGACGGAACTTCGCGGCTCGCGTTTAAGCGCCCGCTTGACCGCGCGGGAAACACGCGGCCGGCGCCGCGGTTTTCGTCGGCCCTGGCCTGCTTCATACGCGTACTTCGCACTGCGGCGCGTCTGCGCCTTGGCCTTCCCTCTCCTCGGCGGAGGAAGATCGACGCCGGCACGGCGTGCTTCGGAGAGGCCGATCGCAATGGCCTGTTGCGGCGATCTCGCCCCGTGCTCACCGTGACGAATCTTGTCGATCTCCTCCCGCACGAACTCGCCGGCCTGCGTGCCCGGCGATTTGCCTGCGCGCTTGTCCCGCTTTGCTTTTCGGATGGTCTCCTTTCTCGGCATCGTATTACTCCGCTTAAGGGGCAACCTCGCGATTTGCTTTCATCGTCGCTGCAACCCGGCGTCCCCTGAATAATAAGGCAGTCAGACGAATAGTTGTTCCATTCCGACTGGCAGCTTGCGGATCGATTCGCGGATTTGCCGCCTCACCTATCTTAGTCCGCCGGCCAACGAGCCGCGGGCCTTGCGATCCCCTCGCAAAATCGCTGGGGAGGCGGATAGCGGTTCGCGGGGAACATCCGCAGCAGCCGCGCGTTTCTCACATGCGGTTTGCTTTGTTCGCTGCATCGAGGCGAAGTCATGCACCTATCCAATGAGAGTTTGGTGGCAATTGTTTTTGTCGGGATTGTTGCCGGATGGTTGGCCGGCCTCGTGATGCGGGGCGGCGGTTTCGGATTGATAGGTGATTTGGTCATTGGCCTTGTTGGCGCATTTATCGGAGATTCGCTTTTGCCGAGACTTCATATCCATCTTGGTGTCGGAATTGTCGCTTCAATTGTGAACGCCTTTGTCGGTGCCGTACTCCTTCTGCTGATCCTGCGCTTGATCAACGGCGGCTGGGGTTACCGACGTCGCTGGAGCCGCTGGTAGCAGCTGGTGGTTGAACGCAGAACAGCACGCGCGCCGAACTCGGCGCGGAAATCGAACCGAAAGGCTCCAAAAAATCGATGGTCGCAGCGTGTCACACGCGAGAGCGATGCTCTCGATCTCGATCGCGGCGTGTTCAAACTGACGAGTGCAAGGAAGATTGCCGCATCATTGAAGCGTTCGGCAGAACGGAGCTCGCGCCGCAAAGCTGGCGCTTATCGTTCAGCGCTGTCGATGCTTACCTTCTACATCAACCGCGCCGGCAAGAACTTGCCCAAGACGGAGCGCACGCGACTGGAACGCGCCAAGGTCGAGCTGAAGCGCCAGTTCGGGAGGCAATGAGCGTCACGACCACGACTTGGTTGGTGACCGGCTCCCCTGTGTTCAAGTAGGCAACGCCAACCCTTGACATGCAAGTAAAAACTTGCATATATACAGGCAAGCTATTACTTGCCTGTAGCAACATGCCCGAGCGCCACGACACCGATCTGCTGTTCAAGGCCCTGGCCGATCCCAGCCGCCGCAAGCTGCTGGACCTGCTGCATGCGCACGACGGCCGCACGCTCAACGAGCTGTGCACACACCTGGACATGACGCGGCAGGGCGTAACGCAGCATCTGGACCTGCTAGAGGCGGCGAACCTGGTCGCCACAGTACGGCGCGGCCGCGAAAAACTGCACTTCCTCAATCCAGTACCGCTACACGAGATCTACGACCGCTGGATTGCCAAGTTCGAAAAGCCGCGCCTCAAGGCGCTTTCGGATCTGAAACGGCGTATGGAGAAAGCCAATGGCTAGATCGATCTTTGTTTACGTGACCTACATCCGCACTACGCCCGAGAAGCTGTGGTCTGCACTGACTGACGGGGAGTTCATGAAGCAGTACTGGTTTGGCACGCACTGCGAGAGCCAATGGACGGCGGGATCCTCGTGGAAGTTGGTGTCCAGCGACGATCAGATCTTCGACGCCGGCGAGATCGTCGAAGCCGAACCGCCACGGCGCCTGGTCATCCGCTGGGAGCACCAGAACAAACCCGAACTCAAGGCCGAAGGCGAGTCGCGATGCACGATGGAACTGGAACCCAATGGATCGGCGGTCAAGCTCTCCATCACCCACACCATTGAGCGCGAACCTTCGAAACTCATTGAGGCGGTGTCCGGCGGCTGGCCGAAGGTCATCTCCAACCTCAAGTCCCTATTGGAGACCGGCTCAATTGTTTTGCAGGACCCCTACCCCGTTGAGAGCGCCCACTCTGGTGGGGCATAACCATCGCAAGGGGGCCACGTCTTCTGCCGAACGCCCTGCATTTCGTGGGCTCACGCGCCCTCAGATCGGCCGATGTCTTGAGCGCCTATGCCCGGAGACGCCCGGAATCGCATTTGCGCCGGGTGCGGTCAATGCGGTCGATGATCCCGAAGGGACACGCCGCAGCCCATCCAATCCGGCGGACGCCCTGGCTGCCGGCGTGAGAGCGCCGCCGTTCAACACGTCCCGGTCGGGATGCTGGGCCGCAAATGCGGCCGGCTCGGAAAATGATTGAGCGTGAACTTCCGTCATCGCGACGGTCGACAGCAGTGCTGCTGCGGAAACAATCAGTTTGGCCATGGCATTGCTCCATCGGACATCCTCTGTTGCAATGATCGGAGGGACGCGTTGAAGGTCAGCCCTCAGGTACCCCGGCCGACCGCATCCCCTCGACGCCGCGTCGCGTCCCACAAGACAAGTCGGAACGCGCTGGCCGGGCTGACGGTGTTCCAGCAACCCATGTCTCAATGACCTCGAAGTTCGTGTTGAAGGCTACCAGGTCCGCTCGATATCCAGGCGCGATCAGTCCAAGCTCGGAATCCAGGCCCAGAAATCCGGCCGGTGTCCGAGATGCCATGATGAGAGCATCGACAAGGGAAATATCAAGAAGAGCAATCGCGTTGCGCACCGCCTCGATCATGGAAAGGTTGGCGCCCGCGAGTGTACCGTCGGGGCTGGTCAAACGATTTTCGTGCAGCGTAATGCGCGTTCCCTGCAGCATAAATTCCTGGTCGTGTGTACCGACCAACGGCATGGCATCAGTAATCAGCATCAATCGATCGCGCCCCATGCAACGGAACGCAACGCGCAAGCTGATGCGATCCACGTGGACGCCATCGCAGATGATCCCTGCAAATAGACGATCGTCTTGCAGCGCCGCGCCCACTAATCCCGGCTGGCGGGCGCCGAGCTGTGACATTGCGTTGAATAGATGGGTGACACCGGATACGCCTCGATTGGCCGCCAGCTCCATTTCGGCTGCGGTGGCCTCGCTATGACCGGCCGAGACGCGTAGTCCAGCCCCAATGAATTCTTCGATCAAGGACGCGGGCACGCATTCTGGAGCCAGTGTCACAATCGAGCGACCGCAACCCCCAAAACTCTTGATGGCGGCGATATCACGCTTATTCGGCATGCGTATCTCGGATTCCGGATGAATGCCTTTGCGAGACCTGTTGAGGGCCGGGCCTTCCAGATGGAAGCCGAGCACCCCGGGAATCTGCAAGCAGCCTTGCGCGACTGACGCGAGTTGCTCGATCACTTCGCTTTTGTCGGTGATCAGGGTCGGCAGGCAGCCGGTGGTGCCTGCGCCGCGATGCGCGTCGACGATGCGTCGCACCCCCGATTCGTTTGGTTGGTCATTGAGAAGGACGCCCCCGCCCCCATTGACCTGGATGTCTATGAATCCCGGTGCAAGGACCACATCTTCAGCCAGGTGCGTTGACGCGCGCGCGTCTCCCTCTCCGAAGCCGATGCTTTCGATCCGGCCCTCCGAAATCCTGACCGACGCGGGCCCGCGCATGGCAGTTCCATCGAAGAGGTGCGCCGCAGCAATAGTGAATGTGTCGGCAGGCTCAAGGTCACCCATGGCGTCGGTCCGGAAATGGCAGTCACAGGCTCGTGAAGCGAACGGTGTAAACTCATTACAGAGCTTTTGCAGATGCTACCAAGCGTTAAATATCCGGCATCCTCGCATTACCAGGACCCGGAATGAAGTCTTTCAGGTAAACCGCGATGGCGCAAAAGAATACCAGTTACCTCGGAATTGACGGGGGTGGCAGTCGCTGCCGGGCTCGTATCGAAGACGGAAATGGTCGGCAGCTCGGCGAAGGGATCTCGGGACCAGCCACAACGCGGATCGGCGTCGAGAAGGCCTGGCGGTCCATCATGGAAGCCACCGAAGCGGCCGCTGCACAGGCCGGACTGAAGCGTGAGGATTTCTCGCGGTTGCACGCCGGAATCGGCCTCGCCGGTCTTGGGCGCAGAGGCGCGGAAGCCGCGCTTAAAAGGATCGCGCATCCATTTGCATCTGTTCACTTCATAAGCGACGGCATGGCCGCCTGTCTTGGCGCTCACAGTGGCGCGGACGGGGCGATCGTTGTCGCCGGTACGGGTTCTGTCGGTGTCGGCCTGATCGAGGGCCGCGAAATCCGTCTCGCCGGTTATGGATTTCCAATCTCGGACGAAGGCAGCGGCGCCGATATCGGTCTGAAGGTTGTCCGATTGGCTCTTCGCGCGGCGGATGGACGAGGTGAGATGTCCCCCCTGCTTTCGGAAGTGCTGGGTGCATTCGACCATGACCCTTACCAGGCAGTCGCCTGGTCCGAAGAAGCAAGGGCGACCGACTATGCCGCTCTGGCACCCCTGGTACTGCGCCACGCACATCAAGGCGATCCGATCGGCCGCCGCATCGTCGAACGCGCGGCTGACGCGATCGGTGATCTACTCGATTTTTTCCTGGCGAGGGGAATTGACCGACTCTCCCTGGTGGGTGGATTGTCGGAAGCAATTGCTCCCTGGTTGACGCCCGACCTGCGCAGCCGTCTCAAGCGGCCTGACGCCGATGCGGTTGCCGGCGCGTTGCTGGTCGCCCGACGGCGGTTTGTCTTGCCCAAGGGGGAAACCGACCGCGAACCGGTTCCAAAGTTTCGCGTTTGACGATGCATGGAATGGACCGGGCGCATGGAAACCGAAGAAGTCGACCCCCGCTTTGCCGATCTTGACGGATGGTCGCTCGCCTCAGCGATGGAAGCAATGTGGGAGGGCCAACTTGCGGCGGTTGCGGCTATCGGTCATGCGCTGCCGGCCATCACCGCGGCCACAGAATTGGCCAAGGACGCTTTGCGGGATCGCGGACGTATCGTTTATGTCGGCGCCGGCACCTCAGGCCGGGTTGCCGTCCAGGACGGCGCTGAACTGACGCCGACTTTTGCGTGGCCCAGGGAGCGGGTCTACTTCATTGTCGCCGGCGGGGATAGCGCCCTTGCCGCCAGCATTGAGGGCGCCGAGGACGACATCGAGGATGCGATCCGTCAGCTTGATGCAGCACGGCTCACGCCACAGGACGTGCTGATAGCTGTCTCGGCCAGCGGAACGACGCCATTCACGGTTGCGGCATTGGAGCGGGCCGAAGGCTCGGGTGCCGTTACGATTGGGGTCGCCAACAATGCCGGCACCGCGCTGCTCACATCGGCAAAGTGCCCGATATTGATTGAAACTGGGCGAGAGCTGATTGCTGGCTCGACGCGAATGAAAGCCGGAACGGCCCAAAAGGTTGTACTCAACCTGATCTCCTCCGGCATTATGCTGCGCCTCGGCAGGGTCTATTGCGGCATGATGGTGAATATGCAAGCGACGAACGCCAAGCTGAAGCGCCGCGCGGAAGCGATGGTTGCTCAAATAGCCCGCTGCGATCAGGCGCAAGCGGCATGCGTTCTTGATCAGGCCGACGGAGATATCAAAACCGCAGTGCTCCTGGCGTTAGGTTCGGACAAGGCCGAGGCGGAGGCTATTCTCAAAAGATATCACGGCAATCTTCGCCGCGTGTTTGCCGAGCTCTCCGATGAGAACATCCAGCAACTCAAGGAAGGCGGCGCGCAGTCGCGACGGAGCCGTTGAGCTGTGACGACTTCAGCGATGGCAAGTGAAATCGGTGAAAGCGCGGACGTCGTCTCACGGATCGTTCGCAACCGCGGAGCCATCGCTGAAATTGCACAACGCTTGAGGATCGGCTCCGCGCCCCTGTGCGTCCTGTGCGGCCGCGGCAGCTCGGGCCATGCCGGAGTATTCCTGAGATATCTTGTCGAGACGCGACTTCGCCTTCCCGTTTCAGCGAGCGCCCCATCGGTGACCACGGCATTTCGTACGACGCTCCAGCTTCGAAATGCGCTGTTCATCGTAATCTCGCAATCCGGGCAGAGCCCCGATCTTGTCGCGGCAACGACATCGGCGCGCGCAACGGGCGCCCGCACAATCGCTATCGTAAATGCGACCTCCTCGCCGGTCGCTGCGGCCGCAGAGTTCGTCATCCCAATCGAAGCCGGCGCGGAGCACTCCATTGCGGCCACGAAAACCATGATCGGCTCGATGGCGGCAGGGGCTGAACTTATCGCGGAACTGGCTGAAGATCAGGCGCTGAGATCGGCGCTTGACATGTTGCCGGAGCGCCTGAATCGTGCCTTGTCACTCGATTGGTCTGAGGTATCCGATGATCTTGGCGAGGCTTCAGCCGTTTTCGTGGCTGCACGGGGCCTGGGCTTGGGCTCGGCCCGGGAGATCGCCTTGAAGCTTGCCGAAACCCTGCGCTTGCCGGCAATCGGTCTGAGCGCGGCCGAGCTGCAGCATGGTCCGCGGGCAGCGCTGTCACCGAGAACGCCGGTTGTCATGCTGCGCATCAACGATCAAACGGCTGCCACGGTGGACGCATTGGCAGAGGAATTGCGCGAACAAAAGATCGCCCTGCATCTGTGTGGTGGACCGCACGGCTCGCTGCAATGGCTCCGGGAAGATGATCCCTTGACCGACGCGATCACCATGCTTGTTCCGGCCTATCGGATGATAGAGCAGACAGCCCGCAAGTGGGGATTTGACCCGGATCGCCCCCCTCGCCTGCGCAAGATTACCGAGACATTCTGACCTTGGCTTTGGCGAGTGCCCCCGAATCCGAAGCTGCGCGGCCTTACTGCATGCCAAGCTGTTTCACTGCGATCTCTCCGCCGCGTCGCGAACACCCGTCGCGCCGATCTCGATGATCTTTCTTGCGACGATCTCGGCGAGAGGATCGTCTCGGTCAACAAGATGCAGCGAGCGCAAAGCCCGTTTGAAGGCCGAGTTCAGGTTCTCGATTTCATCGGTTCGCAGCTTGCTGTTGGCAAGCAAGCGGTTGATAGGCATCCCCATTCCCCATGCCGGAGCTTTCCCGCTGCGAACAGCTTACCACAGACTCGGGAACCACAACTAACCCGTGTTAGTTTGTTGGGGGCCGTGGCCGGAGAAAGGGCGCCGGGCAAAACGCTATTTGAAATTGTTTTTGCATCGCAGCAACGCGTGATCGAGCAAACAATCGAAGGGAGAAGCACTCGCCGTCGGCCGACCGGAAGCGCCGGCGTGGGTTGATCACGATTTCATCTCACCAAGATAGGCCTGTTGCACCATTTCGTTGTCGCGCAGGCTCCGGGCCGAGCCGTGCAGCACCACCTCGCCGGTTTGCAGTACGTAGCCGTAGCCGGCAATCGACAGCGCCATATTGGCATTCTGCTCGACCATGAAGATGCTGGTCCCCTGGCGATTGATCGCCTGAATAATTTCGAACACCTGTTCGACGAATGCCGGCGACAAGCCCATCGATGGTTCGTCCATGCACAGGAGCTTCGGACGCGCCATCAGCGCACGGCCGATGGCGACCATCTGCTGTTCACCACCCGACAGCGTGCCCGCCTGCTGCTTGAGGCGCTCCTTGATGCGCGGGAACAGACCAAAGACGCGTTCCTTGTCGACCTCGATCTCGGCCGCGTCGTCACGCGTGAAGGCGCCCATTTCCAGATTTTCGAGCACGGTCATCCGCGGAAACAGGCGCCGCGCCTCCGGCACCGGCGCAATGCCCCGCTTTACCCGCTCGGCAGTCGGCAGGTTGTTGATGCGCGCGCCCGCGTAGGTGACCACGCCGCTCTTCGGCGTCACGATGCCGAGGATTGTCTTCATGGTCGTGGATTTTCCGGACGCATTGCCGCCCAGCAAACAGACGATTTCGCCCTCGCCAACCCGATAATCGACGTCCTTCAGAACGTGAAGCTCGCCGTAGTAGGTGTTGACATCCTCGAACTCAAGGAGCGGTGGCGGCCTCTGCAACGGCGTCTGTTGTTCGTCCAAGATAGGCACGTAACACTTCCTTGTTGGAATGGACTTCCCTAGGCGTGCCCTCTGCGATCTTCTCGCCGTGATCGAGCACGATCACCTTGTCTGCGATTTCGTTGACCACGTCGAGCTTGTGTTCGATCAGGAGGATCGTCACGCCGCGTTCGCGCAGATGCCGGATCTGATCCGTCAGCTCCAGCGTCTCGGTCGGATTCATGCCGGCGGTCGGTTCGTCAAGCAGAAGCAGCACAGGTTCCGACACCAGCGCGCGTGCGATCTCCATCCGCCGCCGGTTGGCGTAGGACA
>Ga0306920_100004203_pt1 | contig 18466 bp, 15 predicted proteins | sample flu12Cox44000170_FD_204666 | JGI IMG/M metagenome (GOLD analysis project Ga0306920, IMG submission 204666) | Lab enrichment of tropical soil microbial communities from Luquillo Experimental Forest, Puerto Rico - flux4day.12C.oxic.44.000.170 (v2)... | ecosystem: Environmental > Terrestrial >... | reverse complement strand
TAATTCGTTCGGTCAACGGCATTCGAGGGTCTCGCGCAAAGCTACACGGCTGCATTCTGCAGTCTGAACTGCCTCTTTTTTTGCGTTAATTCATTCCATTATTTATGCAGAGAACTATAGCGTGGGCGGTTTCGGCAGTTCCTCCTTTTCGATGGCGCTCGGCGGCGGCATCGACACGAAGATTCACCCCGAACGCGAAATTTATTGGCGCATCTTTCAGGGAGACTACCTGCTGACGCAGTTCGGAGGCAGCGCCCAGAACAATTTCAGGTTCTCCACCGGCATTCTCATCCGCTTCTGATCGCGCGCGGCCGCCGCGTTTTCTGATGGACCGCGTCACCGATGCTTTTGCGTCTTATTCCCGACCTTCGCGCAGTGCCTCTTCCCGTTCCGTCTTTGGCTGGCGCGCGAACGCATACGCGTCCGATGACTTCGTGAAAACTGTCTGCGCAGAAGAAATCGGCACGCACAAAACGAGGATCAGAAATGGCCGCAAGGTCTTCACCCTCGTCAACCTTGGGCAGGAATGAAACTACTGGAAGGTTCTGATGCGTCCCCGTGAGCCGCCGCTGCCTCAAAGGCTTTCCAGGCGCCCGCTCACGGCATGGTTGGTCTTTCACCGCTCACTGTTCACGAGTCACTGCTCGCGGTCTCACGGCGCCGTCTGGTTCGCCGACGCGTTTACCCCCGACGGCTTGAATTCGAACCGGATCCGCCACTCGCTCGGCACGCTGCGCCCATCCACCTCCGGGGTGTTAAACACCCAATGCCGCGCCGCGCCGAGCGCTTGCTCCGCAAAGTATCGGCTCGGCCCCGGCGTTTCCAAGTCCACGTCGGAAACACTTCCTGCCGCATCCACGTGCGCCTTCACGCCCACCCGCACGGTCCCCGAAATCGTCGCAAGCGCCTTTTCCGGGGTCTTCGGCAAAACCTGTTCGAGCACTTCTCCCCGCGTCGCGGCAGCGCGCGACGGCTTTGTCCCTTTGCTCGCCCCCCGGCTCTCGCTCTTCACGGCTGCGGGTGCCGAAGTCGTCGCCACGCCCAGCGGCGACGCGCCCACATCTCCGCCGCTCTTTTCCGCCACCGTCGCGATATCCTTTGCCGTGGGTCTCGCCGGGGCCGGCGCTGCCACTTGCGCCGGCTTTTCCGCCGGCTTCGGCCTGCTCGTCTGCGACGACGTCTCAATCGACGCCAACGATGTCTCCATATGCCGCCGCAGAATTTTTGGCAACACAATAATCGCCGCCAGCGCCAGCATCGCCGCAAACACCGGCACGACGTAACTCGGCAGTGTCACCGTCCGATTTGCCGCGCGCAGTGCCTCCTCGCGCCTCTTATCCGCCCGCGACGTCACTCTCGGCTGCGCAGGCAGCTTCGCCAAAGGAACCGCCCGCTCCTTCGAGAGCGGTACATTCACCGGCGCAACCTTTCCCGCAGCCGGTGGTGGTGGTGGTGGCGCTGCTGCCGGTGGCGCTGGCGTCGGTGCAGCCGCGGTTGTAACTGACGCTTTCGCCGCCGCTCCTGCGCTTGCCGCTACCGCCTTTGGTGTTGCGGCCGCGGGACTCAGCCGCGCCGCAATTTGCGCGCTGCTCCACCGCCATTTCGCTTCCCGCCTCAATGTGTGCCGCGCAATCTCCAGAAACGGCTCGTCCAGAGTCGCCGGTATCGCCGGTTCGGCTTGACTGTCGGCCGGCAGTGTTGGCGCCTGCTGGGTCAGCGCTTCGACCAGCGTCACTCCCAGCGACCACACATCTCCTGCGGGACTCGCCGCCGAATCCGCCGTCTCCGGCGCATCGTAAGCGTCTCGCTCTCGCTTCGTTCCCCGGACCTGTCCCGCTGCCTGAATCGTGTCGCTCGAAAATTTCAGCTGGTCGCTCGTCGCCAGCACGTTCGACGGTTTCAGATGCCCGTGGGTCAGTTTTTTGTCATGCAAATACACCAGCACATCGGTCGCGGCGCTCAGCACCTGCCTCGTTTCCTCACTAGTCATGGCGCGTTGCGGCAGAAATTGCCCCAGGTTCTCTTCCGCGTATTCCATCACCACGTACAGCAGTTCCATTCCGTCCAGCCTGAAGTGGCCTTCGGCATACAGCCGCAACAAATTCGGATGGTTTAGATCCGCCGCGGCCGCCCAGACATCCCCCTGCTTCTCGGCTCCCGGAAAATCCGCGGAAATGAACTTGATAGCTGCCTTCAGCGGCTGCGGCCGCGATACCTCGGTCAGGAACACGGCGCTATGGTCGGTGCTTCCGAGGAATCGTTCGAGCCGGAACTTCTTTTCAATCACCTGCCCTTCGAACTCGCTCCACACCTTGCTGTTGTTCATGTTGCACCTCGGCTCCGAACCGTTCCTCGTCGCGGCGGTAGCTCGCGCTGCTCTCCGCGCGTGGTCTTCCTGCGGATCATTTGCCAGGCGTCTCTAGCAGGACTGAATCCAAAAGACCGTCACAGGCGCCAGGGGCCGGGCGCTTGTCGCCCCAATTCTCTCCCACGAATCCTTCTCCAATCAATGCCCTTGCTGTTAATCCTTTCGCGCCTTTTAAGTACTATCGACCCGCCATTCTTGCCTCTGGCCCGGTTAGGTCGTGCGCATCGCGAAGTTCCCTTCCCGCTTCCTAGGGCTTTGCCGTCGCCCCCCGGTCCGGCCCCGGCCGGAGCCTCCGCCTCTTTCGGCGTGGCGATGCGTTGCTTTTCGTCGACGACGTACCGCAGGTAATTGCTGAAGCTGTGTCGCCGGTGTACTTGCCGTCCCCGCCATGCGAAGTACACTTCGGCGCTTTGCGGCAGCCACAGTTTCACGCTACCTTCATGGAACTTCACAGGGCCGTATTCAATCTCGGTATGCTCGGCGGCCAGCTTTATTTCTGGAACCGGTCCCGAGGATATCGGTCATCCGCACAATCTGATAGTTATCCGCCGAAATCCACGCCCGCCCCTTCAACGCTACTGAATAGGACGGGCCATTCAAACCAAACTGATATGTCTTGAGCGCGTTCGGCTTGCCTTGCTTTTGCCGGAAGTGAACCTGCCACGCAAGCCCGCCGAGAGATTGCGATAATCTCTCGCAGCTCATCTCATAATTCGGCGCATAGTAAGGGTGGAAAACCAGCACCAGCGCCGGCTTTTGCGGCCCGACATTAAATCCTCCGTTGAATTGGCCGTTCTTTATCTGCAGAGCCGGAGCCTGCTGCCCCGCCAGCACTGCCGCAGCGGAGAGCAATCCAAGACCAATCGCAAGCGCCATCGGGAAATACTTCACGGGGCTCACCTATTTCCGCCCGAACAGCCTACCGCGTCGTTGTGCAGGGACGCGAGCGCCCACAGTATAGTACAACCGCGCGTGCGCCAACCTGCCCAAACGCGGCTGGCCACTGGCCGTACGCGCTTGCTACACTCCTTGCGTTACATTCGCGCCGCCAAGGATCCGTGCATGCCCGCATTCGCCGGTGTCGATTTCATCGACCTTGATTCCCAGCTTAACGACGAGGAAAAACTGGTCCGCCAGACCGCGCGCCAATTTGTCGACAACGAAATTCTGCCCATCATCGAAAAACACGCCCGCGAAGGCACTTTCCCTCTTCACCTCGTTCCTCAACTCGGCGAACTTGGCTTCTTCGGCGCCAATCTTCACGGCTACGGTTGCGCCGGCATGTCCAACGTTGCTTACGGCCTCATGACGCAGGAACTCGAACGTGGCGATTCCGGCCTGCGCAGTTTCGTCTCCGTGCAGGGCTCCCTCGTCATGTATCCGATCTATTCCTACGGCAGCGAAGCCCAGAAAGACAAATGGCTCCCGCTCCTTCAGTCCGGTAAAGCAATCGGCTGCTTCGGCCTCACCGAGCCGCAATTCGGCTCCAACCCGGGCGGCATGCTCACCCGCGCCCTGAAAAAAGGAAACCAGTACATCCTCAACGGCGAGAAAATGTGGATCACCAACGGCTCTCTCGCCGACGTCGCTGTCGTCTGGGCCAAGGCCGAAGACGACAAAATCCGCGGCTTCCTCGTCGAAAAGGGCATGCCTGGCTTCCAAGCCTGGGACGTGCACGGCAAATGGTCGCTGCGCGCTTCGATCACTTCCGGCTTATCCATGTCCGATTGCACCATCCCTGAACAAAATCTTCTTCCCGGCGTCACCGGCCTGCGCGGCCCGCTCAGCTGTCTCAATCAGGCGCGTTTTGGTATCGGCTGGGGCGCGCTTGGCGCCGCCATGGCCTGCTACGACACCGCCCTGCAATATGCCAAAACGCGCAAGCAATTCGCCAACAAGCCCATCGCCTCTCACCAGCTGGTTCAGGAAAAACTCGCTTGGATGATCACCGAAATCGTCAAAGGCCAGCTCCTTGCTCTCCATGTCGGCCGCCTCAAAGACAAGGGCAAGGCCGACCCCGCGCACATCTCCATGCTCAAAATGAACAACGTCTCCATCGCCCTCGATTCCGCCCGCAAAGCACGCGACATCCTGGGCGCAAATGGCATCGTCGACGATTACTGCATCATGCGCCACATGAACAATCTCGAAAGCGTCTACACCTACGAAGGCACGAATGATATCCACAAACTTATCATCGGAGAAAAAATCACCGGCATTTCCGCTTTCATTTGATCACGGCGACTGACCGTGGAGAGGACAGAGAGCAGTGAATCCAGACGAGTTCACCAAGCGACGCCATGCAAATTGCAAAGTCTGCCATGAAGGCAATCGAGCCTACTCGGAAACGCTTGGCGATTTATCCCAACCGGCTTGGACGATGCCCCCGATCGGCGATTACGGGCGTGATGTCTCACTGGGCTCAACTGGAAATCGCTCAGGAGCCTTCGCCGCAGCTTGTTCACGAAGTGTGGCTGAAGGAAAGGCATGAAAGCGGGTGGAAAAGTGCCGTGAAGAATGAGACGAAAAAGGAATACCCGGGCATCGTTCCCTACGAAGAGCCTCCGGAAATGGAGAAACTCAAAGATTACATTTTTTCCGGCATCGTGAAAACGTTCTTCGCGAGCCAACCAGTGAGGTGAATGATCGTCAGGAAACTATGAACACCAACCCATTTTCAATTCGCTTCGTTCTTGCTCTCTTCGTTTCGCTCCTGACGGTGTCCTCCGCCTATTCCCAGGAAAAAACTCCCGGGCCGCCCCGGCCCAAGGTCCGCGCCATCACTGCCTTCATCCACCTTGATCGCGAGCGCTACCAAATTGAGTTCTCCGAGGCCATCCAGTTCCTCAAGATCGCTAAAACCACCTTCGAATCCCGCGACCAGACCGTTCAGACGCTGCGCATCGCCACTCAACCCTTCCCCGAATACACCAAGGGCCTTTCCCGCGAACAAGCCATCCGGTTCTTCAAGAACCTCGACGCTTTCGCTCAGCAGGAACACGTCGTCATCTCCATCGGCCCTGCTTATCTTTCCGGTCCCGACGGCGACGCTCAAGCCGATCTCCTCGCGGAAATCCTCCAGAACTCCAAAGCGCTCTTCGGAACGGTCTATGTCACCAATGATTCCGCCGTGAACTGGCCCGCCGTCCAAGCCGCAGCCCGCGTAATCAAAACCCTCGCGGACTCCACGCCCAACAGCGAAGGAAATTTTCGCTTCGCCGCTCTCGCCAGTGTCCCGCCAAATGCTCCCTTCTTTCCCGCGGCCTATCTCACCGGTGCCGGTCACCAGTTCTCCGTCGGTCTCGAATCCGCCAGCACCGTCGTTGCCGCTTTCCAGAACGCCCCGGACCCCGTCACCGCCGAGCGCCGTCTCATCGACCTTCTCTTTCAACAGGCTTCCGACGTGGAATCCCGCGCTCGCCGCGTGGATGCCGAGCGCGGCTGGTCGTACCTCGGCCTCGACTTATCTCCCGCGCCTTCGAAAGACGATTCCATCGGCGCTGCCATCGAAAGCCTTTCGAAACAGCCCTTCGGCTCGAGCGGCACGCTCACCGCCGTCGCCACCATCACTTCCGCCCTGAAAGAGATTGGTCTCCGGCGCGCGGGCTATTCCGGCCTCATGCTCCCGATTCTCGAAGACCCGGTCCTCGCCGAGCGCTGGACTTCCGGCTCCGTCTCCCTCGACGCCCTCATGAGCTACTCCGCCGTCTGCGGCACCGGCCTCGACACCATTCCTTTGCCGGGCGACACCTCCGTTGACGCACTTGCCCGCATCATCGGCGACGTCGCCTCTCTCGCCGTCAAGTGGAACAAGCCGCTTTCCGCTCGCCTTCTCCCCGTCGCCGGCAAGCACGCCGGCGACCGCACCGCATTCACCGACCCCGCCCTCCTCAACGCCACCATCCAGCCCCTCGATTCGCATTAGCCGCGTTCGCCGACGGTCATCCCGAGCCGGCCTGCCGCGACGCATCCCTCTTCGCTTCTCCACCGCGACGCCGGAGGGATGCCAGCACCCCTGCTCTCACGAATTTCCATTTTCGATTTTCTTGACCTAATATAGCCCCCCGGCGGAGGTTGCCGCGTATGGAAGAACGTCTCAGTCTCGATTTTCTCCGCGTCGTCGAAAATGCCGCTATCGCCGCCGCGCGCACCATGGGCTTCGGCGACCGTCACAAAGCCGATGAAGTCGCCGTAGAGGCCATGCGCACCACCATGGACGAGGTTGAGATGGACGGCACCATCGTCATCGGCGAAGGTGAGCGCGACGAAGCCCCCATGCTGTACATCGGCGAAAAAGTCGGCCTCCACACCCGCGCTCCTCGCGTTCTCTTTCCTGCCGTCGACATCGCCGTTGACCCGCTCGAAGGCACCAACCTCTGCGCCACCGGCGCTCCGAACGCCATGGCCGTTCTCGCCGCCAGCGAAAAAGGCGGCCTCCTCCACGCCCCCGATCTCTACATGGAAAAAATCATCGTCGGCCCGGCCTGCAAAGGCGCGGTCGAACTCGACGCTCCGGTGCCCGACAACTTGCGCTCTGTCGCCAAGCGCCTCGACCGCGACGTCGAGGATCTCGTCGTCATCGTCCTCGACCGCCCGCGCCACGAACAACTCATCGCCGACATTCGCAAAGCCGGCGCCCGCATTCGCCTGATCGGCGACGGCGACCTGTCCGCCGGCATCTCCGCTGCCGTCGTCGGCACCGGCGTTCACATGGTCATGGGCACCGGCGGCGCTCCCGAAGGTGTCCTCACCGCCGCCGCTCTCCGCTGCCTCAACGGCCAGATTCTCGCGCGCCTCGTCGCGAGCAAGCCCGAGCACCAAGAACGCCTCGAAAAAATGGGCGTCACCGACCCCAAGCGCCTCTACGACACCGAGGACCTCGCCCCCGGCAAGAAAATCATCTTTGCCTGCACTGGCGTCACCGACGGCAACCTTCTCAAAGGCGTCCGTTTCTTCGGCGAAGGCGTGCGCACCTCGTCCATGATTCTCACCTTCGATGAACGACAGGTCCGCTTCATCGATTCCGTCCACCTCGAAAAGCGCCCCGACATCAAGGTTCGTTTCACTTAGCCGTTTCCCTAACTACTTCATCGACAAAGCCACCCGCTTGCGCAGCGGGACACCGAGAAAGGTGCCCCATTTCTGGCCTTCCGGTCACTAGCGCCTCTCTCACGAACTCGCCTACTCTTCCCCAACCAGTCCCCGCCGCATTTCCCTTGCCGTCTCGACGGCTCCGGTGCCACACACGGAATGTGCCCACCGCCAGCAAGGCGGCTCTGGCCCTGGCGAGCCGCTTTCCGGCCTTTGTGCCAGCAAGCTCCGAGAGCACAAAAAAAGGCGCCTCCGTTCGACCGCGGCGCCCTTTTCTCTTCGCTTTGTCGTTGTCGGCCCGCTTCTTGAAGCGGGCCGTTCCCACTCTAAACAAAAGCCTACTTCTGCTCGTTCGAAATCGCCAGAAACACCTTGTCATCCACCGGCACCGTCGGCGTGAATACCGTGGCGTTCTTCCCCTCCGACAGCGCGATTTGTTTCGCCAATCCGCTCAACGCCGGGCCGGCCGGTTTCGACGAATTTGCTGGTGCATCTCCCGGCATTAACGAAATGCGCGTCGTTTTCGGCGTACAATTCGCCGCGCCCAGGCACGTATCCCGCACAAACACCTGCCGTAAGCCGCTGTTCGTGCCGCTCGCGCCCGCATGCGGCGCATTCGCTGAACCCCGTCCTTGACTCTGGGTCACTGCCAGAAAAGCTACGAATCGTCCGGAACTGCTGATCGACGGCAGGATCGCTTCGGTTCCCACAAGCTTACCTTCCTCATCCGTCGAGATCAGCGCCGTGCTCGCCTTGCATGAACTCGGCGCCCCAATGCACGTATCGCGCAGGTACACCTGCCGTCCGGGCGGGGCATTCTCCACCAGGTTCGTCGCCGCCGAACTGAAGGCCACATAACGTCCATCGAGCGTCATCGCCGCGTTGTGGCTGTCTCCATTCCCCACCGTTCCATCCGTCGCCGACGAAATCATTCGCGTATTCGCCGTGCATCCACTCGTCACGCCGACGCACGTGTCGCGCAGCAGGATCTGCGACTCCACGTTCTGCGTCGACGTGTAAGCAACATACCGCCCGTCCTGGCTCACGGCCGGCACCTCTTCCGCAACCGCTGCTGTCGGTGGTGGCGGCACAGGACACGTATTGGCCGGCGAGGGATTCGTGATCGTAAACGTCTGCGTCGTCGGGGTACAATTCGTCGGCACCTGCGGCCCTTTGCAGTTCGTATCCCCGCCTCCCAGGTTCGGGCAGTTCACCAGGCAGATTGCACTCGGCGGATTGATAACGTTGATCTGCGCCGTATCGGTCGCGCACAGCAACGTTCCCGGGATCGAGGCATTCAATTGCGTTGAGGTGATCCCGGTTACCGTGATGGCCGTCTCCTGCCCGGACGTTGCTAGCCCCGTAAATGTTACCGACGAGCCCCCGTTCTGCGACACTGGGAGGAAGTTTGTTCCCGTCACCGTGATCGCAATGTTCCCGCATTTCGTCGTCGTCGAATCGCAATAACCCGCAGAAGTCGGGCTGATCGACGATATGGTTGCAAACGGATTTGGCGCCCCGTAGATGATGAACGTCAAGGCGTTCGATAGCCCGTTATTCCCGGTGCCGGACTGTGGTGTGTACACGTTCACGTACGCCGTCCCGGGATTTGCAATGAGGCTGTACGGCACCGCCGCGTTCACGTCGGTCGCATCCAGGTACGTCGTGCAGCCATTTTTTGCGCTCGTCGTTGTGCAAGCCGGCAGTTTCTGCCCGTTCCATTCGACTACCGTGCTCGTCTGGAACCCGTTTGTCGAACTCCCCAGCACAAACAGCGTGAAGCACGGGTTCGTCTGCCCGCTCGGCGTGTTCGGGCAATTCGCCAGCGTCACTCCCGGGGGCGTCCCCGCCGGCAGTCCCGAGGGCGAAATATTCGTAATTGTCGCTCCGGTGTTGTACTGCACCGAATTGTTGTAATCGTTGCAGCTGGCGACCACGCCGACCACGCACAACGCGGCAGCCAAAGCTGTCCAGGAACGCTTCATCGACTCTCCTTCGCCAATTTCGCTTCTAACTTTCGCTTCGTGTTGCCCAACCTCGTCCCGTTTTTCTCGTAGCCGGCCCTTCCGCTTCAGCTCTTTGCATCGAGAGCTGTAGCTCAGGCCTCAGGAATCTCTGTGCGCAAAAGGCTCTTCCGCCATCCGGTGTCATGCGGATGGATTTCCTCGCGACCGTCCTCTTCTGCTTGGGTTGAGATGCCTAATTTGGCGCTGGCGTTGACCCGCCGTCTACCGCTGTCCCCCCGGCGCTCCGCACAATCTCAGCTTTTTCTATTATCCCGCAACCGCCCCTTCGCGCAAAGCTCCACTCAACGCGCTCTCCGAGCGCCGCTCTGCAGTCAAAGTCGAGCGAGCTTTCTCCGCCCGTCATCCCTCTTGTATCGCCGTTGTCGGGCCCGCCTTCCGAGGCGGGCCGCTCGTCGTAGCTCAGTTGTATTTGGAGGCTGAAAGCAAATTGACGAAAAGCCGGTAAGCTCCAGGGACGCCCTCGGGAAGCTCGCGAAAGAACGCCAAGCCTGTATAGATGTAGATGCCTTTGCCGTAGCGCGTGTAAACGAGGCTGCCGTTCAGATCCTTCTCGCCCGGATCATTCATCGCAAGCAGCGCCGTGTACTTGGCGTCGAACTCATTCCAGAAATAGAGCCCGCGCTCCTGTACCCAATTTTTGAAATCGTCCGCGGTGATCTTATTGGGGCGATTGAGCAGCGCATCGTCGGGCTTCAGAAATTTCACCGGTGAATTTTCGTCGGTGATCCGCGGGTTGGGATTGCCGATTTTCGCGGGATACGGGCCCGGTTCAAACTTGTTCCAGATGTAATCGCGGTTGTACTGAACGACCAGAGTGCCTCCATTCGAAACGTACTCGAGAAGGCGCTTGTTCGCTTCGGCGAGTTCAGGACGAAGCTCGTAGGCGCGGACGCCCACGACGATCGCGTCATATCTCGAAAGATTCCCAAACGTCAGAGCGGCGGTATCGAGCATTTCGACGCTGACCCCGAGACGCCTCAGGGCGTCCGGAATGGGTTCGCCTTCAGCCGAGATGTAGCCAACGTGAAGGTTCGCGGGCACATTAATGTCAAATGCGTGGACGACCGTCTGCGCCGGCTCGCTCCAGAGAAGCGTTTGCATGGAGGCAAGCGGTTCGAGTGAAGTGGAGAATTTTTCTTCGCCGCGCCGCGCGTACGCCGTGATCGTGAAATTCCCGGGATCGAGCTTTGCTGGCGGAGTGACCGTGAGCTTCGCGTATTGGTCGCCTACACCGGTGAAGCTGACGTCGACCGGCGGAGTGGACGTGAGCCCATCCGGTAGATCAAGGCCGACGGACACTTTGGCGGGCTTGGCGGAGTAGGAGTGCACCCGAAGGAAAATGTCGAACGCCTTGTGCTGTGCCGAGAGAACTTCGACGGCTTGTTTCGGTTCGACCGACACGGTGTACGCCGGAACAATTCGTAGCGCCACACGCACCACGCTTGTCGATGTTGCCTCGACATGCGTGACCGGCTCCTGAACTGTCATTTTGTAGCCCGCGACGGTGACCTCCTGTTGCGCCGTGATTAAAGGAGCAGGCTCCGGAAGCAACGCGAGTATTCCGTTCGAATGGCTTGGTAGCAGGGATGCACTGGGCTCGGGTGCAGGCATTTTTCCCGTGAACGCAATCGTGAAGTCAAAGCCTTTCTCCGCGTCACCGGCTTGCGCGGACTGCTCCATGGATTTCGGAAGCGTGAGCGTCAGAGGGCCAGGAGCGCAGTGCGCTTCGCTGCGGTAGGTGGTGCGGGCGGTGACGTGGAACGAGTCGCCCACAACGAGTTCGCTCGTGTCAGATTCGGCTTTCAGGCGAATGCCCGCGGCAAGCGCCAACGCTTTTTCGATACGCTTCTGGCTACGGCCAATATCGGCCACATACTGCAACTGCGTTAGACTATTCGTGACCGCGTAGCCGCATTTGCCTGTCCAATCACTAAAGTCGGTGGCCGCGGCGGCCAACTCGCGCGTCGCAGAGGTAATATCTCCCTGCATCACAGCTTCTCTGGCGAGGCCGAGCGCTTGGTAGGCATGCTCGAACGCTTTGCACCTAGGGAAGAGCTTGGTGAGTGGTTCGGCGAGTTGAGCGGGCTCGAAGCTAGCGCCATTTTCCGGAATCAGCCCGATCTTGCGGCGCAGAAAAGGAGAATTCAGGAACCCGGCGATTCCCTGCGTATGGTGGTTCACGAACGCATCAAGGCCAATTTCGCGCCAGCTTTTGCCATAGAGCGGCGAAATGTCGTCGAGCGGAAGAATGTAGCCTTTGGGGGTTTCGCTGCGGTCAAGGTCCAGGACGACTGTAACCTTCCAGGGGGCTTCGTCGGCCAGCAAACCCGAGCCACCACCCAACTTGTACGAAGGATCGGCCGCGAGGGCTACAGCCTTGGGCGTGAGGATGCCGGAAGCCTGATGGTGGCCATGACCGGTATGAACGCCGCCCCAATTATTGATGACGACACTGGGGCGGAAGGAGCGCATCACGCCGACCATGTCCTCCACAACCTCCTCACCCCAGATTTTTTCGGTCTCCTCCGGCGTTTTCGAAAAGCCGAAATCCCGCGCGCGCGTGAAATAGAGCTTGATGCCGTACCCACGCGTCGCGGCTAGAAGTTCCTGCGTGCGGATCAAGCCGAGCTGCGGAGCCTGTTCCGGCCCAAGGGCGTTCTGGCCCCCTTCGCCGCGTGTCAGAGAAAGAAGGGCCACGTCCGCGTGAAGTCCCCGCGCAAGATACGTCAGAACGGCGGAGCTTTCGTCATCAGGGTGAGCCGTGATGTAAAGGATGCGCGTAGTGACGCGCGCGGAGTCGATCGCCTCGATCGTTTCAGGAAGGCCCGGCCCGGTACCCGGAGCGGGAGGGAACTGGGCAAACGCTTGCGCGCCAATCACAAAAAACAGCATTCCGAACCATAGCGGGCGGGCTGGACCTTTCACGGAACCTCCCAACGGGAAATTATAAAGATGCTCGGCCGCGACCAAACGTTTTCAGTCCGCGGGCAGCACCTTTCGGCCGAAGAATAGCAGACCCCTCGCATTCGCCTGCCTGCTGGCAGGCTTCCTTCTTCCCGGAGGGAGGCACTATTTGTGCGCGAAGGGCCATTGTCGCATTTCCCGGGTCCAAATCAGAAATGCGAGAACGCCGAGGCCAATTTCAAGCAACCCCCATTTGCGAATTGGCCCGGTATGCCAGAAAAGCCACGCCCATGCGAGCATCGTGAGGACCGCCGGAAGCGGATAAAACCACATTTTGAACGGTAGGCGTTCCGGCGGCCAGCGCTTGTGCAGGAGCATTACGCCCACCGCCTGCCCGATGAACTGCACCAGGAGCCGCATCGCCAGAATCGCCGCAATCGCCGTCATAAGCTTCAGGGTAAGGCTGAACAAAAACGCAAGGCCTCCAAGAAATAACAAAGAAACGTGCGGAAAATGTTTTGTCGGATGGACTTTCGAGAACACCGGCAGAAAATTGCCGTCGAGCGCGGCGGAGTACGGGACACGGGAATAGCCGAGAAGTACGGAAAACACGCTGGCCAGCGCAATCCACAGAACCATCAAGGTGGCCAGACGAGCGGCGCCCGGCCCGTACAGCTTTTCGATGAACAGGCTCGCGAGGAATGGAGAGTTCTGCGCCTCGCGCCAGGGTACAACGCCCAGGATACTGGTCTGCATCGCCAGGTAAAGCACCGTGATGCCCAGGATCGAAAGAAAAATGCCTCGAGGTATGTTTTTTTCGGGTTCGCGAATTTCGGCTCCGAGGTGGCAGATGTTGTAGTAGCCCCAATAGCTGTAGATCGTGTTGACCATCGCGCTGCCGAGCCCCGCGAACCACAGCCACGAAATGTCAAACGCGCCCGGAGGAAAATCGAAGGCGAGTCTGGCGTTGAAGTGGCGCATACCGCCCCAGATGAGCCACAGCATCGTGCCAACTACCCCCACCCACAGGAGCACCGAGATTTTTCCGATCGTGGTAATGCGGCGATAAAGAAGGATCACCAGGAAGATGACCAGTCCGCCTGAAAGAGCGCGCGCCTGCCAGGTGCTCAGCGGATACAGATACTTGGCATAGTCGGAGAAGCCGATCGCAGCCGAAGCGACGGAGAGTGGCGCCTGAATCAGCGTCTGCCAAACGAAAAGAAACGACATGAGCCGCCCCCAGCGCTCCGGCCCGTAAGCTTCTCGCAGGAACACGTACGTACCCCCGGCTCTCGGCATGGCGGCGCCAAGTTCGGACCAGACGAAACCGTCGAGACAAGCGAGAAGCGCACCCGCAAGCCAGGCCAGCAGAGCTTGCGGTCCGCCCATCGCCTTGATCACCAGTGAACTGACAACGAAAGGGCCGATCCCGACGATCTCGATCATGTTCAGCGCGACGGCTTCTTTTAGGCCGAGGCCGCGCTCCAACTGAGGCTGTGGGCTTGCGGAGCGAGTGAGCTGATCGAGAGAAGACATGCGAAGCGAGGATAACAAAGGAACGCGAACCCGCCTAACGGCGAAGGCGAAACGACTGGTACGATGCGACACCCGCTCTCGCTAGAACGCGAAACATGAGAATTTGTATAATGGACCCTGGTGCGCCGCAGCAGTCCCTCTTGGCGCGCCTGATGCCGGGAACGAACTGTCCCCACCCGGCGGAAATCCACCCTTCCCGCAACAATGAACGCGTGCCGACGTGTGTCGCGCCCGCTAAGCAACACTCGCTTATGAAACTACGCTGGACCACGGCTCGTGCGAACTTGGTCGCGATGCCCAGAACTGGGCGAGACCGGCGCGGATCGCCGCTTGGCTGCAGATAAGCGTATGGCCGAGCGCTTTCTATAAGTATTTCGACCGCGCCAGTCTACGACGAGAATGACAAGCTCGCGGGAATCCCGGCCGCGGTCGAGGGCATACGCGAACGGAAACCCATCGAGCGACAGTGGCACGAAACGTCCGCGACACTCGGCACGGTGACGCGAAACCGGCGACTGGAGCGCATCAGCTCCTCAAGGGTTCGGAAACCGTCGGCTTGATTGCCGTGGCGAACCGCCCCAGGGGATATACCGGCCAGGAAGTGCGCTCGCTCGAGACCATGTCGCAGGCGAACCGCAGTGCCGTTCCACAATTACCGCCAGCACCTCAAGAGGCAGCAACTCGAAGCGCAGCGTGCCCACCTCGAATCCGAATACCGGCAATCGCAGAAGATGGAAGTACTCGGCCAACTCGCGGCTGGAGTCAGCCACGACTTCAACAACACACTCATGGTCTTTCCTCCAGAAACCATTTCGATTTGCATCCGTGGCCGAACGGCTTAAACTCGTCACGCACCAAAGCTGAATCCTCCGAGGTCTGCTCGAGGAAATATGCGACGGATCGCTCGCTCGCTCGTTCTGTCGATGGTGTTCGTAGCGGGCTGTATGGGAGCGCCTCGCCGTGCTTCGGCGGGAGCCAACCCGGCTCCGCTGCAGCTCCCTCCAGGTACCGCGGCCATCCTCGACAACATTTATTCCGCTCGTACCGACATCGCCGCGGCACAGGCAAAACAGCTCCAGCAGCAATATCCGGAGAGCCCCCTCGGTTACCTGCTCGAAGCCGAAGCGCTGTGGTGGAAGATCTGGTGCGCCTCGGCCGAATTCAAGTACGGCATGACCATGGCGCGCCATCGGGAGAAGCTTGAAGCAGACCAGCCTTACCTCGATCTCACCACAAAGGCAGACAAGCTCGCAGAACAGAGCATTCACAAGCATGACTCCGGCGAGATGCGCTTGTACGCGGGAATGGCAGAAGGCCTTGCCTCACGTCTCTACGGCCTGAGGGGAGAATCTCGTGCCGGGGCAAGGGCGGGAGTGCGCGCGCGAGAAAATTTTCTGAAGGCCCTGGCCCTCGATCCGACGCTTTCGGACGCCTACCTTGGCCTGGGGCTCTACAACTACTACGTGGACACGCTCTCGGGGATCGCCCGTGTCCTGCGCTTTTTCATGGGCATCCCCGGCGGCAGCAAGGAAGAAGGAATCCGCCAACTGCAAAGAGCGATCGACGAAGGGCAGCTTTCTCCGCCCCTCGCGCGCTTCTACCTAGCACTCGACCTGCACAATTACGATCAGAGATACGAGGAAGCGCTCCAGGTCATCAGCCCTCTCGTGGAAAAATATCCCGAGAATCCCGTCTTCCAGTTGATGCGCGGAGACCTGTACGCCAAACTGGACCGCAAAGCCCAGGCAGAAGCATCCTACGGCGCAGCCGCGGCCGCAGCGGCAAAGCTGACCGACGCCGATTGCCGCAGAAAAATAAACACCCTCGTCGACGAGTCCCTCGCGGCCCTCAACAGGTAATCGTCCCGTTTAGTGGTACAGCGCCCCTACTCCATCGCTGTCGCGGTATGGATTGCCGATCCAGCAGCGCCATAGGCGTGCCATACGTTAACCCGGGCGCAAGCCCTGGGTCCCCGCCACGAGACCGCTTCAGCGCCGTAGGTGCGACACCTGGCCCTCGCAGTCGAACAAACCCGGCCTTTCATCCCGGCCGGAGTGGCCGACTCTTCCTCTTCCGCCGCGCGAACATCCGCCACGCCGCGGAGGGATCCCGGCAAGACCATTCGCCACTCACCCTCGCTGCAAGCACCTCATCCGCAGCACGGCAACCCAGTTGCCGCTTAGACGCTTCACCAATCACCCGTCACCACCACTACGCTCCCACATACCCAACTAAACACAATCCCCCACGCAATCCCTCACACTGCGCTATTCTCAATCTGTCGAATTTTCGCAGGAGTTCATCGATCCATGATTAGCAAGTCATCCGCATTCTTCTCCGCTCGCCTCATTTCTCGCGGAGCTGTTTTTCTTCTCGGTCTCGCCGTGGCCCTGGTTCTCGCTTCCCCTGCTTCCGCTCAGAAAAAGAAAAAGAAAGACGACACCCCACCGCCCCCTCCTTCCAGCGTCATTACCTCCATCCCTGACGAGCAGAAAATCGACACGGCCATCGGTGAAATGCTCGGCGCCTGGCAGGTCGGCGACGCCACTGCCCTGCACAAATACATCGCCGACGATATCTCCGTCGTCAACGGCATCTGGGCCCCTCCCGTCATCGGCTGGGTGAACTACCTGGCCGCCTATCAGGCGCAACGCGCCCGCAGCCAGCAGGTGCGCCTCGACCGCAGCAATACTCTCGTTCGCATTGCTCCTTCAGGTACGGTCGCTTGGGCCTGCTATCAGTGGGAATTCACTGCGACGGTGGATGGGGTTCCGAGTGCCGCGGACGGCCAGACAACTCTCGTTCTCGAAAAGCGTGGCGACGGTTGGCTCATCGTCCACAACCACACTTCTCTCGTACAGGCTTCTCAGCCAGCCGCTCCCGCGAATCCCGCGCCGCAACCGCCAAACCCTGCTAAACCTTGACGCTTCGCTCGCCCCGCAGCTCGCAGTTGCGCCAAGCTTAGAAATTCTTCAGACCGTGGTAGACGAAAATCCCCGCGATCAGCAGTAGCAGCACTCCCGAAGTGATCCCGCTCGCCATCAACGGTTTCGAGAGCGATTCGATCTTGGCTACCAGTTCGCGCTGCTCCCTGGCCATGTGTTCTTGGGCCGCATCAATGAAGATCTGATCATCCTCATGACTCGAGAGTACGCTCCGCCAAGCCACTAACACCAGAAATATGGCGGTTACGACTCCCCAGACGACGGTCAGATACAACGTTGGCCCCTGGAACACTCCTTCTAACTGTTCCATAGCTACCTCCCGATGGAACCCGGTCCCCAAAAGCCTGCCCTGGGTAACAGGCCGAAATCTGCGCGCAGTATAGCACTCTGGAATTGGATTGCTAGTGGGCCCACCGGAGTCCTCTGAAACGCTTGTTCGACTCCTGCTTCTTATTCCGACCGGCATCTAAGCACCACTATCGGCTGCACATCCCGGCGTCGAGATTTGCAAAGGCCTTCTCCCTGTTCAGAATTTCGACTCGTCGGTCGCGCATCTTCTTAGAGCGTACCGTTGTGGTCATCTGGAGGGCTGCGGTTCTAGCGGTCTAGTGGCGCTTTGTGCGCAAGCCCACCCTTTCCTGATTGGCACTCCGGCGAAGCGCCCTCAACTCGATAGCCGCACTACCCGCCGCAGACCACGTCGATACCCGCCTCGCCGCAATTTCCATACTGCTCACCAGCACGCACACCACGTCCCGCTTCGTTGACAAACCCCATTTCCCGCCTCACAATGAATATCGCCTCATTTTTTCTTCACTTGTGCCCAAGTGGCGGAACTGGCAGACGCGCTAGCTTCAGGAGCTAGTGGCCTTACGGTCGTGGAGGTTCGAGTCCTCTCTTGGGCACCATTCATTACAAAGCGCTTAGGCTGAACCTGCGGGTTCCCCGTCTGTTGCGATGCATTGCACGCTCTGGTGTCATCCCGTCCGCCGGGAATTTAGGAACACCTTGTCAGAATCAACCGTGCCTTCCGTGCTTTGCAAGACGTATTCGTCTGGTTGAGAAATAGCTGCGGGCCGCAAAGCGACGCTGTCCTGGTTTCGAGGCCGGCGACGGCCTCATTTTTCCTCAGCCGTACTGCCGGTGGTTATAGGAGGACCGCAATGCACGCTGATAATTCGCACAAAGAAGGCCTAAAACAAAAAGTTGTCCATGAATTCAAGGAGGTCGTCATCCTGACTGCTTATCTTGCTTTTTTCTTCTGCGCCCTGTCCACCTACAGCATGCTCTTGCTGGGCAAATCTCACATTTCCTATTTCACCTATGGGACCGCCCTGATCAACGCTCTCGTCATCGTCAAGGTGATTCTCATCGGAGACGCCCTGCACGCGGGTCAAAGGTAAGGGAAAAGCGTTGCTTTATTCAGCTGCCTGGAAAGCGTTTGTGTTTGGGTGGATGGTCTTCGGATTCCACTTTCTTGAGGAGATGGTCAAGCACTTGAACATGGGAAAGACGCCGCCGGAGCCTTTCATGAGATTCTCGACGACCTTCTGAGTCGCACGGTCGTGATCATCTGCACTTTCATTCCCCTTTTT
>Ga0306920_100004202_pt1 | contig 18470 bp, 14 predicted proteins | sample flu12Cox44000170_FD_204666 | JGI IMG/M metagenome (GOLD analysis project Ga0306920, IMG submission 204666) | Lab enrichment of tropical soil microbial communities from Luquillo Experimental Forest, Puerto Rico - flux4day.12C.oxic.44.000.170 (v2)... | ecosystem: Environmental > Terrestrial >... | reverse complement strand
TCATTTGCCCGCCCCGCCTTACCGGGACGGTTCGGGCTAGTACCAAGATTTTCGGTAAGCCGGTGATCGGGGGGCAGGACACGCAACCTGTCAGTTCAGACAGTTCCCGTCCTTGCTTCTCTCGAGGAAACTTGGGCCTTCGATTTATACGGCCCGCATATCCTCGGTTGTTGATGCCCAGCCGATGCGGACTCTTGGTTTGAAAGGGGAAGTCTTATGGGGAGCAAAGGTTTGAGGATTGCAGCGGGAATATTGGCAGTCGGTTTTGTGGCGCTGCCCCCGGCCCGAGCGCAGGAGAGGGTTAGGGTTAGGGGGCTCATTACCACTCGTACGGAGGAAACCATTGTCCTGAAGACACGCGAAGGGACCACCGTCACCGTGGCCTTCGACGAGAACACGAGGGTGGAACGGCCAAAAGGACTGGGAATCCGCAGGGAGAAAATGTCCTCGGCTACGCTAATTCCTGGGCTCCGAGTGTCGGTTAACGGAACTCGCCAAGACCCAACGCACGTAAGGGCAACATCGATTACTTTTAATAAAAGTGACTTACAAACGGCTGAAACGATTCAAGCTGGCTTGACTCCCACCGAACAGAAAGTGGCGACAAACCAAAAAGACATCGCGGCCAACACTGACAGCATAAAAGTCAACGGGCAGCAAATCGCAGCGAGCCAGCAGGACATTGTGGCGAACCGGCAAAATATCACGGCCAACAAGACGACTATTGATACCAATGCGGTTGAGACCGGCAAGCGGTTTGGGGACTTGAGCGATTTCGACGCCAAGGGGCAATTGAATGTGCGCTTTGCCACTGGAAGCGCGACGATCTCCGCAGAGGATCGAGAAGCGCTGAAAAAGCTGGCTCAAGATGCCATCAACTTGAAAGGGTACATGATCCAGGTGAAGGGCTTTACCGATTCGAGGGGCAGTACTACGTTCAATCAGAGGCTGAGCATGGATCGCGCGCAGAACGTGATCGCATATCTGATCCAGGAATGCAACGTGCCGCTTCGTCACGTTATAGCACCAGGAGCGATGGGTGAATCGGCGCCCGTAGCGTCCAACGACACCAAAGCCGGGCGAAAAGAAAACAGACGTGTTGAGGTCAACGTTCTGGTGAACAAAGGTATCGCCGGCATCTGAAACGGGGGCGGCGCCAGCGCTGTCGAGGTGACCTACTCCCCGAGTGAAGCGGGGGCTTCTCGGTCAACTCCGCCTGCGCAACGGCCTCGGGGGCCGGCCAGACGCACCCCTTGTGTTGTGCTTACGTTTGTATTGACAGCCTTGGCTAATTTTCCGACGGTTTCTCTGCACTGTCGATGACGAGGTTGTCAAGCAGTTTCAATTCAAGGCCTAACTGTTCTGGCAAAACCGTTAAAACAGACTCGCCGCGCTCCGTAAAAGCGGTATGGCAGTCCAACGTAAAATCGTAAACTCCCCGTCTGCATCGCAAAAAAACAACTCCGGTTTGGTTATTGCAGGCGTTCTCGACCAAGCTATGCGGCTTCCCAAACCAACCAGTAAAGAAAACGGAAGCAGGAATTTCGCCGATGCGACGAGCCACAGGCAATAGCGCGCTTGTGCGCGGTTCCTTCTCAGCAGAAGCGTCAGCAGCCAGACCACTCCACCAAATACGGTGGATTGCCACAGGTGATTGGCTAACGGACCGCCGTACACCTTCCACGACGAGGACGAAAACGATGCAATCGCAGAAAGGTTCATGTGGACTTATCCTTTCTCGCGAGTCCGCGTAGGGCTTTCTCCGCTTCTTTTACTTCTTCCAGCGTTAGCTTGCCAGATTCAATCAAGTGCGCCATGACCGGCTGCGTGCGGCCACCGAACAAACTCAACAGATCGTCAATCAATCGGCGCTGCGCCGCGTGGCGGGAGGCAATGGCTTCGAAGATGTGTGCATTTCCGATCTTCTTGATTCGGCGCAGCACTTCTTTCCGCTCCATACGGTATACCGTGGTCTGGATAGTGGTGTAGGCCGGTCGGGTACGCTCTGGGAATGTCTGCTGAATTTCGCGAATAGAGGACTTACCTCGACTCCAGAGCGCCTCCATAATCTGAAGTTCCAGCTTCGTCAGTTTTGGCAACGTCACAGTCATGTATGCGTCAACGGGAAAGGAAGAGGGAAAGGGGGAAGGCCCTTCGAGGAGGTCACCGGTGCCTTATATCCCCGCCCTGAAGGCCGAGGGTTTTGCGGCACCACGGATAAGGCGCTCTTGTGAGTCCAGACACGGCGACCATCGCCTAGCCCCAGGTCGCAAAAGTAAGAAGGAAGTCCGAAAGGGCCTTCGAAAGTCCTCTGTCCATGAATCCGAGCCAGCAATACGTCTGCGTGCCTCCCAGGCGTGTAATCACACAGTACTCAAAGTGACCGGTTCCATTAGCTGGTACCATATCTGGCATACCGGCGCAGGGACTCGACAATGCGACTGGAAACCGACGCGATCGGCCTGACGGCTCTTATCCTCGTGGTGCTTGCGTATGTCTTGTTCGGCGGTGTGTTTCTGTTTCGTAGAAGGCCCCTGCGAACCGAAGAAGCCAAGCGCGCTCCGGCGGCAACTTTCGGGATTGTGCTGCAGGGAGTGAGCTTCGTCCTGGCGTGGAATCCACCGCGCCCGCGATGGTGGCCTTTCCTTCCTTCGCGTCCCGGCGAAGTGGCCCTCGCGGCGGCGGCCATTATGTTGGCCTATGCAAGTTGCTGGCTTAGCGTCCGCGCGGTACAGACACTTGGTAAGCAATGGACCTACGCCGCGCGCGTCATCAAAGGACACGAACTCATCACGCGAGGCCCGTACGGTGTTGTACGCAATCCCATTTACCTTGGAATGTTCGGCCTGATCCTCTCGACGTGCCTCGTATTTTCTCGCTGGTGGAGCGGGCTTGCGGCTGTCGTGCTCTTTCTAATTGGCAACCGCATTCGCATCCGCACCGAGGAGCAGCTGTTGCGCGAAACGTTTGGCCATCAGTTCGATGAGTACGCGCGGCGCGTCCCTGCTTTCATCCCGCAACCCTGGCGATGACCCGAACCCTGATGGCTGGCCACGGCAGATTTGCTCTGTGGTTGGGAAAATCGCCCACCCTGAACCCGACCTACTTGCGGGCTGTTTGACTACGCGATTCCTGATTGTGGAGCCACTTCTCCTCAAGTACCGGCCGCCTGTTTGTCGGTTAAGCATCTACTAGGAACTCTGGGAATCAGCTTGGAGCGCCTCGTTTCGTGGGTGTAGTATCCACTTGGTCAGGAGAGTTGCATGAAGCTGCGTTTCGTGCTGCTGGTTCTCTCGCATGTCCTTATTCCTCTGGCTCGCTGTTCTGCGCAGCAAAGCCCTGACCAAAAGCAAGCCAATCTTGTCGCCTACGCGCATTTCCAGGCTTTGACGACGGCGGAACGTAACCAACTTTTGGCGAAGGCAGAGTCTGGAGACGCGGAAGCACAATACTGGGTGGGCACCATGTACACAGACAGAAACTACACAGAAGGAAAGGTGCCACAGAATCTGGAGGAAGCCGCTCGCTGGTTACTGAAATCTGCGGAACAGGGCTATGCGCCCGCGGAACGCGCGTATGGGCTTATGTCCATAGCTGCCAACGCCTCTGTAGGAGAGAGGTGGATGCGACGCGCAGCAGAGCAGGGTGACACGGAAGCTCAGTTCTGGCTGGGCTACGGTTACGTAGAGAATTGGTTTGGTACTGTTGATAGTCAAGAAGCAATAAAGTGGTATCGAAAAGCTGCTGAGGGAGGCGACCCGGACGCCCAAGTCGAACTAGGACGGAGATACGAAGATGGTGAGGGCGTAGAACAAAACTACACGCTCGCGGCAGAATGGTACCGCAAAGCTGCAGAGCACCTTCCGAACTTGGGTGGAGCCTATCAAGGAAGGAACCACCTAGGTTTGCTCTATCTGCAGGGCCTTGGCGTTACACGGGACTACGTGCAGGCGTACTTCTGGTTTAGCCTGGACGGAGAGAAAGCAAATGCCGCGTGTGCCCGAGAGCACCTCAGCCCAGCGGAGATTCGTGGAGTGGAACGATTGAGAAACGAATGGAACAAGCAGCACGCGACGCCCCCCGAGGTAGCAGCCGCGATTGACGTTTTCAAAAAAAAGTCCCGATAAGCACTCGACTTCGGCGGCGGGCCCACTTGGGACTAGCATTCGGCGGAGATGTGCCTCTTGATACCGACGTTTCGTCTTGCAGGCTGTAGATGTAGGGCGCAGTCCTGTGCGCGTATTGTCGCGTTGAAGATTCGCTCGCACTCCAAGGCGGTGTTGACTCCTTCCTAGGACAGGGCCACAACATTCCCGATGGATTAACTGTTACTTTTGACGGGTTCGAGTAGAAGCGTTGGCACGTTCGCTATGAGCCAGATCAGCCCTGATGACGGCCTGAGACCGTACTGAAACTAAGAGACTTATTATTTGCCCGCTGCTTTCGTCGGTTCGTTTCTACCTGTTAATAGTGACAGTGGAGATACCAGCAATATTTCCCTATTTTCTGGGGGAACCTTGCAAGGTCAATTGGAGCCCTTCGTCTCTCACTTCTTCGTTGATCAGACCTTTAAGTGAGTCGAGGGGCACAGAAGCTCGTGCGGTTACGCTAACCCACGCGATTTCGTGCTCTTAGTGTATTCAGGAGGTAAAACGTATGAGGCTATTTATCAGAATCCTTGCGATTGCGATAGGAATGCTGGTGTCTGCCGGTGGACTCTGCGCTCAAAAGGACCTATTGGTACCAGCCGGGACACTTCTGCAATGCACCATGAACGAACCAAATTTCTCTTCGGCGACGGCAACCGTGGGTGACCCTGTGGTATGCCACCTGCGCGCTCAACAGGAGTTTGGTAGACCAATGTTTCCCAGAGGCAGCATGCTAGGTGGGCACTTGGAAGCGGAGAAAGAACCAGGGCATTTTTTCGGGAAGGGTTATTTGAAGATCGCGTTTGATAGGGTGATTTTGCCCTATGGCGATCTGCCGGTGCCCGCGAAAGTGATCCAAGCAAAGGGATTTAAGGTAGACAAAAAGGGAGACATCGACGGCAAGGGACATGCGAAGCGAGACGTTGCTGAGTGGATGATCCCGGTCCTGTGGCCTTGGAAGGTCGTTTCGCTGCCGATGCGTGGCCCAAGGCCCACGTTGAAGGGCGAGGAATCGCTCGAGCTGCGATTGATGGATGACATTTCCCTTCCCGTCACGATGGCTTATGGTCCGATGAAGCCAGATCGGCCACCATATTCGTCGTCGGCCCAGCCGAGCACTTTTGGCGGGAGGAATACGAACACCGCCGAGCCGGCAGTAGACAGGTACATCGCCGGCGGAGAGAGTTTGGCAGGCCCTGCCAACGGGAAGCTGCCCATCCGGTGCACGATTCTGGTGCTGAAGTCCAACGAGACCTTCGCATTGAGCAAGTATCGAAGAAATGGAGATGTATTGCTATTTGAACAGTTGGATGGAAGCAAAGGCGCAGTGGATCTGGACTTGGTGGACTGGCGGAAGACGACCGAAAGGAATCAGGTCATCCTGCCAGAATAACAAGCCCATCCGAGGCCACCAGAGACTTCAGGCTCGCATTGCGGGCAGTTGCCGGTGGCTGGTAAACGTGCCTCTTCGAAAGATGGTTTGAAACGATTCTAGGCGAGGCCCTGTGTCACTTGCCGCAATAGATTGCAGACCGTCCGGGCCACACAAAGACATAGTCTTGGCTGTTGACGGTGAGGTAGTAGCGGATTGTTCCGACGGGGTGACAGCCGTCGACTGAGCAACGGAGAGGGTAACTGCGAGGATCGCGGACCACCGATGAAACGGTCAGCGCAGTTTTAGGATAGACGTCAAGGGTTTGCGACGAGCCATCCGCAGAAAAGAAGTGATCATGGGAGAGAAAACCACTTGTAAAGCATTGCATTTTGTCAGGCTCAACCACACTCGATTTGCTCTTGCGTTCACGCTTTTTGAGTTTCTTATCCGGAAGAATGACCCATGGAAGGGGGACACCACGCCCGTCAATAGTGATTCCACCGTACCGTACGGACAGCGTTGAGTCCGAGCCGTTAACGATGGTCGTTGTGTAGTTGAGGTACGTCCCCACTTCGTCGGGATTGACTCTCTCGAATCCGATTCGGGAACTCACCTCGACTGGGCCGTATCTTAGTTTGTGGATAGCATCACCAGTCAGCGGGTCTTGAATGATCGAAGAGATTGCGCCAAAGGGGGAATCCTCTCCCCACACAAACGAACTCACTACCTCTGCTTTGATCTCTTGGCCGAATGCCGAAGACGTAAAGGCGAAAGCCGCCAGTAGAAACGTGCAGCCGCGTCCCGCCGTAGTGCTGTTGATGGACTGCGAGACGCTTTGCAGACCCCTTTTAGTCATTTATGGTCATTTTCTAGCCTTAATATCGGGTGCAGCCAACTGGCAAAATGACTAGTACTCGCTGGACGTGGGAGAGATCCATCGAATGGCAGAAAAAAAGCCCCTGCCAGAGGTCTAAATCCACGAGGGATTCTCCGGAAGAATTGGCCCTCGACCTGTTCAACTCACGGATTCGCGAAAAAACGTGGTCAAGCACGGCAGGGTCCCGCACGCTCCGCAGACCAGTAGAGTTCCTGGCGCCCAAATCAACTTCCGCGGCTAGGCCTTTTCCCCGGACTTTTTGAGAATCGCACGCTCCGAAACCAAGCTCTCGGGATGTCAGGGCGATTGCACGCCCTCGGTGTTGACATAGAGCGCGTAGAGAGACTGACTGGCGGCCATGAACAAGCGGTTTTTCTTGGCGCCTCCGAAACAAAGATTGGCACAGGTTTCCGGGATATGAATTCTGCCGATGAGTTTGCCGTCGGGCGCAAACACGTGCACCCCGTTAAAGCCTTCGCCGGCCCACCCGGCAGCGGACCACAGGTTGCCGTCCACATCGCAACGAATACCGTCCGATGACCCAGGCGACATGTTTGCAAACATGCGGCCATTCTTCAGCCGCACGCCATCCACGACGTCATACACGCGAATGGGATGAGGATCGCCCGCGTGTTTCGGTTCGCCAGTGTCCACGATATAAAGCTTTCTCTCGTCAGGTGAGAAACAGATGCCGTTGGGCTTATCCATGTCGCTGGCAACGACCGTTGCCTCGCGCGTTTTCGGGTCCAGGCGATATACGTTGGCGGGTAGTTCAAAGGATGCTTTGTGCCCTTCGTAATTGGACATGATGCCGTAGCCTGGATCAGTGAACCAGATAGCGCCGTCGGAATGGACCGCAAGATCGTTCGGGGCGTTCAGCGGTTTGCCTTGAAAGCGGTCCATCAGCACCGTGATTGTGCCGTCGTGTTCGGTTCGCGTGAGGCGGCGCGAATCGTGCTCGCAAGTTAGAAGCCTGCCTTGCCTGTCCCTATGGTTGCCGTTGCTGTAATTCGACGGACTGCGGAAAACGCTGACCTCCCCGGTGTCCTCCAGCCATCGCAGCATGCGATTATTGGGAATGTCGCTGAACACCAGGTAGCGCCCGTCCCCAAACCAGACCGGTCCTTCGGCCCAACGCGCACCGGTGTACAGGCGTTCGACCGCGGCGTTACCAACCTTGTATTTCGCGAAGCTCGGGTCGACGATTTCAACGGCTGGGTCAGGATAGACAACGGTAGCCTTCCGTTCTTGCTGTCGCGCCGGCACCAGAGACCCGAACGCCAACGTTGTCGTGGCGCCCGCCGTGGTGTTTATAAAAGTGCGTCTGTTCATGCGGAATCCTTCGGCAGAACGATTTGCTCGATGCAATGTATCACGACTTGTTTCCCAGATATCCTCTAGGGCACATCCAGATCTCGGGGAGGGCGCTTCTCCAGGACTTGTCAGACGACCTTCCGCACCGGATTTCCAGTACAGTTTCCTTCGACACTACGCTAGCATTCATGAAATTTTGCATGGTACAGGCAGGAACGAGGAGGTCTGATGAGGCGGATGATGCGCGTGTTGGCAACCTGGGTACTCCCGATTCCGCTTGGACTCGCTGGGTGCGGCGAATCCTCGTCGCTGGGAGGGCAGGTTGGTCGTGAGCCTGAGCCGCTGTCGCGACGCCTGGCGCAAACGAACGGAACCATCAAGGTACTCGGCCTCAAGGACCAAGTAAGAGTCGTTCGAGACCACGCTGGTATTCCGCATATCTACGCAAAAAATGTGGACGACCTGTTCTTTGCGCAAGGATTTGTCCAAGCCCAGGATCGCCTATTCCAAATCGATTTGTGGCGGCGTTCCGCACAAGGACGCCTTGCGGAAATTCTTGGACCCGAGTTCGTGGAACGAGATCGCCTTGCACGGCTGATGCATTACCGCGGTGATAGCGAGGCCGAATGGACCAGCTATGCCCCTGATGCAAAGCCAATCGTGGAACAGTTTGTGAAGGGCATCAATGCGTTGGTCACCATCGCTCGGAAAAATCTCCCAATCGAGTTCACCTATGCCGGGTATGCGCCAGAACTTTGGCAACCCGAGGACCTGCTTAGCCGTGCGGAAGGGTTCACCATGGGAGGCAACGCGCTCGGAGAGGTTTTCCGCGCGCGACTTACGGCGCTTGTCGGTCCAGAGTTGGCCGCGCAGTTGCGCCCGCCCGAGCCTAGGATTCCCGTGAAAGTGCCGGCCGGAGTCGATCTGAGTATCATCGACGATCACCTCGAAGCGCAACTGTTGACGATCGGCGCCGGGGCGCGTTTCAGCCAACTCGAAAAGCAAGCGGTCCGGACCGATGGCGAGCTCACCCCTCTCGAAGGCAGTAACAATTGGGTGGTCAGCGGTCGAAAGTCCGAAACCGGAAAGCCCTTACTGGCGAATGATCCTCATCGCAATCTAGATCATCCTTCCCTTCGTTATTTGGTGCACCTGAATGCGCCCGGTTGGAATGTGATTGGTGCGGTGCAGCCGTACCTGCCTGGTGTCTCGGTGGGCCACAACGAGCGTATTGCCTGGGGCCTCACAGTATTTTTGACCGATGCGCAGGATTTGTATATCGAGAAACTCAACCCGGATAATCCGCGGCAGTATCAATATCGAGGAAAATGGGTCGATCTGGCAACCGAGAAAGACCGTATCGCTGTGAAAGGCCGCGACACGCCCGTTGAAGTCGAGTATCAATACACGAATCACGGACCGGTTGTGACAACGGACTCCAAAAAGCATCAGGCCATCGTACTTCGCTGGACCGGCGCGGAGCCGGGCACAGTCGGCTACTTGGGCGATTTATCCCTCGATCGTGCGCACAATTGGGAAGAGTTCCGGAAGGCGCTCGCGCACCACAAGATGCCGGCAGAGAACTTCGTCTATGCGGACGTTGACGGCAACATCGGATACCAAGCTGCCGGGTTGTCGCCGGTTCGACCAAACTGGCCAGGTCTCCTTCCTGTGCCGGGGTGGACTGGTGAATACGAGTGGAACGGCTGGTTCTCGGTTGATGACTTGCCGCATGCATTCAACCCGGATAGCGGATTTCTTGCGACCGCTAACAATGATGTGCTCCCGCCCGGCGAGAAACGGCCCATAGGCTATGACTGGTCCAATCCGGCACGGATCAACCGCATCCGCCAAGTTCTTACGTCTCGCGAAAAGCTTGGTGTTACCGATTTTGAGAAGTTGCAGCACGATGCAGTCGCATGGAACGCCGAACAGCTGGTCCCGTTGCTGACTCGGCTCAAATCGGACGATCGAGACGTCGAACACGCGCGTACACAGCTAGTTGCCTGGGATAGGGATATGCTGCGTTCCAGTGCCGCTGCGACGATCTACTTCGTTTGGGAGGAGAGGGCCCTGCAGCTGCTCGTGGGCAGCAAAATCGCTGGCCCGCTGGCAGTCGAGTACGCCCGGTGGGGCGGCGATGTTCTAGTCCCGGCGTTGACCCACCCGGGCCGTCCCTGGTTTGGACAAAACGCAGCCAAGGACCGGGACGGGCTTCTGATTGAGGCACTGGCAGCCGCGGTCAAAGAACTCAAACAGAAGTGCGGGAATGACATGTCGCAGTGGGCGTGGGGCTCACTGCACAGCGCCACGTTCCAGCATCCTTTGGCTGTCAATGCCCAGATGGCTTCCCTTCTGAACGTCGGTCCGATCTCACGGGATGGTTATGGCTTGACTCCGTTATCAACCGGCGGCAAAGGGTTCTCGCAGACGGTTGGAGCTACTTTTCGCGAAGTGATGGACGTGAGCGACTGGGACCGCTCGGTGGCAACCAGCGCACCTGGCCAGTCCGGACAGCCGGGCAGCCCGCACTTCTCAGATCTCGCGAAGCTGTGGGGCGACGAACACTACTTTCCGCTGCCGTATAGCGATTCCGCAGTAAGCGCGAACGCGGAAGCTACGTTGCTCTTATTACCCGAGGAGTAGGCCCAACAAGGAGAGGATCATGAAACGAGAATTAGCGTCGTTAATGGTTGTTCCTTTTCTGCTCGGTGCCGTCCCCGTGCTGTTGCGAGCACAGCAAGAGAAGAGACCGCAGCCGGGAACCAAGCTGACAGATGAGCAGATCCAACAGTGGGTCGCTCCGATGCGCGCGGGACGAAAGCTAACGCCCAAGAGTTGGCCCAATGGAGCAAGGGTCGCGGTTTGCCTTAGTTGGGACATGGACAATGAAACCTTTGAGATCGCTCGAGGAACGAGCGCGCCGGTGGTCCTGTCGCAAGGCGAGTATGGGTTCACCGAAGGGCTGCCCAGGATTATGGCGCTGTATGACAAGTACAATATCCCGGGTTCGTTCTACATCCCTGCGGTAACCGGCATCCTGTATCCGGCAATGATTCAAGAGTTCAAAAAGCGTCCTCGTCTTGAGATCGGAATACATGGGTGGATTCACGAGAGGCTTACGGACCTCGACGACCAGGCGGAGGAAGAGCGCCTTCTGAACAAGGCGATCGAGTTTTGGACCAGCGCCATGGGCAAGAAGCCTGTGGGATACCGAGCTCCTTCATGGGCATTCAGCAAATATACGCTCGATCTCATTCGCAAGGCCGGATTTCAATATGACAGCAGCGCAATGGCGATGGACGAGCCGTACGAGCTGCTTTCAAACGGTCGGCCAACCGGCATGGTCGAATTGCCGGTCGATTGGATTCTTGACGATTACCCGTACTTCGTTTCGAGCGGCTCACTCCCGTCGCCTGAGCTCATTTTTAAGGTTTATCAGGATGAATTCGACGGCGCGTATACGGAGGGCACCATGTTCATGTTGACGCTGCATCCGATGGTATCGGGACATCGTTCACGAATCGTGTATCTGGACAAGCTGATTGCTTACATGAAGTCTAAACCAGGCGTTTGGTTCGCAACCGGTCAGCAGATCGCGGATTACGTCCGGCAGAACTTGAAGTGATCAATATACAACCGGGCGGAGTGGACTCCGCCCAGCGCGTGGGTGGCTCGCGCGGCAAACGGTAAAATTCCCTGCACCCAAATCAACCTATCCAAACTCCCGCAGGCCTTCGACTTCGAGCCGTGTAAGTCAGCGGGGTGTGGGAGGACTGGCAGGACAACCCATCGGGTGACCTAGAAAAATAACCCCACGGTCATCGCTAACAGCGGCCGTGCGACACCATGTCGATTTATCTTTGAACTCGGGCTGAATGGTAATTTGGTGGCGAGTGGCATCGGCATTAGTGATGATTTGAACTTGATATGGTGCAGGATTCTCGACAGGAACCGCTGCTGTGGCTGCACTCGGCCACTTTCCAATGTCCAGGCTTCGCGCGCGTCTGCGGCGCTTTCTTTTTGGTGAACGAAACGCTCATATACGCAGGAACACATCGGACTGACCGAGACAGAAAGCTGTGATTATACGACGCGGTAATTCCAGCACTTCAAACTGACGATCCACATCATAGGCTTCCCGGACCTTACATAGATCTGGAACCTGAACCCGGCTGACTACTTGGGTTTGCCAGCTAAGAATTCCAGGGCTTTGTCGAGCGCCGAGTCGCGGCCGTTAGCAAGGTCTTCGGCGAGAAAGATGGGAACCTCGACATCCGGCGGCACGCCAGGCCCATCGAAGGCCTTGCCGTCTTTCGTCAGATAGATTTCATTAGGAAGCCCAAAGGTCCATCCGTTTCCGAGCTTGCGGACGAGAACGTCGGAGAAGACACCCTGCGTATTTGCTCCTATGCGGGTGATATGGGGCAGGCGGCCAAGCAGCGCCATGGTGAATGTTTCGGCCGCGCTGATGCTATCCGCGCTTGTGAGCAGAACGACCGGACCACGGAAGCCGGGCCGCTGGCTGACCTGCACCATAACCGCTTGTGGGGGTGTGCGATGGTCCGCATCGCGAATGTCGTTGCGAGTCACCTTGGAGTACGCCAGGTACTCTTGTGTTGCGAGGCGCGAGGCGATGGAGATGCCGAAGACGTCAGAACCTCCGCCATTGATGCGGACATCGATCACCAGTCCAGTCAATTTAGACGAGTCAGCGAACATATTGTCGAGAGCAGTTTCGAGTACCTCCACCTGTTTCACGAACTCCCGATCATTGGAGTAATCGTCGAAGGAGTGAATCCGCAGATAGCCAATCGCGCCAATCCGGGGGCTGCGCAGAGAATACGATGAGGATGTCCCGGGCGACGAACGCAATAAGCCAAACTGTAATTGCTTGTTGCAGAAGTCACGCAATCCTTCGCGGACGTATTTCGTTGCGATAATCTCGGTGATGCGAGCTGCATTTTTTCTCTGCATGGGATCCGCAGCGGGACGGTAGCCATGAAATCGCTGCTGGATGGACTTGGCGCGGATGCTTGTATGGGCGTCGTGCAAAGGCTCGATCATTCCGCTAAGAATACGGAAAAGTTCTTCAGGCTTCGTCTCTGCGGTTACCTGCGGGCGGAACTTCTTGTCCACCGCCAGCCAATTCATCTGGCGCAACGCGAAAAAGGGATAGTGTTCGGAGAGAGTTTCCCAGAAGACCTGATAATTCGCGGGCGGCGTATCGACGGGAGGGTGGTCGCAGGGCTCCGGCCGCGAACTTGTGCGGCGGATCAGGATGTTCGAGACGCTGCCATCTTCATGGAGCCAGCGAGTGTCCGCGGATAACCCCGGGAATATGCGGAGCGTACCGTCCTCTCCCGCAAAGACGATCTCATGATTTGTGCTCGCTTCTGTCCTTCGCGTCGTCTTGGCCGCCGCAATGCAACTGAGCGTCGTGATTTCATAGGCTCGCAGGTTGTCTCCTTGGACTTCAAGGAGCTCTCCATAACCGTCGGTGAGCCATAGCCCATCGAGAGATTCTGTAGCCCGTTGGATCTGCGCGCTTGCGGAAATCGGAAGTACAAAAAATGCAGCACTGGCGCAAAGGACTATACAGAGCTCGGCCTGGCGTTGCAGATTCATACGGCCCTCCGCATTTGAATTCCTCCGTCGCGAGCTTCCTCGGGGTACCCGAAGCCCAACAGCATACCAGGTGCTTGTAGTCAGGAGGGGCATAGAGCTAGGAACTGATGCACAAGGAGAAGCACAAAAGTGCCAGCCCGGAAATAACGATGCTCCGCCTGGATAACATTAGCTCCAACATTACCCTTCACGAAAGGAGCGGTGAGCCTGCGGGAAATCAAAAAGGGAGTAAAAGATCGTGAGGGGGTGAGAAACGTGGTCCGGCCTGACACCGTTCGCCTTCGGCCAAACCCAGGACAGAGAAACGGTAAAAACCTGTGCCGTCCTCACCCCAGGACTAGGGAAAGCTTAGACCCCTCCGTCTCTCAGTTTCAAGAACAATTAAACTTGATATTTGATGAATTGCGCTGAGATTCTTGCTTCTGATGCCGGACTCAAGGCACCCGTTCATTTCTCAGCGAAGACCTTGGGCTTCGGTTTCAGCTTGGTCCTCGGCACTCTTGCTGGCTCGTGAGCCCTCCCCAACCATTTGCCACAGTAGGCGCCACCGTGGCGCTACCCCCTGCAGGGAGGCTCACTAGACCGGGCCAGCACAAGAACCGGACTGACAGGTGACCTCTGCCCGCTCACGACGACTCTAACGTGGCTGCACTGCGACAGGGTCTGGCAGGTGCACGGAGCCCTGCATCAGCTCTCCGATCGTCACGTTTTGTCCGTGCTGCACGTACCGCGAGAGCACACTGGGCTGCAACCACTCAAAGCCCCAGGCGTTTTCGACGGCGACGATCGTATACACTCCCGGAATCACGCCTAGGAGCGCGAAGCTTCCATCTAAATCGCTCTGATCCCGGCGGAACATTTCCTGATGGGACTCGGGATCTTTTGGCACCAGAATGACCATGACACCAGCCATGGGCTTCTCTCCGCGCTTCGCGAATCCTTCCACGGTCACCACGCCGCCAGCCAAGAACACGGTCATGTCGAAGGACGCACCTGGTGGGGCATTCAGCTCATGGCCAGGGGATTCGACTCCTTGAGACGAAGTGCGCACGACGGAATACGGCTTGTTAGGAGAGGAGACCAGGACTGCGTATTTGCCCGCCGGCAGTTCCTCGAAGACTACTTCGCCGGCAGCATCGACGGGCCGGAAAGCCACAATGCGCCGCCGCGAGTCTTGTAACGCGATAGAAAGCTGTTTCGGGAATTGATCCCCTTGCGGCAGCTTCACCGACACTTTCACCCGGCCTGCGAGTTCATTACGGGAATCGTCCAATTCCTGTCCATCTTTGACAAATTCCATCTCAACCGCCTGCACGAGTTGGTTCGTGCTTCGTTCACGTCGGCGGACGATGTATTTGCCCGCTGGAACGCCGGTCAGCTCATAAACGCCAGGGGCCACGCGTTGCGTCCCTTCCGCTGGCACGTGTTCCTCAGAATCAAAGACGCGCTTGTAAAAGTTGGGCCAGATGAACCCTTGCCGCTCGTCGGCCACATGGAAAAGTAAATGAAGGGCAGGCACGGGACTTAGGCGCACATCGATCTGCAGATGATCGCCACCTTTGATCGGGATCGCTGTAGCATCAGCGGCGTCCGTTGCGCCGTTGTAATAGGTCGTCGGATAGGCGACGTCCAGAGGTGGCGCTACGCCCGGCGTAGCATTTCTTGTACCGTCGGCGGAAGAAACAACTGGGTGCACGGCATACCAGGGTTTCGCCTTAACTGACACAAAGTAATTCCCAGGAGTTAGGGACGGAAACTCGTAGGAACCTTGGTCGTCCGTCGAAGCTCCGCCAGCACCGACAATGCGGTTCATCCCGCCCGAGTGGTTTTCCCGATAGAGTGTGACGTTTGCGTGGCGGACAGGATCACCGGACTCATCGATGATTTTCCCTGCGATCAGCGCCAAGGGCGTGAGACGCAACACCAGGTGCTCGGTGTCGAAACCCGCTCCTGTCACAATTGCGGTCGAATACTGTTCATGCTGATCAAACGCGGCGGAGATGAATCCGCGCTTCGCTCCCTGGAGCGAGAACTTACCTGCCTTGAGCTGCAGGAATTCAAAATGCCCATCCTCAGAAGTAATCATCCAGATCGTGTTGGCCCGGTTGCTAGCATCGAAGATTGAAACGCGGGCTTGCCTAAGCGGCGCACCGTCGAGCGCATTCACGATCGTGCCGGCGATGTTGAACCGTGCATCCCGAACGGTACTTTGGTCGGCAATGGGATTCTGCGCGCCGCGGGTAGCGCAAGAGTGCAGCAGGATAAGGGCTAGCGCGAGAAGTCGGAGTCGAATCGGTCGCAAGGGGCTCGAGATGCTCATTCACGCTCCGTAATCAGCGGCAATTGCAAACGCACCTTCTGACCCGCGACCACCCGAATGACCTGTGATTTGGGCTCATATTTGGCCATGGCCTCCTCGCTTGCATATTCCAGGTCTGGCTGTTGGCGATCGAAGGCAAAGATCCGGTAAACACCTGGAGGCAGCTCGTGCACTTGAAATGTCCCATCCACGGAAAGCCAGGCAACACGGAACTGGCCAGTATCGTCATCCTTGGGAACGAAATAAACGTTGCCTTGGGACGCGCCCGGTGATGTGAATCCCGTCTTATCTCCACGCCCCGCTGGCGTTCTTTCGATCGTGCCTTCGACCTCCGCGCCGTCGTCGCGCACGGTGATTTCAATAGGCGCTGTCGTACTCCCCTCACCGACAACAAGGGGCTGACGCAGCAGATTCGTGCCACCAGAAGTAATAGACGAGGCAAACCCGATTGTGGTGTTAACCACCACTCGGTAGCGGCCGGGTTGCACATTTTCGATCACCAGTGGCGAATCGTCATCTGGTCCCTCGGGCGGGCGCAAAGAAGCTCCTGGCGCCGATCCAAAGTCCTCTAGAGGGATCAACGACACATTCAGGTAATTTCGACGCCGTTCATTTCCAGAGCGGGAGCGAGTGCTGTCAACCGACATCGGTCCTTGAGCCGAGGTTTCCGGGTTTTGAAATTCTTCCTGAACCGTCACCGGGATAGAACCGTCCGGCAACATCGTCATTACCGGTCCTCGCACGGCGGAACCTTTGACCGTGAGGGTCGACACTCCGGTCATCGCATCGCGGCCGTAGATCGTTGCGCGGACAAGATAAGTTCCTTCCGGGAGAGCGCCCAGGATCGACTGCTCTGCCACGTTGTACCCTAGCGAGTAACCTGGGCCTTGACTCGCTAGTGGCGACACCGAAATTCCAATCGACATGCCCGTGGGCACGTTCGCAACCGTCATTTTCACCGGATAATACGCTCGCCGCTCAAGCGAAATATTTGCCCGGAAGGTGCTGCCCGCCGATAACCGAATTATGGAGGCCGTTGCGAAGCCTGCGGCCGAAGGATAGTAGGCCGGCGGGTAACCGTACAACTGTCCAGAAGGGTTAAAGGTCAGCGGATCGCGGTCGAGCAGCTCGTGAGTCACCAGCTTGTAGGACCCAGCCTGAAGTTCCGCAAATCGGAATTCCCCGTCGGACCTTGACATCACCGTTCCTGCAGAATCCCAATGCTCCCGGCCTTCACGCACTTGTCGTCGAAAGAGCTCCACTTGGATTCTGTCAAAGGCGTCGGACCCAGGCAGAGAGACATGGCCAACCACCAGTGCTTCGGGCTCGAGCGCGATTGTGAGTTCCGGCTGCGTGCCGCCTGCCTGGAATATCTGCTGTCCGTAATCGTTCCGAAGAAATCCGGTTTTTCGGGCAAACAGCACGACGTTTTGGACACTAACCCCGCCGGCCCTCTCCCCCTCCCCGCCTGCGAATACGAATTCAAAACGGCCTCGATCATCGGTCAACGTCGCAAAGCGGTTGTCCTGCGAAAATACCAGTGCCCGCGCTATCGGTTCATGGGTCACACTGTTCAAAACCTTGCCGCGGATGGTGTTGCTTTGTTGTTGGACTATTCCGTTAGCCTGCGCACACAGGGGATCAATGGCTGCGCAGCTGTAGAGAAAGACTGTGCAGAGTGAGAGGACACTAAATGCTCGCGGGCCGCACATACCCTTCGAATCCATGAAAAGCACATGCTTGCGTCTTCGCGATGTTTAGAATACAACAATTTTAGCTTGTTGTAACGGGCCGGCAGACTCGTTTGCCTCGCGTGAAGTCCGACCGCTGGCCCATCGAATGCGAGTCACAAACCGGAGCAGCCGCCTACGCAAACAAATCACATAACATCAGCTAACCCTCAGGCAGGAACACCGGCCGCCTCGGATTGTTGTTGACATTCGACATCAAGAAGATTATCTTGTTGTCGGAGTTCGACACCAATGGCACCAGATGCAACTCGACTCGATCTTCTCCAGGGGACGCTTGATCTGCTGATCCTCCGGGCGCTCCGCTCGGAAGCCATGCATGGATGGGCGGTTTCTGAGCGCATTCAGCAAATTTCCCAAGATATCTTGCAGGTGAATCAAGGCTCACTCTATCCCGCGCTTCACCGGCTCGAACACCGTGGCTGGATTAAAGCCGCATGGGGGATCTCGGAACTGGGCCGGCGAGCGCGCTTCTACGCACTCACGGCTGCTGGCCGGAAACAGCTCGAGATCGAGACGGAGAACTGGAGCACGCTGAGCGCGGCCATTGCCAGGGTATTAAGGATGGCTTGACATGTTCTGGAGAGGCGTTGTTCTACGACTGCGGGCCTTGCTTTTTCGTCGCCGGATGGATGAAGAGCTAGAGGAAGAACTACAGTCTCATATCCACATGCAGGCATGGAAAAACCGGTCCAGCGAACTGGATCCGGCGGAAGCCATGCGATTGGCACGATTGCAGTTCGGCAGCGTCGTGTGCGCAACGGAACAATGTCGCGAACAGAGGGGCATATCTTCGGTCGAAATCCTCGCAAAAGATGTGCACTTCGCCCTCCGCATGCTGCGCAAGTCTCCGGGTTTTACCACCGTCGCGCTGCTCACTTTGGCCCTGGGCATCGGTGCCAACACGGCCATTTTCAGTGTTGTCAACGCCGTCTTGCTTCGGCCGTTGCCCTACGCGGATCCCAGCCGGCTCGTTCTTGTCTCCGAGGCCCGGCCACAGGCGGGAATCTCGGGGCTTGGGATGTCATATCCCCCCTTCACCGAACTGCGGGATGTTAAT
>Ga0306920_100004201_pt1 | contig 18472 bp, 16 predicted proteins | sample flu12Cox44000170_FD_204666 | JGI IMG/M metagenome (GOLD analysis project Ga0306920, IMG submission 204666) | Lab enrichment of tropical soil microbial communities from Luquillo Experimental Forest, Puerto Rico - flux4day.12C.oxic.44.000.170 (v2)... | ecosystem: Environmental > Terrestrial >... | reverse complement strand
TGGCGCCAGCCGAAGCGCTGTTCTGCATCGGCGCGAGCGCGGGCGGCTACCGGCTGCCAACAGTCTTTGCCACCGCGGATCACTTCGCGCAGTATTTTTTCCCAGGCATAGGCGGGGGCGAGCCAGCCGTTTATTCCGTGCTCGATTGCCTGTCGGAAGGCGTAGGTGGGCGCCGCGATGGTCACGGCACCTACAGCCGCGGCCTCAAACCATTTCAATTCCGACTTGCAATTAGTGAACAGGTTGTCCTGGAGCGGCACGAGGTTCACCTCTACTCGGCCGATTTCGCGCTGCAAATTTACAAAATCCTGAAAAGGGATGTTCTCTATCCGCGCGCGATGCCGTTCGAGCTCCGGACCAACGCCGTCCAGAAATCCAACGACCCGGAGGATCAGGCGTTCGTCGTCGTCCATCAACCGGGCGAGCGGTCCATCGATCAGCGCAAAGTCTCGCTCGTGGGTAGCCGTCCCGCTGAAGTAGCCTATATGGATCCGACCGTCGCGGCCCCAACCGCATCGCTCTTTTGTCTCCCAAATCTCGGCAGAGGCCTCCATCTGCTCACGATTTAGATAATTCGGGATTATGCGCGTCGGTTTGCCTAGGAAACTTTCCGCCCGAGCCGCCAGGTAAGGGTTTGTCACCACTACAGCGTCGCAAAGAGACATAGTGACGCCGATTTGGCTGATTTGGCCGAACCAGTACCGCCAAGCGTCATTACTCAGTTCCACCCCAAGACTATCCATAATAATATGGGCACACCCAACGTCAAACACCAAATCGTCAACGTCAAACAAAACACGACGTCCGCGTGCGCGCGCCCGTGAAATCATCCGGTTGATGAGGTCGGTATAGTGGACCCGGCAAAGTATTAGGACGTCGCAGTGGTCTATAACCCGCTCGATTCTGTCCAAATCGTCGCAATGAAACCACGATGCCGATGGCCCCCCGCACGGTTCAGCGGCGAGCGACTGCCACACATTATAAGCTCGGTACCGGAAGCTGCTAGTGTCTGGGATCTCATAAAAATAGGCAGCGCGGGGAGAGCCACTAACCAACATGGCCATCCTCTGGTCGAAGCTTCTTTCCCAGGGCGGAGAGAATACTATCGGCGAGATTTCAGCGGTATACAAGGGCTCACCCCCTTGAACGTCGTGCGGCCAAATAATCCAATATTGGCGCAAGGGCGGTGGACCAGTCTCGCGGCATTCCAAACTTGGCCGCATTCGCGGTGCGCGTCGCCTGATCCTCGGCGAGTGCGACGGCCCGCCGTAGCCCAGCTACTAACCCGGGCACGCTCGGCTCGACACACAAGATGTTTGGGGAATAGCCGCTCAAATCCGTCTTGGCAACACCGAATCGGTTGGTCACCACCACCGCTCCGCTCGCCGCCAAGTCGAAAGGCGGATAGCCGGGATATGGCGAGTAGATGAGTGAAAGACCAACGTCAACGCCGCGAACAATTCTTAAATATTCCTCTCGCGTTGCGTCGTTGACGATCTGCGGACGCACCGCACCGGGCAGGACCAGTTCAGGAGCATCTTTGCCGACAAAGTAGAAATCCCAATTCTCCGGGTCGAGTACGCCCTCCTCAACGGCATTGGCTATCGCTGCGATGCCACGCCAGTAGAGATTTCTAACGCTGTTCGGACGCGCGTAAAAAAAGAATCGCCGACGCCCGCGCTCTTCTGGCTGCCTCTCCGAATAATAGGCTACGCTTGGAAACGCCGGTTGAAAGGCCATCCCTCCCGGCGCCAGACCCTCGGACTGTAAATGGCTAAACAGAATCTCGGAGTTGACCGCGTAAAAAATTTCCGGGTCGGTTAGGGTTTCGGCACAGAGCAGATGTTCGTCTCCCCTTGGATAGAACATTCGCTCATCCTCCCCAAGCACATAGACGATGCGCGCAGGGGGCACAGCCCTACGGGTGGCATGAGTGGTCCACCAGGAGGTCGTCAAGAACAAATCCACTCGACTCGTTGGCACATCGCGTCCCCCTGAACCGGGCGGGGAATACAAACAGTCCACGTTACCGGTCCAAGACACGCCGTGAGTGCGCAGGATCATTCCGATATTTTCGGCGATCGGCGGCTCGGTTCGTGTGACGAGGCGGAGACCGGCGTCGAGCCGTCGTGCAAGCAGCGTCCCGAGAATGATCGCTGTCTCGAGGCCGTCGTAGCTTGCGGAGTTGATGCTATCCGTTACGATGGTCACTCTCGGGCCGTGATGCGGCGCCTCATAGGTGCGAAGCGGTTCCAGAGCGCCGAAGCGCTTCTTGAACAACTCGTCGTAAGTCGGCACCTTTTCGAGTCGGGGCTCCAATTGGTCCGCAGGGGCCTCGGGCTCTGGCTCCAATTGATCTGCAGGGGCCTCGAACTCGGGCTCCAATTGACCCGGATGGGCCGGCATCCGCGCCGCCGCGTTCTCCAGTTCGACCGCCGGTACGGGAAGCACAAGCGCCTTCCTCCGCTGCGATCTGAAATACGCGAAACGCTTGCCCGTTCGCTGCGGCGTAAGGAGCCAATAGACAACTCTGGCACCACGGCGTCCGTATCGCCTCAACCCGGGTGGCAGGATAGATGCAAGCCGGCGAGAAGGCCCGGTGAGACGCCAGAAGGTCGAATTCAGTACATTGTCGCGCTCAAGCCGGAAGTGATCGCGCTCCGCCTCCAGCTGTGACACACGCCGCTCGGTGTCAGCACGCTTCCCGACCTCTTCGGCGAGGCGCCGTTCAGCCTGCTCTGCACGCTGCTCGGTCTCAGCGCGCCGCCTAGCCTCCTCAGCAAGACGGATCTCGACCTCCGCAAGCTGCTGGGCGGGTTCTGAGGCGGTGTGGATCTCGCCTTTAAGCCGCGCTTCAGCACGCATCAGCGCCACTCGCAGCCGGCCAACATCCTCTCTCGCCGATGCTACAGCGTTCAGCAGGGTCGGGGCAAAGCTCGCGGCGCTTGAAGGCGACAGCAGCAAGGTCTGAAGCTGTGCAGTGGGCATCAGCGATATGTCGCTGGCAAGGTCGACGATGCGCGTCTCCCGGCCCGTCATGATGCGGCGATACGGGCGCTTCCTTTTACTCGGGAGCTTTTCAATAATGGCCACTGAGTCGAAGAAGGCAATTTGTGCGATTTGGCTGCCGAGGTCGCGCATCGACTGCAACCCGGCGCTATCAAGCGCGGCCGCCGCATCACTCTCAAAGTGGTCGACATTGAGCGTATCGACCAACCCCTTTAGCCACTCGATAGAGGTATTCGGACGGCGGAAGCCACCGCCGCGCGAATCAACATAGCTGTGGTGCAAATCCTCGATGATATAAACTCCGCCCGGACCGAGACGTTTAAAGCAATCCTCGAAGGTTGCAATTATATGGTGCGAATAATGGGATCCATCGTCGATGATGACATCGAACGCCGCGTTCCCCAGCATCTGATCGAGTGCTACCGGATCCGTGGCATCGCCGATCCGGATAGAAATATTGGCTTCCAGTGGCAACCGTAGGCACGCAGGATCGATATCGACCCCGACAATCGTCGAGCCCTCCGGAAGATATTTGGACCAGACCTGGAGCGAACCTCCGTTCTGCACCCCGATTTCAAGCAGGCGAATCGGCTGTCCGCGTGCGGTAAATTTTGAAAACGCGGCTTCGTAAATCGGAAGATAATGTTCCCATTTGTCGGAGGCGTAACCTTCGTGCTCTATAAATATCCCATGGAGAGTACCGGAGGCTCTCGACTTAGTGGTGTCCGAAAATCCGGAGACCGAGGTCCTGGGCACAGGGGTCTCTCGCTCTAGCTCATCTAGTTGGCTGCGTTCATGTCCAAGCCACAGTGGCACTCGGCGGCGATTCTCCGGAGCCGCACCGATAGCCGCTATCGTCTGCGGCCGCTGGCCCTGTTGGATCACGCGAGTTAAACCCAAGTCGCGCATCCCGAGCAACCGCTGCTCCGCGCTTCGCCTTTTGCACCTGAAGAGATAGTCCATTCCCCGCGATTCCCGCCGCCGCGACTTTGGGTGGGAACCTGGTTGGCCCAAGTGTTGCCCGCTAAGGAAATTGGCGCGCTCTCGATATCATATTTTCCTAGTGAGCGATTGATATTATTGTAGCGGGAGAGGGATTTGAACCCCCGACCTTGGGATTATGATTCCCCTGCTCTAACCAGCTGAGCTATCCCGCCGCAAAGCGCCGCATGTATAGGAGATGGGGGCTGACGGGTCAAGCCGCGGCCGCTGCCGGCCGCGGAATCCAGCCGCCGCCGAGCACGCGTTCACCGGAGTAGAGGACAGCGGCTTGGCCGGGGGCTACCGCACCGGCCGGCGCACCGAGAACCAGTTCGGCATCTCCGCCCGCGCCATGGGGAAAGAACGTTGCCGGCACCGGCAATTGCGTCGAACGGAGCTTTGCTGCGACGGCCATGCGCGGCTCGACGGGCGGGCCGAGCCAGTTCACCTCGCGGAGGGACAGTCTGGTCTCGGCCAATGCCGCGCGCGGACCGACGACAACTCGGCGCTCCTCGGGATCGAGACGCAACACATAAAGCGGCTGAGGTGCGGCGATCCCGAGACCCTTTCTCTGACCGACCGTGAAGTTCGCGATGCCAGGGTGGCGGCCGAGCCAGCGGCCCGTCATGTCGACGATGTCCCCGGGCTCACCGGCCTCGGGTCGCAGCCGCTCGACGAGCTGCGCATAAGACCCCTGCGGAACAAAGCAGATGTCCTGGCTGTCGGGCTTGTCGGCGACCGCAAGGCCAAAGCGCCGCGCCAATGCTCGTGTCTCCTGCTTGACGAGCCCACCGAGCGGAAAGCGCAAGAAGTCGAGCTCTGCGCGGGTGGTGGCAAACAGAAAATAGCTCTGGTCGCGCGCTCCGTCGCGCGCCCGGTGTAGTTCGGGTCCACCCGGCCCGACAATCCGGCGCACGTAATGCCCGGTGGCTAGCGCCGAGGCGCCGAGCTCTCGCGCCGTGCCGAGCAAGTCGCGAAACTTGATCCGCTGGTTGCACCGTATGCACGGGATCGGGGTTTCGCCGCGGGCATAGGTGTCGGCGAAATCGTCTATGACTTCCTTGCGAAACCGGCTCTCGTAATCGAGCACGTAATGGACGATACCGAGGCGGTCGGCGACGCGCCTTGCATCGCCGATGTCCTGGCCGGCGCAGCACATGCCCTTGCGTCCGACCGCAGCACCGTGATCGTAGAGCTGCAACGTAATGCCGACGACCTCGAAGCCGCGCTCGGCCAACAGGGCGGCGGTCACCGACGAGTCGACGCCGCCCGACATTGCGACGACGATGCGGTGCTCGGCCGGATTGCCCTCGAGGTCGAGGTCCAGCGAGGTCATTGCTGTGCGCCGAGCGCCATCTGCCAGAAATCGGCCTCGAGCCGGGCGGCGAGGGCGAAATTGGCGGCGAGCGAGGCAAACCGCCCCTCCCCGCCACGCCCGGCAAACTGCTCGTCGAGCGCACCTTCGGCCTCGCGCGCCAAGGCCTGGTACTCAGATCCGGCATACATCTCCAGCCATTCGCGGTACGGGTTCGCGTCGAGACGAGTCCGCGGGTCGGCCATCCGCTCGGTGGCAATTACCGAGTAGCCGACAATGCACGGAGCAAGCGCCACCTCGAGGTCGAGCCGATCACCGGCCAGACCGCGGTCGAGCACGAAACGCGTATAGGCGATCGTCGCCGGCGCCTCCGGCTCGGCAGCGATCGCCGCTTCCGAGAGACCCCAACCGCGGCAATAGTCGATATGCAGCCCAATCTCGACATCGAGCGTTGCCGCGACGAGACGTTGCGCCCGGCGCATCTCGGCCAGCGTGTCGGATTTGTAGACCGCCAACCCCCAAGCGCGCGCAAAATGCAGCAGAAACAGATAGTCCTGCACCAGGTAGCGGCGAAAACACGCCCCCGGCAGATCGCCGGCGGCCAGCAGCATCACAAATTGGTGTCGCGTATAAGCCTGCCACGCCGCCTCCGAGGCCTCGACCAGGCGGCGGAAGAGCGCGGCCATTCCGGGACTCAGCCGAAAAGCAGATTGCGGGTCGCCGAGGGCAACTGCACGGTCAGCCCGTCGAGCTCCTCGGTGATGATGATCTGACAGCCGAGCCGCGACGTCTTGGTCAGATTGAAGGCGAGGTCGAGCATGTCGTCCTCATCCAGGCTCGGCTCCTTCAGCAGATCGTACCACTCGGGGTCGACGATGACGTGACAGGTCGAGCAGGCGAGCGAGCCTTCGCAGGCACCCTCGATGTCGATGTCGTGACGGCGGGCGACCTGCAGCACCGAGGCGCCGAGTGGCGCCTCGACCTCGCGCCGGGTTCCGTCGCGTTCGATGAAGGTCATCTTTGGCATCAGCTGGGATCCGGCGCAGCCACGAGTGCCGGCCGAGGCGCCAGATCCTCGGCGAGCACCGCGGCGGCGATCGCCGGGCTCGGACCAGCCGACAATTCACGTCGGTCGGCGAATCGCAGTACCTCAAGCCCGGCCTGCTCAGCCGCCTGACGCAGGCGCCCTGCGTCGGCCACGGCTGGCGCCGCGCCGAGCACGACCACCGCGTGTGTCACCGGCCGCGCGAGTGCGCGCTCGGCCCGCATGCGCGCGCCTTCCAGCAATTCCTGCCACGCTGCAGCGCCGGCTTGCGGAGGTGGGACCGGCAGCGCTTGCTCAAACCCGGGGCGATCGTCGAGAACGAGCGCATTCCCGCCAACTGAGAAGGCGACCTCGGCACGAGCGCCCGCCGCATCGATACCGATCGCGGCACCCGGTTCATTCGGATCCGCCGGTCCGCCGTCCGGCTCCTCGATCTGGAACAGCTTCACGCGACGCGACCCTCCGCGCCAGCCCGTGCCCGGCTAGACGTGAAAGGATTCGCCGCAGCCGCAGCGGCCCTTCTCGTTCGGATTGCGGAAGGTGAAGCCGCTCTGCAGCTTCTCTTCGACATAATCCATCTCGGTCCCGAGGATAAACATGACCGCCTTCGGATCGACCAGTATCGTCACTCCCTTGTCTTCGACGACCTCGTCGTACTTCCCCTTCTCGTCGGCATATTCGAGTGTGTAGCTGAGCCCCGAGCAGCCGCGCGCGCGCACGCCGACCCGCACGCCGACCGAGGGCTTGCCGCGCTTGGCGAGCAGCGCCTGTATGCGCTCCGCCGCGGCGTCCGTCACCGACAAGGCCTGCTTTCTCGCCAACATCCGTTCTTTCTCCGAAGGAGAACTCCATACCACCGGCTCGCGCCGCAATGTCAATTCTCTATATGGGTGGGCGCCCCTGCCCCGTCACCGACGCTTGGCCAGCGAGCCGGCCGGCCGCGGCGGCCAATGCATCGATCGCGAAATCGACCTCTTCGGATGTCGTAAAGCGGCCGAGCCCGATGCGTATCCCGCTATTCGCATCCGCCTCAGAGAGCCCGAGCGCGCGCAGGACATAAGAGGGCTCGACACTCGCCGAGGTGCAAGCCGAGCCGGTCGAGATCGCTATCCTCGGGCAGGCCTCGATCAGCTGCAGCGCGGCAATCCCCGGAAAGCAGAAATTGAGACTGCCTGGCAGGCGGTGTTCGAGATCGCCGTTGAGTAGCAGTCCGGGGATACGGCGAGCCAGACCCGTTTGCAGTCGGTCCCTGAGCCGCCGCAGCCGTGCCGCTTCATCAGCCATCTCGGCCGCTGCGATCGCTGCGGCCCGCCCGATCCCGACGCATAGCGGTGTCGGCAAGGTACCGGAGCGCAGGCCGCGCTCCTGGCCGCCGCCGTCGATCAGCGGCAGCAGGCGCACGCGCGGCCGCCGGCGCACATAGAGCACACCGACGCCTTTGGGTCCGTAAACCTTGTGGCCAGAGATCGACAGCATATCGATATTCATCGCCTCGACATCGAGCGCGATCTTGCCAAAGGCTTGCGCGGCGTCGCTGTGAACCAACACGCCTTTGGACCGGCTCAGCGCGCCGATCTCGGCCAGCGGTTGGACGACGCCGATCTCGTTGTGCGCCGCCATCACCGAGACCAGTAATGTCCGCTCGCCGAGCGCTTCCGCCAACCTGTCGAGCGATACGAGCCCATTCGGCTCGACTGGCAGATAGGTGACGGCGAAGCCCTCGCGCTCGAGCTGAGCGCAGCTTTCGAGCACGCATTTGTGCTCGGTCGTCAGGGTTACGATGTGGTCGCGGGGCTGGCCGCGATGCCCATGGAGGCGGGCAAAATGCGCCGAGCCCTTGATCGCCAGATTGTTTGCTTCGGTCGCGCCCGAGGTAAAGACGAGCTCGCGCGGATCGGCGTTGATCAGGGCTGCGACCTCGTCACGGGCCTCTTCGATCGCTTCGGCGGCAATGCGCCCATAGGCGTGGCTGGTGCTGGCCGGATTGCCGAATTGCTCGGTGAAATAAGGCAGCATCGCCTCAAGGACCCGCGGGTCAACTTTGGTCGAGGCCTGATTGTCGAGATAGATCGGCATCGTGTTGGGTCGGCGAGGTTCGCTCATGCGGCGTGCGCCTCCAGCGCCAGACCGCGGCAGCGCCGGTAGAGCGCGGTCCAAGCCGTTAGGAAACGGGCGACATCGGCCTCTGACGATTTCCAGCCGAGGCTGACCCGGATCGTGGAGCCGACGAGATCGGGGCCAACGCCCATCGCCTCCAGCACATGGCTCGGCCCGACCTTGCCCGACGAGCAGGCGGCGCCGGCGCTGACCATCACACCGTCGAGATCGAGCGCGATCACCTGGGTCTCTGCTGCGACCCTCGGCATCGCGATCGCTGCCGTGTTGGCTAGCCGCGGCGCTGCCGCCCCGAGAACTACCACGTCGGGCGCGACTGCGACGACACTCGCCTCGAGGGTGTCGCGCAACTGGCGGATGCTGTCGTAGACCGCGATCTCCTCCGCCGCGACAACGGCAGCGGCGGCGAAGCCAGCGATTCCCGCCAGGTTCTCGGTGCCGGCCCGCCGCCCGCGCTCCTGACCGCCGCCCCCCAGCAGCGGTGTCAACTCCAGCCCGCCGGTAACCACCAGCGCACCGATGCCCGGCGGACCGCCGAGCTTGTGCGCCGACAGAGTGAAGAGGTCGGCACCGATCGCCTGGACATCGAGGGCGATTTTCCCCGCCGCCTGCACCGCGTCGCAGTGGAGCAGCGCACCGTGCGCCCGCGCGACCGCGGCGATCGCCGCCATCGGCTGCAGCACCCCGGTCTCGTTGTTGGCGAGCATTACCGAGACCAGCGTCGGACGCGGATCGGCGGCAAGCAGACGGTCGAGCACCTCGAGCTCGACGACGCCGTCATGATCGACCGGGATACGTTCGGCCTCGGGAACCGCGCGAAGAACCGAGTCGTGCTCTACCGCCGAGACCAGAACCCGGTCGCGCCCGCAACCCAATAAGGCCAGATGGTTCGCCTCGGTTCCGCCGCTGACAAAGATGACACCCTCCGGCGGCGCGCCTATCAGGGCTCCGACCGCCGAGCGGGCATTCTCGACCGCGTGCCGCGCGGCGCGGCCCCAGCGGTGAACCGAGGACGGATTGCCGCAGCGCGCGAACATGGCGGTCATCGCCGCCGCCGCTGCCGGGCGCAGTGGGGTGGTCGCGTTCCAATCGAGATAGGTCTCGGTTCGAGCCCGCTTGCCCAGGCGCACCGGAGCCGGCTCTCCCGTCACGTTCCCGTCGCAGCAGCGTTGCCAAAGGTCGCGCAATGGAGGCGGCCGCTGCTCCCGAGCACGCGCTGCTCGCATACATCGGCGAGCGAAACCGAGCTAAGATAGAGGTGGATCTGATTGCCGAGCTCTTCCCAAAGATCGTGCGTCGCGCAACGGGTCCGATTGCCGCGACAGCCGACGGGCGCGCCGGGGGTGCACCGCGTCGCGCGGATCGGCTCGTCGACGGCGAGGATGATGTCGGCGATGCGGGTCTCGCTGCGGTCATGCGCGAGCAGGTAGCCGCCGCCGGGACCGCGCACGCTCTTGACGAGCCCGCCTTTGCGCAGCATCGCGAAGAGCTGCTCGAGATAGGACAGCGAGATCTCTTGCCGATCGGCGATCTCGGCGAGCGAGATCGGGGTTCCGGCACTGTGTTGCGCGAGATCGACCATCGCCATCACGGCATAGCGGCCTTTTGTGCTCAGCCTCATCGTGCGACCCTCAGGCTACCTGCTCCTTGTCGTCTGCTCCGTTGCCGCGCTGAGCTTCCATCGCCTGCCCGGCGGCGCCGGAGCGCGCCGGCTCGTTCTTCTCGATCTCGGCCAAGCGGGCTCTCAGGCTGGTGACCTCGTCGAGCAGAGCATTGAGCGCGCGGGCGATCGGGTCGGGGATGTCGCCGCTGACGCCATAGGGCTCAAACGCCGGCCGCGCCTCGTCCGAGGTGCCGCGCCGAGACACCTGCCGCGCCGGGTTGCCGACCATCGTGGCGCCGTCCGGTACCTCGCGCAATACTACCGCACCCGCGCCGATCCTGGCGCAGTCACCAATGCGGATCGGTCCCAGCACCCGCGCTCCCGAACCGACGATGACATCGTTGCCGAGTGTCGGATGGCGCTTCTGACCGATCTGCTCCGCCGAGGGGCGCGTACCGCCGAGGGTCACACCGTTGTAAAGAGTGCAGTCGTTGCCAATCTCGGCGGTCTCGCCGATCACCACCCCCATCCCATGGTCGATGAACAGACGCTCGCCGATGCGCGCCCCGGGATGGATCTCGATGCCGGTCAGCATCCTGCCGATGTGCGAGACAAAACGGCCGGCGAGCAACCAGCGATGTTCCCAGAGCCAGTGGGCGAGACAATGAAACATCAGCGCGTGAAAGCCGGGATAGCACAGCACCACTTCGAGGCGTGAGCGGGCGGCAGGATCACGGGCCAGGGTGGCGTCGATTTCGTCGCGCAGGTTTCTAAAAAGCATCACTGTCACTATATGTGTTAAACCTCGACGCCGCGTGTCGTCGCGCCGCGTCGCGGGAGCCTGAGCAAAACATATAATTGTCCGACGAAAATGATCAAGAATTACGGGCTTCCGAGCGGAAATCAGTGCTCCCGGTATCCGAGGCACCCGCTTGGTTTTGAGCTGGATCGACCGTGCCCGACGTAATCATCAACGGTCCGGAGGGGCGGATCGAGGCGCGCTATCACCATGCCCGCGCGCCGGCGGCCCCGATGGCGATCGTCCTCCATCCCCACCCGCAGCATGGCGGCACGATGAACAACAAGGTTGTCTATACCTTGTACCAGTGCTTTGTGCGCCACGGCTTTTCGACGCTGCGCTTCAACTTCCGCGGTGTCGGGCGCAGCCAGGGCAGCTTCGACCGTGGCGAAGGCGAGCTGTCCGATGCCGCCTCGGCGCTCGACTGGCTGCAAACCTACAACCCGAACGCGCAATATTGCTGGATCGCCGGGTTTTCGTTTGGTGCTTGGATCGGCATGCAGCTGTTGATGCGACGCCCCGAGATCGAAAGCTTTATCGCGGTGTCGCCGCCGGCCAATGTCTACGACTTCACCTTTCTCGCCCCTTGCCCGTCATCCGGGCTCATCCTGCAGGGCGATCAGGACACCGTGGTGCCGGTCGAAGCGGTGCAGCGGCTGGTCAACAAGCTGTCGCATCAACGCGACATCAAGATCGATTTTCGCAAGATCGCCGGCGCCGATCATTATTTCGCCGATCGACTGGAGACGATCGCCACCCATGTCGACGGGTATCTCGGCGAGCATGCCCGCCCCGGCAGAAACGCCGCCGTGCCGGCGGCCCGCGGCGTCCGCTAGCGCCGCGTCCGCGCGTCGCGTCGGGTCAATCGGCGAAGGGGTCGCGCACCAGAACCGTGTCGTCGCGCTCGGGGCTAGTCGAGAGCATCGCCACCGGCGCGCCGATCAGCTCCTCGAGCCGGCGGATGTACTTGATCGCCGTCGCCGGCAGTTGCGCCCAAGAGCGTGCGCCGCGGGTGCTTTCCTGCCAGCCTTCGGCGATCTCGTAGACCGGCTCGATCTCGGCCTGGGTCGAGGTGCCCGCTGGGACATAGTCGTAGCTCTCGCCGCCGCGCCGATAGGCCGTGCAGATCTTGATCTCCTCGAACCCGTCGAGAACATCGAGCTTGGTCAGCGCGATGCCCTCGATGCCGCCGGTCTTGATCGCCTGCCGAACCGCGACCGCGTCGAACCAGCCGCAGCGCCGTGGCCGTCCAGTGACTGTGCCAAACTCGCGGCCGCGCTCGCCGAGGGTCCGACCGACCCTGTCGGTCAGCTCGGTCGGGAACGGCCCGGCGCCGACCCGCGTCGTGTAGGCCTTGGTGATGCCAAGGACAAAGCCAATCGCCGAGGGTGCGATCCCCGATCCCGCCGCGGCCTGGCCTGCCAACGCATTTGACGAGGTGACGTACGGATAGGTGCCATGGTCGACATCGAGCATCGCTCCCTGCGCCCCCTCGAACAGGATGCGGCGCCCGGCGCGGCGGGCTTCGTCGAGCAGCCGCCAAGTGGGCGCCGCATAGGGCAGGATCTCCACCGCCACCTCGCGCAGCGCGGCGATCAGCTCGCCGCGGTCGACCTCCGGTGCGTCGAGCCCACGCAACAGCGCGTTATGGGTCAAGAGCAGATCGTCGACACGGTCTTCGAGCGCGGCCGGGTCGGCGAGATCGCACACTCGGACGGCGCGGCGCCCGACCTTATCCTCATAAGCCGGGCCGATGCCGCGCCCGGTCGTGCCGATCTTCTTCTCGCCGCGGCGTGCTTCGCGGGCCCGCTCGATCGCGCCATGCGACGGCAGGATCAGCGCGGCGTTGTCCGCGAGGCGCAGCGTCTTGGAAGTAATCTCCAGCCCCTTCTTGCGCATTTCCTCGATCTCGGCGACCAGCGCCCACGGATCGACGACGACGCCGTTGCCGATGATCGACAGCTTGCCCGGACGCACCACCCCCGACGGTAACAGGCTCATCTTGTATTCGATATTGCCGACCACCAGCGTGTGGCCGGCATTGGCTCCGCCCTGAAAGCGCACGACGACATCGGCGCGCTCGGACAGCCAGTCGACGATCTTGCCCTTGCCTTCGTCGCCCCATTGGACGCCGACGACTGCGACATTGCCCATCTCACACCTTCCTCAGCCAACCGGCACCGGATTGTCGTTCTCCAGGACGTGACTGCACCCGAGCCGTTGCGCCTCCACCCGCCAATCGCCGACGGATGCGAGTGCCGCCACCGTGACCCAGCCCGCGGCGCGCAACGCCTCGGCTCGCACGCGTTCGGCGCCGAGCGGCAGCAGCACGCGGCGGGGTCCCGGCGCTTCCGGTAATGCCTTCAGGATCGTGTCCGTATAGAGGGTAAAGCCGGTCGCCGGCTCCGTGGCTGCCGGATCGCCGGCCTCGTAGCGGCCGCCGCGGCCGAGTTCGCCGAGCGGGCCATGGGCCGCAGAGCCTCCGGCAAAAAATGTAAAGCTGATCCCGCTGTGATACTCGAAGCCGCGATTTTCGACCGGGTCGACCGTCGCTTTGAGCGCGGGAGCCGCGGCCGCGAGGCCGTCGAGCACGGTCCCGAGCCGCCCCCGCTCGGCATTCGCCCGTTTGGGCAGGTCGAGGCGGTCGAGGGCGGCCAGCGCCGTTGCCGCCGGACCCGCGGCAAACAGCAGCCGCTCCAGCAGCTTCCCCGCCTGGCCGGCGAGTGCCGTGACCGCGGCGGCGTCCTTGTGATCGAGTGCCGCACGCAAGGCCGCTTCACGCTCGCCGTCGATCCCATAGGCCTCGGCGATCGCCGGCACCAAGGTCGGCAGGGTGATGTCGACCGTGAGGTGGGCGACACCGAGCCCCGCCAACGCCGCCCCGGCAACCGCGATCGCCTCGACATCGGCGGCCGGTCCCGCGGCGCCGATCAATTCGCCGCCGACCTGGCCGATCTGCCGCTCGGGCCGGATCTCCGAGCCCCTGACCCGCAAGACCTGGCCGGCATAGCTGAGCCGCAGCGGCCGCGGCGCGCCGCCGAGCCGGGTGGCGGCAATGCGCGCGATCTGCGGGGTCACGTCGGCGCGCACGCCGATCATCCGGTGCGACACCGGATCCATCATGCGAAACGTCGAGTTGGCCATCGCCGCCCCCGCGCCGGAGAACAATGTCTCCTCAAACTCGACGAGCGGCGGTTTGACCCGCTCATAGCCATGCGCCGCCAGGGTCGCCATCAGCTGCGCTACGACCCCGGCCTCGATTTCGGCCTCGGGCGGCAGCAGATCGTGCATGCCGGCAGGCAGCAGGGCGGGATGCTGTACCTCGCTCATGGTGTGGATAGTGTAGCGAAGCCGCGCGGCGCCTAGAAGCGCATCGCCTTGGCCTGAACCACGTTGGGCAGAGCGCGCACGGTATCGAGGATCGCCGGGGTCAACGGCTGGTCGACCTCGACGAGGGCGATCGCCTCGCCGCCCGGGGTCGTGCGGCCGAGATGAAAGGTCGCGATGTTGACCGCCGCCGCGGCGAGCACATTGCCGAGCGCGCCGATAAAGCCCGGCTTGTCGAGATTGCGCACAAACAGCACGTTGCGGCCGAGCTCGGCTTCGAGTGCCATGCCTTCGACCGAGACGAGCCGCGGCTTGTCGCCGCCGAAGAGGGTGCCGGCGACCTCGCGGCGACGGCGCTCGGTCTCGACGACGACGCGGATCAGGGTCTGGTAGTCGACCGGCTCGGCGCGCCGCGTCTCGCTGACGCGAATGTCGCGCTCGCGGCAGACGACCGGCGCGTTGACCATGTTGACGGCCGCAAGCTGCGGCGCCAAGAGCCCGGTCAGCGCGATCGCGGTCAGCGGCTTGACGTTGAGCTCGGCGATCGCCCCTTCGTATTCGACCGCGACCGCTTTGATGCCGGTCTCGGTCAGCTGGCCGGCAAAGCTGCCGAGCTGCTCGGCGAGCTTCATGTAGGGGCTGAGGCGCTGCGCCTCCTCGGCGGTCAAGGACGGCATGTTGACCGCGTTAGAGACGGCACCCGTCAACAGAAAATCGGCGATCTGCTCGGCGATCTGCAGTGCCACGTTCTCCTGCGCCTCGCTGGTCGATGCACCGAGATGCGGGGTGGCGACGACATTGTCGCGGCCGAAGAGCGGGCTCGCCGTTGCCGGCTCCTCGGTGAAGACGTCGATCGCGGCACCGGCGACATGGCCGCTGTCGAGGGCGGCGGCGAGGTCGTCCTCGACGACGAGCCCACCACGCGCGCAATTGATCAGCCGCACCCCTGGTTTCATCATGGCGAGCGCGCGGGCGTCGATCAGGTTGCGGGTCGCCTCGGTCAGCGGCGTGTGCAGGGTGATGAAGTCGGCGCGGGCCAAGAGTGCCTCGAGCGCCACCTTCTCGACGCCGAGGCCGCGGGCCCGGTCGGGCGAAAGAAACGGGTCGTAGGCGATCACCTTCATCCTCAGTCCGAGGGCGCGCTCGGCGACCGCCACGCCGACATTGCCGCAGCCGATGACACCGAGCGTCTTGCCGCTGAGCTCGACCCCCAAAAAGCGCGACTTCTCCCATTTGCCGGCCTGGGTCGAGCGGTCGGCGGCCGGGATCTGCCGGCACAGCGCGAAGAGCAGCGCGATCGTGTGCTCGGCGGCGGTGACCGAGTTGCCATAAGGCGTGTTCATGACGACGATGCCGCGCTCGGTCGCCGCTTCGACATCGATGTTGTCGACCCCGATGCCGGCGCGGCCGATCACCTTGAGCGTTGCAGCATGGCCGAGCAGCCCCTTGGTGACTTTGGTCGCCGAACGCACCGCGAGCCCGTCATAGCGCGCGATGCGTTCTGTGAGTTCGGCGGCCGGCAGGCCGGGCCGGAAGTCGACATCGATCCCGCGCGCGCTCAGGATTTCGGCGGCGCGCGGGCTCAGCTCATCGGCGATCAGCACCCTTGCCATCAGGCCGCCTTTGCCGCCTGGCGCTCCTCGTCCCAGGCCCAGTCGAGCCAGGGCAGCAGCAGCGCCACGTCAGCCGGCTCGACCGTCGCACCGGTCCAGATCCGGATACCGGGCGGCGAGGCGCGATGGCTGGCGATGTCGTAGGCCACCCCCTCATCTTCGAGCCGCTTCGCCATCGCCCGCGCGGCGCGGAAGCGGCTATCCCAGTCCATCCCGGCAAACCAGGCGTCGGTGATCTCGAGCTGCGGCGAGGTCGAGGAGATCGTCGTCGGGTCCTCGGCGAGAAATCGCGCCCAGGGGCAGGTTGCGACCCATGCCTTGATCGCCGCCAGGCTTTTTTCGGAGCGGGCGACGAGGCCGTCGAGCCCGCCGATGCTTTCGGCCCATTTGAGCGAATCGAGCGCATCCTCGACGCACAGCATCGAGGGCGTGTTGATCGTCTCGCCGCGGAAGACGCCCGCGATCAACTTGCCCTTGGAGGTCAGGCGGAAGAGCTTGGGTAGCGGCCAGGGCGGGGTGTAGCTCTCCAGCCGCTCGACCGCGCGCGGCGACAAGGCCAGCATGCCGTGCGCCGCCTCGCCGCCGAGCGATTTCTGCCACGACCAGGTGGCGACATCGAGCTTGTCCCAGGGCAGCCGCATCGCAAACACCGCCGAGGTCGCGTCGCAGATGGCGAGCCCGGTGCGGTCGGCGGCGATCCAGTCGCCGTTCGGCACCCGCACCCCGGAGGTCGTGCCATTCCACGGAAAGACCACGTCGCGCGCCGGGTCGACCTGCGACAGATCCGGCAGCCGGCCATAGGGCGCCTTCAGCACCCGGACATCGGCAAGCTTGAGCTGCTCGACATCGGTGACCCAGCCTTCCCCGAAATTCTCCCATGCCAGCATATCGACACCGCGGGCGCCCAGCAGCGACCACATCGCGATCTCGATCGCCCCGGTGTCCGAGCCGGCGACGATGCCGACCCGCCAGTCGGCCGGGACGCCGAGGATCGCCCGCGAGCGCTCGACGACCTCGACGAGCCGCGCCAGACCCGCAGCCGAGCGATGCGAGCGCCCGTTGAGCGCCCCGGCGAGCACCGCCGGCGACCACCCCGGCCGCTTGGCGCAAGGGCCCGACGAAAAGCACGGGTTGCCGGGCCGCCGGTTCGGCTTCATGGGCGCGTTCCTTTACAAATTGGCGCGGCGGAACTTATGGGCGGGGCCGCGGCGCGTCAATCCGCGCCCACCCTCCCTCAGCTCACCCCTCAGCTCAGGGCGTAGCAAAAGGAGGTGCTGCTCGCGCCAAAGCGGACGTCGTGGGTCAGGATCAGCAGAACGTTGGGCGCGCCGGCGGGAGCCTCGACCCCTTTCGGGAAGTCGGGTATGGAGTCCTTCACCGTGCGGCCGATCTTGCCGCGGAACGGCGGCTCGGGCTTGGGGGAGGATCTCCTCTGCCTGCTGCGCCTGGGCCGATGGTACCGTTGCCGCGACGCCCCACACCGCGACGAGCGAGGTTGTGCTGAGCAAGAGCGTGCGCCGCTTGATTTGGATGGTCTTGGACTTTTTGCGGAGTTTTCTTTGTTCATTGTCTTCCTCTCGGGTGAACCATGTAACTGGATCCAAATTGTTGATCGAAATGCCGGTCGGCGGCGGGCGGCGGAGATATCGGGACGATAGCGGTGACAATATGATCGCGCAGCCGACGCCCAGCGCCGGTTGTTCATAAATCGCGGGAGCGGCGGGTAATTAAAGTGACTTGCGGTCCTGCTATAACGCCGTTGCGATAATTTCGTCGCTTGGGCCGCGGCGTAAACGGTCGCGAGTCCTTGACATGAGCGCATCGTTCGCACCTTTTCCCGATCCATCTTACCGGAACCCCGCCGATGCCGGAGAACATTGCCCCCTCCGCCCGACCCCCGCTGCTGCTTTTTGTTCTTCAAATGCAGGTTCAAGAAATCTCAACAACTTGGTCCTGATCTCTCGTCGCATCGCGCGCGCGAGGCACACGGTCGCTTCGTAGACGAAGCTGACCCGGGCGGCGCTCGGGTGTAATCTGACCGCCATGCCCCGCCTCAGCGTCAACCTCAACAAGATCGCACTGTTGCGCAACTCGCGGCGCACCGGCGTTCCGGACGTGCTGAGCTTTGGCCGGCTCGCGCGCGATGCCGGAGCCGACGGGCTGACCGCCCATCCGCGCCCCGACGAGCGACACATCCGCCGCACCGACGTGCTCGGGCTTGCCGAGCTGATGCGGCCGTGGCGGCCCGCTTTCGAGCTCAACCTCGAAGGCTATCCCGACCGCCGCTTTCTCGACATCGTCGCCGAGGTCCGGCCGGAGCAGTGCACATTGGTGCCGGACGCACCCGACGCCTTCACCTCGGAGGAGGGCTGGAAGCTCGACCCGGCGCAGCACCGGCTCGTCGATGTCGCGCTCGGCGAACTCAAACCGCTCGGCTGCCGCGTGATCCTGTTCATCGATCCCGACCCGGCCGCGGTTGCACCGGTGCACAACACCGGCGCCGACGGGATCGAAATCTACACCGGCGCCTACGCCGCGGCCTTTCGCGTCGGCCACCCGCAGGCTCTGTTGCAGGCCTGCGCGGCGACCGCGGCGCGTGCCGCCGAACTGGGCCTCGTCGTCAATATCGGCCACGACCTGAACCTCGATAATCTGCCGCCGCTGA
>Ga0306920_100004200_pt1 | contig 18474 bp, 22 predicted proteins | sample flu12Cox44000170_FD_204666 | JGI IMG/M metagenome (GOLD analysis project Ga0306920, IMG submission 204666) | Lab enrichment of tropical soil microbial communities from Luquillo Experimental Forest, Puerto Rico - flux4day.12C.oxic.44.000.170 (v2)... | ecosystem: Environmental > Terrestrial >... | reverse complement strand
GAGGCACATGCGGTGCAAGACCCGCGCGCCGCGATCGTGACCGGCAGCGTAGAATCGCTCGTAGCCGAGCGCAGCCATGACCTCGATCTGGTCTTGCGCGAGGGCGCGGAACGAATAGCCGGAATGATCGGCGCCACCCGGCGGTTTCTCGGAATCGCCATAACCGCGCAGGTCGGTTGCGACCACGGTGAATTCGTCTGCCAGCTTCGGCGCGAATTTGTGCCACGACAAATGGCTGAACGGATTGCCGTGCATGAGCAACAGCGGCGGCCCATTGCCGCCGCGGACGGTGACGATGCGAGCGCCGCTCGTTAGGACCTCGGTGCGCGTGAAGCCTTCGAACATGGCGCTCTACCCTCACTTCCGTCTCGGCTTGTCGAGGCCGAGTTCGGACCAGCGCGCTTTGGCGGCGGCGATGTCTTCCGGAGCCGGCCGAACCAGCGGCGGAAAGCGCGCGCCGTCGAATTCGGGATCGGGATCGTAATCGAGATTCATGGTGGCATCGATCAGCACGCGATTCCACTTGCCGGTGCCGTAGAGCGTGGTGTTGCGGTCGCGCTTGCGCGTCGAGGGATCGAGCCCCAGGCCGAACGTCGCCGGCATGATGACGATATCGTCCTCGCCGGCGTTGGACGCGATAGGCGATCGCCCAATCGACGGCGCCGTAATCGTGAATGTCGATGTCGTCGTCGACCACGGTGACGTGCTTGTAGCGCACATGCCCGGCAGAGCTGCCCCACAGCGCATTGGCCACCTGCTTGGCTTGGCCGCGATAGGTTTGTTTGATCTGCACAAGAATATTGACGCCCGCTTGCACTGGCGGGCACCACACGTCGGTGACGCCCGGCATCCCGGCCCGGTCGAACACGTTCCAGGCCGTCGCGGCGCGCATGATCGACGAGCACATGCCGTTCTCGGAGAAACAGCCGGGCATCGAGCCTTCGATCGTTCCGCGCAGGATCGGATCGTTGCGGTGGGTGATGCAGGTGAGGCGGATTGTCGGTTTCGGCGAGCGGTCGCCGCGACATAGCCCGTGACTTCGGCGAACGGCCCTTCGATTTCATAGGTTGCCGGATCGAGGCCGAGATAACCTTCGATCACGATCTCGGCGTTCGCCGGGACTTTAAGATCGATGACGAGCGGCAGCCGGACCCGCGCGCCGCGACGACCCATCCGGCGACGCTCGATCTCTTGGCCGACGACAGGCACGCCGACGATATGGCGCGCGCCGGCTTGGTTGCGCCCGACCTGCTTTTCCTCGCCGCCGATGCTCATCGCAAAAGGTTCGCCTTCCATGCGCGCCACCGCCTGCGCACCCGGCACCTTCACGAGATTCGGCACATGCTCGGTGTCGTAGACTTCGTTGAACAAAGCCTCCTTGTCGGGATCGACGTCCATGCTCGCGACGAACAGATATCTGGACTTGATCGGCATCGGATTCCTTCGCTTGCTCGAGGTTTTATTTGAATCGCTCGGACGGTGGCGCGATCTCGGTGACGAGATCGCGCACGAGCTTCTTGTTCGGAAGCGGCGTTAGCGTCATCTCGCGCGGTTCAAGGCGCGCGGTGCAGGCGTAGACCGTTTCACCGTCGAGCTGAATCATGCATTCTTTGCAGGCATTGGCGTTAATACAGGAGAAGCGGATCGCCAGCGACGGGTCCTTGTGGCTGCGCAGCCAGCGCAGGCCGTCGAGCACCGACTGGCCCAACTCGAACGGGACGCCGAACGTTTCCCAGCGGGCGGCGCCAGCATCGCTGCCGCGTTTGATCTTTAAGGTTGCGACATTGCTCATGACGGCGCCATTGACGCGACGGCCGAAGGCGCGCCGGTTATTTGCAGCGCATCTCCGGCGAGCCGTACGCGCTGGCGCCGCCGCCATTGCGGCAGCGCTTGCGGATAATCCTCGCGCTGATGAGCGCCGCGGCTTTCGTCGCGACTGAGAGCCGCTTGCGCGACCGCGCGCGCAACCGTGAGCATGTTGCGCAGGTCGAACCATTCGAGCCGCTGCAGATCAAAGGCATTCCCATTCGCGCGGGAGGAAAGAACGCCGGGAGGACGTTCGCCAAGTTCGGCGGTGAGCTCATCGATGCCGTCGAGCGCGCGCTTGAGCTTGGCGCCGGTGCGGAACGGGCCGACATCGTCGGCCATGATCGCTTGCAGGTGTTCGATCATCGCAGCCGTGTTGAGATTGCCCGATACTGGGCTCCCGGCGCCGTAGCCGGCAACCAGATCGAGCGCGGCGCGGGTGCTTTTTGGCGGCAGATCGCGCCGCGCGATTTGCTTGACCCGCGCCGCCGCGCTCGTTCCGGCCCGGCGGCCGAATACCAAAGCCTCGGTGATGGCGTTGCCGGAAAGGCGGTTGGCGCCGTTGGCGCCGCCGACCACCTCGCCGGCGGCGAATAGGCCCGGCAGTTCCGTCCTCATGCGCGCATCGGCGACAACGCCGCCCATGTGATAATGCGCGATCGGCGCGACCTCGACCGGCATCCGGGTGAGATCGATCTTGTTGGCGGTCAGCCGATCGATCACCGGCCCGAAGGCCGCTCGCAGCGCCGACGCCGAGCAATGTTCGAAGGACAAATAAGCGCCGCCATGCGGCGAACCGCGGCCGGCCTCGACTTCCTTGAAGATTGCGTAAGTGGCAAGGTCGCGCGTGAGCACGTATTTGCCGTCCTCGTCCGAGCCGTAGCGCGAGGTAAACTCCTCCATGCGGCCATTGAGGAGCCGTCCGCCGAGCTTGTAGCGGAACGGATCCCACATGATCGGATCCATGCCGACCAAGCGCGGCGCCAGGTGCCCGATGGGAAAGAACTGCACGAACTCCATATCGATCAATGTGGCGCCGGCCCGCAGCGCCAAGGCATAGCCGTCGCCGCCCATATTAGTTGATGCGCTGTTGCGCCGGTAAAGCCGTGTCAGGCCGCCGGTGGCGAGCACCGTCGCCTTGGCCGCGATGGCGACCGGGGCGCCGCTGTCGAGATGCCAGCCGACCGCGCCAGCGATCTCCCCGCCGTCGGCCACGAGATCGGCGATGCAGATGTCGCCCGCCTTGCGGATGTCCGGATTGCGCGCCATCACTGTGCGCAATGTCTTTGACACCGCCGGTCCGGTGTTGATGAAGTCGACATAGACGCAGCGCGCCCGATCGTGGCCGGGGGCGAGCGTTGCGGCGATGTGATTGTCCTTGCGCGCCCAGCCAACCCCCCAAGCGTCCAGTTCGCGGATGCCGTCCGGCGCCTATTCGCAAAGTAGCTGTGCCAGCGCCTCGTCGCACAAGCCGCGCCCGGCGGCGATAGTATCGTCGAAATGATGGCGCGGATTGTCGGGCACCTCCTCGCCGAGCGCCGCCGCCACCGTCATTTGCGCCATCACCGTGGCGCCACCGCGCCCGATCAGGCTCCGGTCGACGAGGAAGACGCGGGCGCCGTCGCGCGCCGCTTCGATGGTGGCATACATGCCCGCCGCGCCAGAGCCGATCACCAGCACATCGGTCTCGATGACGACGGGTTCTTCGGTCATGCGGAGAAAATAGAACGGCGCTGGTCCCTGCGAAAGCGGGGACCGAGCAGCCCAGATTCCCGTTTTTGCGGCAATGGCGGAGCCAGCTCAAGCCGGCAGCGGCTTACCCTTGGTTTCAGGTAAAAACGGCGCGACGGAGAAGCCGAGCACGTAGATGCAGGAAATGAGCAAGGCGGCGTAGCTATAGCCACCGAACTGCACGATCAGCGCTCCAGCGAAGAGCGGACCGAGAAAGGCGATGAAGCGCGGCGCGTTGAAGGTGAAGGCGATGCCGGTCGCGCGCGAGCGAGTCGGGAACAATTCCGGCAACCAGACGGGCATCCAAGAATATTGCCCGAGTGTGAAGAACGCATTGACCGCGGCCGCGACGAGCAAAAGATTCAGATCCTTCGTCCACAAAAACAGCACCGGCGTCATGAAGAGAGACGCCGCGAAAAACAACATCACCACGGGCTTGCGTCCGAACCTGTCGGCAAGAAAGCCGAGACCGACATAGCCGAGGATCGCGCCGAAATTGTAGGCCATGCCCGCGTAGCTCGCCCACTGCGGGCCGGGCAGATTGGCCCTGGCCGCGACCGAGGCGATGTAGGGCGGCACCCATGACGAAATGCCCCACCAGGTGAGCGTCGTGGTCAGCGACATCAGGAATGCGAGCACGAGGCGCCGCCGCGTTTCCGGTTCGGCAAACAGATCGGCGATGGTAAAGCGGGTCAGCGCCTGCTCGTGCACCGAGAGCGCGGCGCCGCTGTCTTTGCGCGCCCGCGCATCGCGGCGTTGGATGTCGACGCGCTGCCAAGGTTCGGACTCGTTGATCGAGGTTCTGATCCACACCGTAAGCAGAGCCGGCAGGATGCCGATCAAGAACATGGTGCGCCAGGCATCGGGCCCCTGAGCTCCGACAAACAGCCAGATGAACGACGCGAGAAAGAAGCCGATACCGAGGCCGCATTGCATCAGCCCCGCGCCTTTGCCGCGCGCCTCGTTCGGCCACAGTTCGGCGATCATCGAAGACCCGGTCGCCCATTCCGAACCGATGGCGATGCCGACCAGAAAGCGCAGCAGTGCAAAGGAAATCCAGTTGAACGAGAGCGCAGTCAGGCCAGTCAAGAGCGAATAGGCGAGGATGGCATAGATCATCGTTCGCTTACGGCCGATATAGTCGGCGAGAATTCCGCCGCAGAAACCGCCGATGCCCCAGCCGAGCAGCGTGATCGCCACCACCGTGCCGGCGTAGGCCGGAATCTGAGGATATTGCGAGGGATCGAGCAGCGAATGCATGGCCGGGCCGACGGTCAGGAACAGCGCGTAGGCCTCGTAGCCGTCGAACAGCCAGCCGAGATTGGTGGCAACCAGTGTCCGCCACTGACTCGTCGTCAGCGACCGGTACCAAGGCAGCGTGGCTGCGGCGATTTCCGTCATAGCGTCCTCCCCAGCCCCGCGCTGTTCTTCCCGGCATGCAGAAGGAAGGAATGAAACGGGGAACTTTTTTAAAGCTTAGCCGAAACCGCATGTCCGGTCACGGCGCGCCGGAAGCCGGCGACGCGAAGGCCGCGCCCAGCCTCGCGGCAAATTGTCGTTCCATCTCTTTGGCTTTGGCGTGAAGGACGGGCTGCCCGAGACTGCCGAGCTTGCCGGTGAGTGCCGCTTCCACGTCGTAATCGATCTTGGTCGCGCCGCCCGCTTCCGTGAGCTTCGTCACCGAGGTCGCGGTCAGCCGTCCGACGATGCCGAGCGGAGCGCCTTCGATTTTGGCCGCGATCTCTCGGGGCTCTTCGGCGCGCACCACCTGAACGGCGACGGTGAAGCCGAATTTCATATAGGCGACCTTGGTCTCGAACACGGCGGCATAAGCGTCCGGCCCGGTTTCGACGAGATCGCGCACACCCTCGACGCAGGACGCGAACAGTCGCGCGTCGCGCAGCGCCTTGTAGACTTCCGCGCGTGGTGCGCCGACCGTCAATGTTCCGGAAAATTTCATGGCCAAAATTTTATTCGAAGAGAAATACCGGCCGCTGCTTAGGCGCGCAAGGCCGTGAGCATATCCTTGATGTATTCGTCCGCGGACGAAATGACGAGCATCATGGCATGCGGACGCAATTGCGCGAGCATCTTGGAGAGCGTCTCATCGCTGGACGACGCAGTGCCGAGGATGAGCGCCGTCGTCATCACATGCCGCAGATTGCAGGCCTCGCCGATGATGGCCGCCGCGCCAGCGTTTTCGCCGGCGCTCGCCACCATCACCACCAAATCGGCGCCGGCGATCTCTTCGACCAGATTCTGGTGCGCCCGGCAAGATCGTTGAGCCAGCCCCCGAGTGAGAAGCGTTCCGAAGCGCGTTCGCTGCTCTGCTGTGCGCCGGCAAAAGCCGAAGCGGTGAAGAACGTCGCGCGCTGCCAGGGGATATTGGCCAATTCCTTGATGACCCGCTCGCTCGGCGCGTCGAGCGCGATCACTTTGACCGCCCGCGGCTGCGAATTCGGGGCGTCAATGCGGAACCTGGCCTCCGCCGCCGAACTCATGCGCGCCGATTCGCTGTCCATCCTCGCGTCCCTTGCTGCTTCACTATAGCGATGCTTTGGCGATATTTCACTATCGGCGCCGTCTTGTATAACGGCACCCATTCACCGCTTGTCCGCCGCGCAGGTCAGTTCTGCCTAGTTAACCCATTCAAGTCGATCCATGCCTGCCCCAGCAAAGCGTTTCGATCTATGCGCCGCCGCCGAAGTTGCGCCGGGCGCCGCGCTCAAGGTTGAAATCCACGATCAGGCGTTTGCGGTGTTCAACGTGGCGGGTGAATTCTTCGTCACCGACGACCTTTGCACGCACGGGCCCGGTTCGCTTTCGGAAGGCTACATCGACGGCGATATCGTCGAGTGCAATTTTCCGCAACGGCCAGTTCAACATCCGTACCGGCGAGGTGGTTTCACCGCCGTGCATGGTGCCCGTCAAAACCTATCGGTCACCCGGATCGAAGGCAGAGTGACGATTGAACTTTGAGAGCGTCGCCAAATAGAGACGCGGCCCATTGAGGCGCGAGCCGCCGCCGCCTGCTTTTTTAAGTTGACGAGAACGCGCCGGAACGGCTTGTCTCCCGCAGTCTGTCGACGGGCAGTTGAGATACGCTTTGCGGAGGAACGTCCCAATGATGAGAAACAAGCCGCCGTTTCGCTCCGACGTTGTCGGCAGCATTTTGCGCACCGCGCCATTGAAGGAGGCGCGCGCGAAACGCGAAAAAGGCGAAATCAGCGCCGCGCAGCTTGCCGAGGTCGAAGATCGCGAGATCGAGAAGATTATCAAAAAACAGGAAGAGGTCGGCTTGAAGCTTGCGACCGACGGCGAGTTCCGCCGCTCGTGGTGGCATTTCGACTTTTACGGCCTGCTCGACGGCGTGGAGATCTACGAACTCGACCACGGCATTCAATTCCAGGGGGTGCAGACCAAGCCGCGCAGCATCCGCATTCACGGCAAGCTCAGCTTCTCGCGCCACCCGATGCTCGACCATTTCAAGTTTCTCAAGGCCCATACGCGCGTCTTGCCGAAAATGTGCATACCGAGCCCGGCTACGCTGCATTTCCGTCTCGAACCCAACGCGGTCACGGCCAAGGAATACGCCGATCGCGACACCATCTTCGACGATCTTGCCAAGACCTATCGGCAGGCAATCCGCGGCTTCTACGACGTCGGGTGCCGTTATTTGCAATTCGACGACACCGCGTGGGCCTATCTGTGCTCGCAGGCCGAATTGAAAAAAGCGCGTGAGCGCGGACTCAACGCCGATCGCCTGCAGCAGGACTACGCGCGTGTCGTCAACGGCGCACTCGAAGGCAAGCCCGCCGACATGATGATTACCACGCATGTCTGCCGCGGCAATTTCCGTTCGACATGGATTTCCGAGGGTGGCTACGAGCCGGTTGCCGAAACGCTGCTCGGCAAACTGAACTACGACGGCTTTTTCCTCGAATACGACACCGCGCGCGCCGGCGGCTTCGAGCCGCTGCGGTTTTTGCCAAAGGGCAACAAGATCGTGGTGCTTGGCCTCGTCACCACCAAGTCCGGCCAGCTTGAGAAGAAGGACGACATCAAACTGCGGATCGAAGAGGCGACCCAGTTCGCTCCCTTCGATCAGCTCTGCCTGTCGCCGCAATGCGGCTTCGCTTCGACCGAGGAAGGCAACGTGCTCGCCGAAGAAGAGCAATGGGCGAAGCTACGGCTGATCGTCGAGCTGGCGGACGAGGTGTGGGCTTGAGGCTCGTCCCAATCGCTTATGCAGATGGACCATGAACGCCATGGCGAACATCGGCGTCGCGAGGTTAACGATCGGAATCGAGACGAAGCCGGCGATGAAGAGGCCGCCGACATAAACCATCGCGGCGTTGCGCTTGCGCAGCGCCTTCGCCTCCAACGGTGGCCGCAACCGCATAGCGGCGAGCTCGAAATATTCGCGCCCCAGAACGTAGGCGGTGGCCAAAAAGAAAATCACCACCCCAAAGCCCACAAACAACAACAGCGGGGCCGCGCATAGGTAAACAACGAGCGCAAGCAACGCCGTCTTGACGCCTTCCCACATCGCGAGCCACAGCGGCAGTGCTTTGCCGGGAGGATCGGCCGGGTAGTTTTCGCGCTCGACCTCATCGGCGATCTGGTCGGCGAAGAAGCTGCCGACGATCGCGGTCACCGCCGGCATCAGCATGATGCTGCCGGCGACGATGCCGATACCCGCGGCGATCGACAGCAGCCAGGCAATGGCATTGATCGGCATATGAGCATGCGCGCCGAGATTCGACTCGACCGACGCGCTGCCTGCCCCGACCAGGTACACGATCAGCCTTTCCAGCGCGATCCCGCCAACAACAATGAGCGCAAGCGCGAGGCCGATGGTTTTCCACAGCAGCGCGCGCAGCGGCGGCGAAAAAAGCTGGGTTATCGCCTTGATGGCATCGTCGATCATGGCTTGCGGAACTATCTCGCGTGCGGGCCGGCAAGGGCGACTGCCCTACCATTTTTTCCCCCGCCGGCCAAAAGGTTTGCCGCGCAGGCGCGATTGAGGCAATGTGCGCCGGGGCTTTGCGAACTTCCGAGATATGGGCCTTGGCTAAGCACTGGGCCGTTGTGGGAAGCATGCCGTCACTGAGCCGACGTTCGCTGCTCGCCGCCTCGGCCGCGCTCGCGGCGCGCCCCGCCTTTGGCGCGACCATGCCATCCAGCACTCCGCTTGATGTCGTTATCGTCGGCGCCGGGACTGCCGGAATTGCCGCCGCGCGGCGGATCGCCGCCGCAGGCCGCCGCTATCTCGTGATCGAGGCGACCGATCACGTCGGCGGACGCTGCATCACCGACACGACGAGCTTCGGCGTGCCGTTTGATCGCGGCGCGCATTGGATCTATCTGCCCAATTCAAATCCACTGACCAAGGTCACGCCACGGCAGGGCATCGACATCTATCCGGCGCCGCTCAGCCAGAAAGTCCGTATTGGGCGACGCTATGCGCGCGAAGGCGAGCTCGAGGATTTCTTGGCGGCCCAAGTCCGCGCCGCGCGCGCGATCAACGACAGCGCGCGCAAGGCGGACGCTCCATGCGAGCCCGCCGTGCCCGCCGATCTCGGCGATTGGCGGGCGGCCGTCGAATTCGTCCTCGGCCCGTACAATTGCGCAAATGATCTGGCGCAGGTCTCATCGGTCGATTTCACCAAAGCCGCGGAGCGCAACGCTGCGGCGTTCTGCACGCAGGGCCTCGGAACGCTTCTTGCCACTTTATCCCAGGGACTCGCGATTCAGCTCGCAACGCCCGCGAGCTCTATCGACTCCAGGCGCGGCATCGCGGTGGAAACGCCAAAGGGCTCAATCAACGCGACCACCGCGATCGTCACCGTGCCGACGAATGTCATCACCTCCGGCAGTCTCAAATTCAATCCGGATCTGGGTCATCGCCAGGCCGACCTGTTCGGCAAAATTTCACTCGGCAGCTATGACCGGATCGCGCTCGAGCTGATCGGTAACCCACTCGGGCTCGACAGCGACGATCTTGTCTTTGAAAAATCCACCGGTACGCATACGGCATCGATCCTCGCCAACGTCGCCGGCACGCCGCTTTGTTTCGTCGACGTCGCCGGCGGTTTCGGCCGCGATCTTTCGGCCCAAGGCGAAGCCGCCATGTTCGATTTTGCCGCCGAATGGCTTGCAGTGCTCTACGGCGCCGAAGTCAAAAAGGCGATCGGCCGCAAGCACGCGACGCGCTGGAACAACGAGCCCTACGCGCTTGGCGCCTGGTCGTCCGCCGCGCCGGGCAGCCAATCCGTGCGGCGGCAACTGTACGATCGCATCGCCGACGACGTCTGGTATGCCGGCGAGGCGGCGCACGAGACCCTGTGGGGCACCGTGGGCGGGGCTTGGGAATCCGGAGAACGCGCAGCCGATGCTGTGCTACGCCGGCTCGGCGGTATCAAGCAGCCGGCGCCTGCGGAAAGCGAAGCCCGGCCTAAGCACAAGAAACCGCTGCACGCCGAGCCCCGTTACCAAACCGGAACGCAATATAATTACGAAAGCACACCGCAGATCATGCGCGAGCGGTGATCTCACGTCCATTTCCGACATTGCCGTCCGGATTCGCTTCGGCGCAAACGCCGTCGTCGGCTGGATGAATTCATCGCTGAACTGAGGGCCGCCGCTCTCGAGCGGCGCGTCACGCCCGCAGCACCCCGCCGGTTCGCTTGCCGACTTCGGCGACGATCTTGGCCGCAAGCGCTTCGATCTCCGCGTCGGTCAAGGTCTTGTCGCGCGGTTGAATCGTCACGGCGATGGCGATGGATTTTTTGCCGGGGGCAAAGCCCTCGCCTTCATAGACATCGAACACGCTGACGCCGGCAATGAGCTTGCGATCGGCCGATTGCGCGGCGCGCACGATATCGGCGGCCTTGACATCGCGCTCAACCACGAAAGCAAAGTCCCGTTCGACCGGCTGGAACGGCGAGAGTTCCAGCACCGGCTTGACGCGCGTGACGCGCGCGCGCGGCTCCGGAATCCGCTCCAGGATGACTTCGAAAGCAACCAGCGGTCCTTCCGCATCGAGCGATTCCAGCGCGCTCGGGTGCAATTCACCGAAATGACCGAGCACGTTCTGCGGACCGATCTGAATCGTTCCGGAACGCCGGGGATGAAACCAGGCCGGGCCTCCTGTCACCACCTGCATCGCATGCGCCGGCGCGCCCGCGGCGGAGAGCACCGCGAGCGCATCCGCTTTGGTGTCGAAGGCATCGACCTCGCCGTCGCGTTTGCTCCAATGCCGGCCGATGCCGGAGGGCTTTGCCAGCGCGCGGCGCACGCCGGCGGCGGCAGTGAATTGATCGCCCGGCTGATCGCCGCGAAAGACTTGTCCCACTTCGAACAAGGCGGTGTCGGGGAAGCCGCGGTCGGCATTTCTCTGCGCCGCGGCGACGAGGCCGGGAATGAGGCTTGGCCGCATGTCGGAGAGATCGGCGGCGATAGGATTGGCAAGCGCAAGCTCAGGCTTGCCGCCGCCGAACAGTTCGGCCGGCTTTTTGCCGATGAACGACCACGTCATCGCCTCGACCAGATTGCGCGCGGCAAGCGCGCGCTTGGCCTTGCGCGTGCGGACCTGGATCGGGGTGAGCACCGGCTTGCGCGGTGCTTCGCCGCGATCGAACGGTGTCGGCGGCACGCGATCGACGCCCACGATGCGCACCACCTCCTCGACGATATCGGCTTTGCCCTGCACGTCGCCGCGCCACGACGGCACCGTGATCTTCACGCGCTGATCGGATTTTCCAGAATCTTGTTTTCCAGAATCTTGTTCTCCAGAATCTCGGCCGGCAACGCCGAAGCCGAGACTTTCCAGGACGCGGCGCATATCGGCGAAGGGCACCGCGAGGCCGGTGAGGCGTTTAATTTCCGCCAGCGGAAAATCGATCACGCGCTTGGCTGTTTCGGCACTGCCCGCGACCGTCACCTGCGACGGGGTGCCGCCGCATAGCTCGATCACCATGCGGGTCGCCAATTCGAGACCGGGCAACATGAAGGCCGGATCGACGCCGCGCTCGAAGCGGTAGCGGGCGTCCGAATTGATGCCAAGCTTGCGGCCAGTCTGCGCGATATTCATCGGCTCCCACAAAGCCGACTCGATGAGCACGTCCGTAGTCGCTTCCGAGCAGCCGGTCTTTTCGCCGCCCATGATTCCCGAGAGCGATTCCACGCCCACCTCGTCGGCGATGACGCAGATCGTGTCGTCGAGCGTATAGGTCTTGCCGCCGAGCGCCAGCAAGGTTTCGCCGGGCCGGCCGCGCCGCACCGTGAGATTGCCCCGCACTTTCCCGGCATCGAAAACGTGCAGCGGGCGCCCCCGATCGTAGGTGATGAAATTGGTGATATCGACGAGCGCATTGATCGGGCGAAGTCCGATCGCGGCCAGGCGCCGCTGCAGCCAGGCCGGCGAGGGGCCGTTCTTCACGCCGCGCACGAGGCGGAGCGCGAAAGCCGGGCACAGCGAAGGCGTCGCGCCGAAATCGAGCGTCACACGCACCGGGCAAGGGAATTCCCCCTTGACGGGCTTGATCGCCGCGTCCTTGAGCTTGCCCATGCCGGCGGCGGCAAGATCGCGGGCGATGCCGTGCACGCCGGTGCCGTCGCCGCGGTTCGGCGTCAGGTTGATCTCGATCACCGGATCGTCGAAGCCGGCATATTTCGCGTAAGGCTGGCCGACCGGCGCGTCGCTAGGCAATTCGATTATCCCTTCGTGATCGTCGGAGATTTGCAGCTCGAATTCCGACACCAGCATGCCGCGGCTCTCGACGTCGCGGATTTTTCCGACCCCGAGCGTAATGTTCTTGCCGGGAATGAACGCGCCCGGCGGCGCGAAGACGCCTTTCATGCCGGTGCGCGCATTGGGCGCGCCGCACACGACCTGAATCGGTTTGCCGTCTCCGATGTCGACCATGCAGACCCGCAAACGGTCGGCATTGGGATGCTGCTTGGCCTCGATGACGCGTGTGATGACATATGGAGCGAACAGCTTCGCCCGATCCTCGATGCGCTCGACCTCAAGCCCGATCATGGTGAGCTTGTCGGCGATCTCGCCGAGCGGGCGATCGGTTTCGAGATGCTCCTTGAGCCAGCCGAGGGTGAATTTCATCATGGAGCGACTGTGTCCTCACCGCCGGGCTTAGGTTTGCCGGCACCTAATCCTCCCCCGCTTGCGGGGGAGGATATGGAGGGGGAAATTGCGGTCGCGCACGCGTTGTCGTCGCCGCTCATGAACTCAACCCTCCCGCCAGCGTGGGAAAATCGAGCGGGCGGAAGCCGTAGTGCGAGAGCCAGCGCACATCGGCTTCGAAAAACGGGCGCAGATCCGGCATGCCGTATTTCAGCATGGCGATGCGGTCGATGCCCAAGCCCCAAGCGAAGCCCTGGTACTCGTCCGGATCGAGCCCACAATTTTTCAGGACATTGGGATGCACCATGCCGCAGCCGAGGATCTCCATCCAATCCTCGCCTTCGCCGAAGCGGATTTCGCCTTTGTCGCGGCGGTATTGAATGTCGACTTCGAGCGACGGCTCGGTGAACGGGAAAAACGACGGACGAAACCGCATGCCGACGCGATCGACTTCAAAGAACGCTTTGAAAAACTCTTCGAGAATCCACTTCATGTGGCCGAGATGCGAACCCCTGTCGATGACGAGGCCCTCGACCTGATGGAACATCGGGGTGTGCGTCTGATCGCTGTCGCAGCGATAGGTGCGGCCCGGAATGATGACGCGGATCGGCGGCTTCTGCGCAAGCATGGTGCGCACCTGCACCGGTGACGTATGCGTGCGCAAGAGAAGCCGTTCGCCGTCCGGTTTCGGGTTGAAGAAAAAAGTGTCGTGCATCGCCCGCGCCGGATGGTCTTCGGGGAAATTGAGCTTGGTGAAGTTGTAGTCGTCGGTCTCGATATCGGGGCCTTCGGCGACCGCGAAACCCATATCGGCGAAGATCGCCGTTAATTCATCGGTCACTTGGGTGATCGGATGAACCCGCCCGGCCTCAGCCAGAGAATCCCGCACCGGCAGCGTTACGTCGACGCTTTCGGTATTGAGGCGGGCTTCGAGCGCGGCGGCCCTGAACGTCTCGCGGCGCGCCGCAAGCGCGGCATTGACCCGGTCTTTGACGCCGTTGACGAGCGGGCCCTGGCTCTTGCGTTGCTCGGGCGGCAGCGTGCCCAGCGTTTTGAGGAGCGCGGTGACCGATCCGTTCTTGCCCAGCGCCGCGACCCGCACTGCTTCGAGTGCGGCCTCATCGCCGGCCGCCGTGATCTCGGCGAGAATCTCGTTTTCCAGTTGCACGATATCGGCCATCGACCGTCAATCCTGCAAGAACGGGAGATCGGTGTCGGACGGCTTGCCGCCGGCCTGTGTCAGCATGCAATGAACCTGACCGCGGTGATGGGTCTGGTGGTTGAACATATGCGTGACCAGGACCCAGCGCGGCTTGGTCACCTCGCGCCCGATCGCGCCTGAGAAATAGGTCAGATCGGCGGCGAGCCATTCCGGACGCACCGTGTCGGCCCAGCCGACGATCGTTCGGTCAAGGTCCGCACGTTCGGACTTTAGCACCTCCCAGTCGCCGCAAAGCGAAACGGATTCGGCGATGCCGCCTTGTGGCTTGGGCGTGTTCGCGAACCGGCTCATCCATATCCGGTCGCCCCACAACAAATGATTGAGCGTTTGCTCGATCGAACCGAAGAAGGCGCCGCGTTCGCGGCGGCGTTCCTCCGCGGAGAGCCGATCGGCGACGCCATAGAGATTGTCGTTCTGCCAGCGATTGTAGCGCGCCATGCGTTGCACATATGCGCTGTCGATCATGGCTGCGAACACTCTGGACGCGGCCGGTTTTGGGCGCGGCCGACCATGGTCACACCGCGAGCGCGGACTTGGCCTGCCCGACGATCGCCTCGAAAGCCGCGGGCTCGCGGATCGCAAGATCGGAAAGCACTTTGCGGTCGACCGTGATGCCGGCCTTCGCTAGTCCGGCGATGAAGCGGCTGTAGTTTAGACCGAACGGGCGCACCGCCGCGTTGAGGCGCTGAATCCATAATGCACGGAACGTGCGCTTGCGCCGCTTGCGGTCGCGATAGGCGTATTGGTTGGCCTTCTCGACCGCCTGCTTGGCGATGCGGATCGTATTCTTGCGGCGGCCGTAATAGCCCTTGGCCGCCTTGAGCACCTTCTTGTGCTTGGCATGGGTGGTGACGCCGCGCTTGACGCGAGCCATGAGTCATCTCCTCTGAAAAAACATCGCAGATCGCCCGAATGCCTGCCGGCACCGGCGGTTTTCAGCCGTTCGGCAGAAAATATTTTTTGATGTTGTCGCCGTCGGTCTTGAACAGCACATTGGTGCCGCGCAATTGGCGGATCTGTTTCTTGGTGCGCTTAATCATGCCGTGACGCTTGCGCGATTGCTGGTAGAGGACCTTGCCGGTCGCGGTCACTTTGAAGCGCTTTTTTGCGCCCGATTTGGTCTTCATCTTGGGCATTTGGCTCTCCTGATAATGCGCCGCCTGCGATCGGCGGACGATCGTTGGCGTGATCGCTGACTGCGCGCGTGCTGATAGAGCACTTCGCCGCCGCCACGGCAGCCCTTATCAGCCGGGCGGCGGGAGGGCGCGGTTATGGCAGAGCCGACCCCGATTTGCAAATTGCGAATCGGGAGCGTGGCGAGCGCCGGAATTTCGGTCGCGCAGCTGTTACGGCAGCTCGGAGATCATTTTCATGTATTCGGCTTCGGGCCAGGTCCCGCACGGTGCTCGTGCGCACATTGCCTTGGCCGCCGACCACCATGCAGAACTTGGCGACATTGTCGCCGCTTGGCGTTTCGACGATGGCCATAAGATCGGATTTTCCTGAGGTCATATAGAGGTGCTTGATTTCGACGCCCAGTTTCTTGCCCAATTCGCGGGCCGCGGCGGCGCGTTTGGGAGCATCCTTCAAGTTGCGCATTCCCTGTTCGGTCCAATTCATGGTGATGATGAAGGTGGGCATGAGACTCTCCTCCTATTGGCGGTTGCCAAACGCGGCGGCGCGGGCGCCCACGCGCCCGCGTTCATGTCCGTCCCCCGACTTTTGCTTGTGCTGCGGCGATCGCTTATTTCAGCGCGGCGCCAGAACCATCACGACCTGGCGGCCTTCGAATCGCGGCTCCTGCTCGATTTTGGCGATCTTGGCGGTGTCGTCCTTGACGCGATCCAGAAGCTTATAGCCGAGCTCCTGGTGCGCCATTTCACGGCCGCGGAACCGCAACGTTACTTTGACCTTGTCGCCTTCCTCGAAAAACCGCTGGATCGAGCGCATCTTCACGTCGTAGTCGTGATCGTCGATCATGGGACGAAGCTTGATTTCCTTGATCTCGACGACCTTCTGCTTCTTGCGCGCTTCGGCGGCCTTTTTCTGTGCCTGATATTTGTATTTGCCGTAATCGAGAATTTTGCAGACCGGTGGAACGGAATTCGGCGCGATCTCCACCAGATCAAGCCCCGCCTCCTGCGCCAGGGCGAGTGCTGCGTTAATCTCGGTGACGCCCTTGTTGGCGCCGTCTTTGTCGATGAGCTGGACCTCGCGGACGCGGATCTCCTCGTTGATGCGCGGCCCATCCTTGGCGGCGGGCTGCGGCGTTCTGATTGGGCGACGAATGGGCCTTATCTCCTTTTGCCGTTGCGACGAGCCGCCGGCATCGCGCGATCCTATGCAATCGGTCGCGTGCCCAGCGGCGAAGGGCGAGAATCGGGAGTTTTTCGATCCAAGTCAACGACAATGCGCATGGCCGGGCCCGGCGCACATGGCCGATTTTGTGCGCATGATCTATTTTCGGTCATCTTCCCGGCGAACCCCCAAACTTGCGGACTGCGCATGGCCGATAACAGCCTGAAATTCCTGCCCGTTGGCGAGGGCGCGCAACGCCGCGCCATCGCGGTACGCGTGCTTGCCGGCGCGCCACCCGGCCTATTCTGGCTCGGCGGCTACAAGTCCGATATGAAGGGCACGAAAGCGCAGGCGCTGGCCGACTGGGCGGCGCAGCAGCGCCGCGGCTTCGTGCGATTCGACTATTCGGGACACGGCGAATCCGAAGGCGCCTTCACCGACGGCACGATCGGCCGCTGGCTCGCGGAGAGCCTTGCGGTGTTCGACGCCTGCTGCCGCGGCCCGCAGGTCCTGATCGGTTCGTCGATGGGAGGATGGCTCGCGCTGCTTCTGGTCCGCGCGCTGCGGCAGCGCCGGGAGGCTGGCCCGGCGAGTGCCGCTGGCCTTGTCCTGATCGCGCCGGCGATCGACTTCACCGAAGAACTGATGTGGAAGCGCTTCACCCCCGAGATCAAGCGCGAGCTTGAGACCAAGGGCGTCTGGGCGCGGCCGTCGCAATATTCGCCGGAGCCTTATCTCGTCACGCGGCAACTGATCGAGGAGGGCCGCCAGCATTTGTTGCTCGGCGGCATGATGGAAACCGGCTGCCCAGTGCGCATCCTCCAAGGCGTCATCGATCCCGATGTGCCGTGGCAGCACGCTAAGGCGCTCCTTGCCCGCTTCGCCTGCGACGACGTGGTGCTGACCCTGGTCAAGGACGGCGATCACCGGCTGTCGCGGCCCGAAGACATCGATCGGCTCATCGCGGCGGTCGCGGAGTTTTAGACCGTGCCGTTAGCTTCGTCGATGCTAATCGCGCCTGCGCCGAAAGCGATGACATAGAGAAAGCCGCCCGCCATGACGAGGTTCTTGTAAAAATGGACCATGTTCTCAGCGTCGCCTGCCAGCAGGTGCACGCCGAAAGCAGTGCCGAGGCAAAGCAAGAGGAGCACGGCCGCGGCCCAGCGAGTCTTGTACCCGACCAGAATCGCCAAGCCGCCGAGAAGATGAACCGCGATGGAGACCCAAACTGTGACACCGGGCATCGGAATACCGAGACTGGCGAAATAGGCCGCCGTGCCCGCTGGACTGCGCAGCTGCACGACGCCATCCCAGACGAACAGGCTCGACATCAACACGCGCGCGAGCGCGAGCAGGTAGGTGTTGATCGCAGGGGTCGTCGTTGTGGTCGTGGTCGTAGACATGATTCATCTCCGGCAGATTTTCGGCATGTGGTCGTGTTGCGAAATATATAGGCGGTGGAGAGGCCCTTTTATTCCCGCACGTGCGAAATTGTAGGGAATGTCATTTTATCAACGCATATCGAAGGATTTGCACAGCCGGGAGCAGCCTGAGTAGATGACAGACCGAACCGGACGCGCTTTGAGACTGGCTTGTGCCAAGACCAAGCTTCACCGGGTCTGAGCCGATCATGAACACAGTCAGGATGACACTCGTTGCCGCCTTTGCCGGCAGTGCCGAGTGGCTCATGAATTGTACGACTCACTTGGTTCAAGCGGCCAACGGGCGGACCGTTGGCGACGCGGTTGAAGCGCTCAACTTTTTCTCCAACCTGACGAGCCTGACATCTCCAGGATTCATCCTGATCGCATAACCGCTCCGCGCCGCCAGCCCGAGCATCGCTTTGTTGTCGTAGAGCGTATCGGCGAACATACGCTGGATACCCGATGCGGCCGCCTCACGCTCGAGCCGCGCGAGCAGGGCGCGGCCGATGCCGTTGGCGTGCCAATCGTCGGCGACAGCAATGGCGAACTCGCAGCTGGCAGGATCGCGCTGTTCAATGACGTATCTCGCCTCACCGATCATAATCTCGCGACTGTCCTCGAAAACCTCGGCCAACAGAGCGAGATGGCTGCGATAGTCGACACTGATGAAGTGTTGCGCCACCGCTTCTGGCAGCTCGTTGACCGGGCTCAGAAAGCGGCGGTAGCGACCCTCCGCGGAAAGCGAACGGAAGAACTCCTGCTGCAGCTCCAGGTCCTGAGACAACGTCGGACGAATGGTCACCCGTCTGCCATTAGCGACCCTTACGATGTCGATGAGATGCACAGGA
>Ga0306920_100004199_pt1 | contig 18474 bp, 11 predicted proteins | sample flu12Cox44000170_FD_204666 | JGI IMG/M metagenome (GOLD analysis project Ga0306920, IMG submission 204666) | Lab enrichment of tropical soil microbial communities from Luquillo Experimental Forest, Puerto Rico - flux4day.12C.oxic.44.000.170 (v2)... | ecosystem: Environmental > Terrestrial >... | reverse complement strand
AATCCGTTGCATTGATCGGCGCTAGCCCGCGCCCCGGCTCGGTCGGTGCGGTAATCGCGCGCAATCTGCGTCGCGCTGGGTTCGCCGGCGAGGTGATGTTTGTCAACCCCAATCACCCCACAATTCACGGCTTGATCGTTCACCCGAATATCGCATGCCTCCCGCGAGCCCCGGACCTCGCAGTCATTGCCACCCCGGCGAAAACCGTGCCTTCATTGATCGGTGAGCTGGGTGTGCGCGGAACGCGCGCCGCCGTGATCATTACCGCGGGTTTTGCCGAACTTGGGGAGCGGGGCCACTCGCTGCAGCAGGCGATACTCGACGCCGCAAGGCCGCATCTCATGCGCATCATCGGGCCGAACTGCGTCGGCATCATGGTGCCGGGGCTTGGGCTCGACGCGACCTTTTCTCATTTGGCCGCCCCGGCGGGAGATATCGCGTTCATCAGCCAGTCAGGTGCGATGGTCACCGCGATGCTCGATTGGGCGGCATCGCGCAGCATCGGCTTTTCGCACGTGGTCTCGCTGGGCGATATGGCCGACGTCGATTTTGGCGACATGCTCGACTATCTCGCCGCCGATCCGCACACCCGGGCTATCCTACTGTACGTTGAGGGTATCACGCACGGCCGCAAATTCATGTCCGCGGCCCGAGCAGCTGCACGCATCAAGCCCGTGCTGGTTTTAAAGGCCGGCCGCTCTAACGCTGGGTCGCGAGCCGCCACCACACATACTGGCGTCTTGACCGGCACTGACGGGGTGTACGACGCGGTGTTTCGTCGCGCGGGTATGCTCCGGGTCGGGACGATGTCCGAACTGTTCGATGCCGCCGAGACTCTGGCGTTGACGCACGAGCAGGTTGGCGATCGGCTCGCGATCCTGACCAACGGCGGTGGGGCGGGCGTGCTCGCCGCGGATGCTTTGGCGGCGGCTGGCGGGCGACTGGCTGAACTGGCGCAAAATACGATCGCCGAATTGACTCGGCATCTGCCCGCCACATGGAGCCGCGGCAATCCAATCGATATCATCGGCGATGCACCGGGGAGCCGCTATGCCGATGCTCTCACAGTATTGATCAGCGATCCCGGGGTCGATGCCATTCTGGTGCTTAACTGCCCCACCGCGTTGGCCGAGCCCGAGGAGACCGCGCGTGCGGTCACCGATGCGGTCGCAGCGGTTGAGCCCAGAGTGCTGCGCGACCGTAACGTGATCACGGCCTGGTTGGGCGAACACTCCGCTAAGGCAGCACGCCAGCTCTTCACGAAAGCCGGCATCGCCACCTATGAAACCCCCGACAGCGCGGTGGGCGCTTTCATGCATCGGGTACACCATCGGCGCAATCACGAGCTGTTGATGGAGACGCCACCCGCGCGAGCGGACGCGTTCGAAGCGGATCAGCGAGCGGCACGAAGCTTGATCGCAACCGCTCTTGCCGCCGGGGAAGGCTGGCTTGACACGGAAGCGACCGCCGCCGTGCTCGCGGCTTATGGCATTCCGCTCGCGGCCAGCCTCGCGGCCGATGATCCGGACCAGGCCGCTTATGTTGCCGCGAGTATAGGATTTCCGGTAGCTCTTAAAATCCGTTCGCCCGATATCACTCACAAGACCGATGTCGGCGGCGTCGTGCTCAATCTGCGCGACGCCGATCGGGTCCGTCGAGAAGCGGAAGGGATGCTGGAAGGTGTCAGGGCGGCTCGTCCGAAAGCTCGCCTTGCCGGGTTTCTCGTTCAGGCGATGATTGGCCGCCCGGGCGCCTTGGAACTCCTCGTCGGGCTGGTTGAAGACCCAGTATTTGGTCCGCTGGTTTTGTTCGGCCAAGGAGGCACGGCGGTCGAGGTCGTGGGCGACAGTTCGCTCGAGCTGCCTCCGCTCAACGCATTGCTGGCGCGCAGGCTGATGGCGCGTACCCGAGTGTGGCGACTACTGCAAGGATATCGTGGCCAACCACCCGCAAAAATCGAGACTGTCACCGAAATATTGATTCGCCTCGGCCAGCTGGCTGCCGATCACCCGGAGATCCGAGAGCTGGACATCAATCCGCTGCTTGCTGACGCGGCCGGCATCATCGCCCTGGATGCGCGGTTGCGCGTCGCGCCGGCGTATGGGCCAAGTACGACAAAGCTGGCCATCGCACCCTATCCGCAACATCTCGAAACCGCGGAGCGGTTGCGCGATGGGACGTCGCTCCGAGTGCGACCGTTGCGTCCCGAAGACGAGCCGATGCTGCATGATCTCGCCGCGCATATGAGCCCCGAGGATTTGCGGCTCCGCTTCTTCACACCGGTGCGCGGACTTAGCCACGCGGTTGCCGCACGGCTTTCGCAGCTCGACTACGACCGGGAGCTGGCCCTTCTGGGCGAGCACGACGACGTGGCATTGGGTGTGGCGCATTTCTTTGCCGATCCCGACAATTTGTCCGCGGAATATGCCATCGCCGTTCGCAGCGACTGGAAGGGGCGCGGCGTCGGATATTTGCTGATGAAGCGTCTTATAGACATCGCCAGACAGCGCGGTATCGGAGAACTCGTTGGCGAGGTTTTGCGGGAGAACGAGCCGATGCTGCAGATGTGCAAGGAGCTAGGTTTCACGATTGCCCCGGATCCGCGCGATGCAAAGATAATGCTTGTCAGGAAAAAGCTTTCCGCGACTGCCGAGATCGGGAGCGGGGGAGATGAATAATGGCGATGCTTTAAAATTTAGAGACTTCTCACCGAGAGATCATCGGCCTGCTCCCTGAGGGAAGCAAACAAGAAAGTCGGTCGGGACGAAGGCGGTAATCGATGCCTCGATTGTCCGGTCAGAGCCCTGTGCGAGGACGAATCGCGCTGGCTATCAAGCGTACCTGGAATTATCGACATTGGATGAATTGATCCGGATCAGCGATAGATCTGCTGAGACGAAGAGCTGCCGGCCAATGCGCGGCTACGTCGCTATCATCAACGCCGTTGCGCACGGTGACTGCCTACCCCTATGATGGGTTGCGCCGACCCGGACATCAGCGTGATTCCCGGCTCGGTGAGAGGCACGGTGTAAAGTTTGATGTTGCCGATCGCACGCCGGGGGGAAACTGGCCGTGGCGGCTGACACATGTGTGTACATTGTCGATGACGAAGAGGCAGTACGCGATTCGCTTTCATTTCTCCTCGAGTCGAAGGGATATGTAGTCAAACGCTTCGGCTCGGCACTGGACTTCCTTGCTGCCGCTCCGGCCTTGCCGATCGGGTGTTTGATCGTCGACATCCGCATGCCGGAGATGGACGGCCTCGAGTTGCAAGAACGGTTGAAGGCGCTCGCGCTCGGTTTTCCGATGATCGTCATTACGGGCCATGCCGACGTCCCGTTAGCAGTGCGGACGATGAAGGCGGGTGTCGTCGATTTCATCGAGAAACCCTTTGCCTCGGAGACGATTCTCGATAGCCTCGGCGGGGCGCTTTCTCGGTTGGCTTCGCGGAACAAACGAGACCCGGCAGCGGCCGCAGCGGCAGAAAAGCTGGCGCTATTGTCGCCGCGCGAGCGGGAGGTGCTGGCGGGTCTGCTCGCCGGGCTGCCCAACAAATCGATCGCCTACGATCTCGAAATCAGCCCACGTACAGTCGAGATATACCGCGCGCGCGTGATGGGCAAAATGGGGGCGCGCAGTCTGTCCGAACTGATCCGCCTCGCATTGGCGGCCGGCATGCAACCGCGAATGTTGCCCGGGTGACCGACCTCTCCAGTTGAATTGTTGAATCTCGAGTCTGCGAAGTCCGCGGTGCTCATTGATGTCGAGGTGATTGTGGCGGTCGCGGCGTACGCTGACTCAAGGCGGTGCATCACATTATCGCAGCGCTGACCTTGCGGAAGCGCAACAGAGCAAGACCGAGGAATACTCCGCCAATCAGCGCGACGATCAGGAACTGCTGCCAGACCACAGCGAAACCGGCGCCGCGATAAAGGATCGCCTGCGCGAATGACACGAAATGCACCGTCGGCGATGCCTGCGCCAGGATCGCGAGCCAGGGGGGCATGCTCTCGAGCGGCGTATTGCTGCCTGAAAGCATGTTCATCGGCAGGAAGACCAGCAGATAGAGAAGGCCCAATTGCGGCATCGAGCGTGCGATCGTCCCGAGGAAGATGCCAATTGCCGTGGCAAAGAACAGGTAGACTGCCATGCCCAGCAGGAACAACGGTATCGAGCCGGCAATCGGGATCCGTAGCAGTCCGCCCACGACAAGATAAAGCGACAGTCCTGCTGCCACAGTAATTACCAACCCGTTGGCCCAGATCTTCGACATGGCGATCTCAAATGGCGTCAAAGGCATGACCAGGAGGTGGTCCATCGTCCCATGCTCGCGCTCCCGGACCACAGCTGCGCCTGCCAGAATGATGGCCAGCATGGTTACGCTGTTCAGGATGCCCATGACGCTGGTGAACCACGCGGTATTGACATTGGGATTGAAGGCGATGCGCACAACGAGGTTGACCGGCGTCGCCGGGCTGCCCTCCGCCCGTGAGAGAAAATCCTCTATCTCGGTCGAGATGATCTGCTGCGCGTAGTCGGCTCCCAGCCCCGCCTGCACCATTGCGGTCGCATCGACATTGAGCTGGACCGCCGGGCGGCGCCTGCCGAGAACATCTCGCTCGAAATTCGGCGGGATGTCGATCACGAATGTGTATTTTCCTGCGTTCATCAGCGCGACGATATCATGCTCGGCGACCGGCTGCGGCGTCTGGAAATAAGGCGGCAGGAATGCGTGCGCGATACGGCGGGACAGGTTGGAATGGTCCTCGTCGACGATCGCGATCGACGCATTGTGCACTTCCTGCGCACTGCTCTGCGCTTGCGCGATGATGGCAAGCGAGAACGCATAGATGACAAGTGCCAACAAGACAAAATCGCGCCCAAAGCTGCGCAATTCCTTTGTGCCGAGCCAGAAGATGTTGGCGAGCGTTCCCATTCGGCGACCTTGGCCTAGCGTTCTTGCGTGCGCAGCAGTAGGAGGCTCAGCATCGTAAGCGCCGGGATGAAGACTGCCAGTGCGCCGAGCTTAGTGGCGAGGTCAGTAAAGCCCAGGCCTTTCGTGAAGGCGCCGACGGTGACCGGCAGGAAGTAGGTCATCGGAAACAGGCGACCCATGATCTGCGCCATCCCCGAGAGCGAAGATACAGGGACCATCATGCCCGCAAACATGGTCGCGGGCAGCACGGCCAGGATGGCCGTGCCGAAGAGCGCCGCAATCTGGGTGCGGGCAAAGGTTGAGATCAGCATGCCATAGGCCGTTGTCGTCGTGACGTAGATCAGCGTCCCTAACAGAAGGGTTGGGAAACTTCCGTTCAGAGGCACTTTGAAGACGAACAATGCCATGACGAACATCAATGCGAAATTGACCATTGCTACGACGACATAGGGGAGTTGCTTGCCCACCAGGAATTCAAGGCGTGTGATAGGTGTCACATACAGGTTGGTGATCGAACCGAGTTCCTTTTCGCGCACGATGGCCAGCGCCATTAGGATCGCCGGGAACAGCGCCAGCAGCATCGCGATCGTAGACGGCACCATCGCGTAGATGCTGTCGAAATCCTGATTGTACTTGAATCGTATCTCGATATTTGCAGGCGGAACCGATGCCGACTGCGTTGTCTTCACCGCCGGATCGGCGAGGTACAGTTGATGCATAGCCTCGAGATAGCCACGGATCGTTTGGGCGATGAACGGCCTCGCACCGTCGATCCAAGCGGCGACCCAGGCCGGTCGCCCGCGCTCGATATCGCGGCCGAAGCCAGGCGGGATTTCAATACCGGCGTCGATTGTCCCGTCTGAGAGCCGCTTGTCGAGATCGTAATAATTGGCAAGAGGCGGTTTTTCGACAAAGTAGGACGAGCCACGCAGCTCCTCGAGATAGGCGCGGCTTTCGTGGCTCTGGTCATGGTCGAGGACAGCAAAGGTCAGGTAGTTGACGTCGGTCGAGATCCCGAAGCCGAAAACGAGCATAAGGAACGTTGTGCCTAATAGCGCGAAGCCGAGCCGGATCGGATCGCGCACCAGTTCCAGGGTCTCACGGATCGTGCAGGCGACAAGGCGCCGCAGACTGAAGGACGAGGCGCGACTTGGCGCCCGCTTTGCGTCGCCCACTCGCGCTGTCTGCTGGGCTGCATCCGCCGTCATGACGACGCCACGCGATCCCGTTGGTTCCTCTAGGTAGCTAATGAACGCCTCTTCTAGCGTGGCAGCCTCGCGGGCGTTAACCAGACCTGCCGGCGTATCGGTCGCCAGCACGCGACCCGAATCCATCAGCGAAATGCGGTCGCAGCGTTCGGCCTCGTTCATGAAATGGGTCGAAACGAAGATCGTCACTCCCTGGTTGCGTGATAGATCGATCAACAATTCCCAAAACCGGTCACGCGCCAACGGGTCGACCCCCGAGGTCGGCTCGTCGAGGATCAGCATCTCGGGCTCGTGAACGATCGCGACCGCGAGCGACAGCCGTTGCCGGATGCCCAGCGGCATATCGAGAGGGCGCTGGTCGGCATAATCGGCGAGGCCGAAGCGTCGAATCAGGTCGGCGATGCGCGCCTTCGCCTCTCGTGCCGGCAGATGGAATAGGCGCGCGTGAAGATCTAAGTTTTGCCGAACCGTCAGTTCGGTATAGAGGGAAAACGACTGCGACATATAGCCAACGCGACGCCGTGCACCCAGGTCGCTCGCGTCGAGCATCCGGCCAAACAAAAGCGCTTCGCCTTCGCTGGCCGGCAACAGCCCAGTCAGCATCTTCATTGTCGTCGTCTTGCCGCAGCCGTTCGATCCTACAAAGCCAAAGATCTCGCCGCGTTCGATCGTGAAGCTCACATGGTCGACGGCGGTGAAATCGCCGAAGCGGCGAGTAAGCCCACGCGCCGCGATGACCGGCTCGGCGCCGCCGATATGGCGGGGCAGGATGTGCGGGACCCCGTGACCGGCGCGCTGTTGTTCCGGCAGAAGCGCGATGAACGCGTCCTCGAGGCTCCGCGCTTTGGTCGCCGCCTTTAGCTCTGCTGGCGTGCCGGACATCAGGATTTTTCCGGCGTTCATCGCCGCGAGCCAGTCGAACCGCTCGGCCTCTTCCATATAGGCCGTTGCGACGATGATACTGATTCCCCGTCGGCGCGTACGGATCCGCTCGATCAGCTCCCAGAATTGCCGTCGCGACAACGGATCGACGCCGGTCGTCGGCTCGTCGAGTATCAGAAGATCGGGATCGTGGATCAGAGAACAGCAAAGGCCGAGCTTCTGCCGCATCCCACCCGACAATTTTTTCGCCGGCCGGTCAGCAAAAGGCATCAGTCCGGTGGCGGCCAGCAACTCCGCGATGCGGTCCGACCGTTCTGAGCTGGATTGCCCAAACAGGCGCCCAAAGAATTCGATATTTTCCTGGATGCTGAGATCGGGATAGAGGTTCTTGCCCAGGCCCTGCGGCATATAGGCTATGCGCGGGCAGATAGCGGCGCGGTGCGCAGAATCGGCGATATTCCCGCCCAGGACATACACCTCACCGGATTGGATCTGCCGAGCGCCAGCGATGATCGCGAGCAATGAGGATTTGCCGACGCCATCGGGCCCGATTAGCCCGACCATGCACCCGGCGGGTATAGCAAGAGTAACGGCATCCAATGCCGTCACCTTTCCGTAGGCTTGAGTAATGTCCTCGATGCGCGCTATCGCAGTCCCCAGCTGCGATCCGCGGGCGCTATCTCCCCCGGTCATCGGGCGATTGAAGCCGGGATGCTCGGCGGGGCGCTCGGCTGCAGGCTAGCCGGCCAGGCGACCGAGGGATCGGTTGCGACATAGGCGATGCCCGGTAGCCCGCTTCTGACCATCGCCTCCCGCCCTTTGAGCCGCTCCGGATCTATCCGCACCCTGATCCGGAACATCAGCTTGTCGCGCTCGGTCTTGGTCTCAACGGTTTTGGGAGTGAACTGAGCCTGGCTCGCGACGAACACGACCTTGGCCGGGATAAGATGGCCGGGATACGCGTCGAGCACGATCCGGGCATCCGACCCGATCCGGACCCGGCCGGCTTCCGCTGTCGGCAGATAGATGTCCATATAGACATAGGAGGCGTCGAGCATCGTAAACACCTTGCCGCCCGCCGGCAGCACCTCGCCGACATTTGCGACGCGGTATTCGATCGGGCCGTCGCGCGGCGCGACGAGGGTATTGTCGAGGATATTGACCCGATAAAGTTCGACATCGTGGGTGGCGGCGTCGAGCGCGTGCTGCGCCTCGGCAACCCTATGGGTCGCGGCATTTTCCGCTGCGACGGCGCTGTTCATCTGTTGACGGCGCTGATCCAGCAGCTCGATGGTGGCGAAGCCCTTGGGCACGAGGGCGCTGGTGCGATCGAGCTCCTGCTGTGCAAGCTTGACCTGGGTCTGTTGCTGCGCGAGGTTGGCCCTTGCCTCGTCGAGCCCGCGCTCAGCTTGGCTCACCAGCGCTTGGGCCTTCTTTAGCGAAGCCTCGAGATCCCGCGTATCCATTATTGCGACCACCTGGCCCGCGGCCACCATGTCGCCTTCATCGACGAAGAGTTTCGCGATACGGCCTGCGAACTTGGTGTCGATGTCAATCGGGTCGGCTTCAAGGCGACCATTTCCCCAAGCAATTCCGGGCGGCAAGCGCGGGTAATGTTGCTGCCACCAGAACCAGCCGATACCCGCGCCGGCGACGATGATCAGCAAGGCCAGAACCGAAAGACGCAACCTGCGGCGCTTGCGTCGCGGCGATGGATGCTCAATGACGGCCGGGAGACGGCGCCGCCCTTCGGTCGGCTCGACCGTGATACCGAAGCTTTCGGCAGCGTCAGTGGAACGCGGGTTCTGATCGGTCATCAGATTGGCTAGAGCTCGCCTTAACCGACGATAGTCAAACGATTACAACGGTTCCGTCGTCACTTGAGTATCGTCCGGTCCGTGCAATTTTTCCCACATTTCGTTTGGCTGGAGCCAGCAGCCAAATAAGAGTACGCTGAATAAGCCGGCGAGCCACCCGCGCGGGGAACCATATACTCAATTCCTCACATTGCCGGTTACCGCGGCGGAGTTTCCGAGACCCAATTTGATCAAGAAGCGACGGCTCCGATTCCGGCCGGCAACAGAACGCAAACCGCTCCTTAGAGCTTTGACCTAGATCAAAGCGCAAAACCATTACCCTGTTCGGATGCAGCGGCCCAGTACCCTGACGGGCCGGCGAGCCGTCGGCAGCGCGCAGATTGCCGAATTTGCTGGCGATCACGTACTCATGGCGATGGCCTTCCAGTTCCCGTTGCGGCCCCGGCCGTACGCGTTCGAGCTGTCGAGGAAATCGATGCCGATCTCGCGCGCACGGCGCAGCGTATCGATCGCCACATCCCTGTCGGGCTCGTCGTAAAAAGACTTCATCGTTGCACAGCTAAGAGCGCCCGCGGAGACCTCGATCCCGCATCGCTGCATCTTTCGCTTCTTCAACCGCTTCCGATCGACATCGTGCACAGCACGATCGGCGTCGGCACGCGGACGATCCTAACCTAATCATTAGGCGACGAGGATTTCCGTTTCTAACGGCACCGTCGCCCAAGTGTGCCGGGCAGTCCGCCAGCTCACACCCTAAACGATGGCAATACCAACTCATTCATCGCACCGGTATGCCCGGCCACTGCAATCTCACGCAGCCGCGCCTCTCCGGCAGTCGCGACGCTCCCGCCTCGGCCCACTGCTCGTGGGCCCCACATCACCATAGTTCAAGGCGGCACCGTGGTATCAAGCGGCCCGCGGTTTCTTCCCTCGAGGCTTGTCATACGCCTGCCCTCGGAACGTGCCGCACTGTCCGGTACCCGGCAGCCATCTGATAACCTTTAAGAAACTGAAAAGGACCCGCAGCAGCGCGTCACGGCCGGTCAACCTCCAACAACGGAAGTGTCTACGGACAGGCCGACACAGCCGGTGAGTGCCAATTCCGGAAAAACTACATTTGAGCTCGGACCGCGGCGACCGCCTGCTTCACGATCACGAGAGCCGAGGCGACCACGTTCTTGTCCTGGGTGTGGAATTAAACTCCGGCGTCAGCCGTAGGCGTTTCAGACGCCAACTCAACAAGAGCCTCGGCTAACACACGACCTTCCGGTAATGATCACTTTCTCTGTTAATCGGATTGCCGCCGTCTAACCGTCTCGTTGACCTTCGGCTTCTGGCAGCTAATGCAACGTCGAGGCTAACCCCGATAACGAATTTGGGGGAACGCAAGACGGAGGTTGTGAGAGCGGTCCTGACGCGTAGATTGATATGGATCAATGCCGCCATTACCAGCCCGCTGCTAGAGACCCGGGAGGCAGCTAGGAGAAACGCAGAGATGTGGACAAGTGTCCGTGCTGTTGCTGTCGCAGGTGCGGCAAGCATGTCGCTCGCTTGCTCCGATGGCTGATCGATGGCCGCGAGTGGCCTCATCGGACGCATGGCGGATTTATTATGGGCGCTGCTGCGCGCCCGCCAATTCACCACGCACGATTCCTGGCCGCGCGAGCGGCTCCTCGCCTATCAGCGCGCGTGCTTCCTGCGGTTAGTCCGGCATGCACAGGTGTTCTCGCCTTTCTACGCCGACCTGTACCGAGGAATAGAAATAGACGGAGCGCTAAACGTTACGCGCTTGCCGGTGGTAACCAAACGCCTCCTAATGGAGCACTTTGAGACCGTCGTCACCGATGCGCGGCTGCGCCGCGCCGAGTTAGAGCGGCACCTCTCGGTTGCGCGTGAGGATGAGACCTATCTCAGCCATTACCGCGTCGTCGCGACCGCCGGGACCTCTGGGCTACGCGGCATCTTCGTCTATGACCGCGATGCTTGGCGCACGGTGCTCGCAAACACGATCCGCTGGCAACGCTTCACTGGGATCACGCCACGTCTACCGAATCGCGTACGGATCTGCACAATCGGCGCTGACAGTCCGATCCACGTCACCAACCGCATCCCGCTAAGCGTTAATGTCGGATTGTTCCGGCTGCGGCACATCGCGGCCACCGAGCGGATCTCAAACCAGGTCGCCGCGCTCAACGCGCTTCAGCCCCATGCGTTGCTCCCCTATCCCTCGATCGCCGCGTTGCTGGCTCGGGAGCAAATCGCCGGTCGGCTGGCGATCCGGCCGCAGGTAGTCGCGACGCACAGCGAACTGCTCACTCCCGAAATGTCGCGGCTTATCGAGCAGGCCTGGGGCCGAGTACCCTACAATCACTACGGGCTGACCGAGGAACCACACGTCGGAACCGACTGCTCGGCGCATGCCGGCTTTCATCTGTTCGAGGACACCTGTATGCTGGAAGTGGTGAATGACGAGCATCAGCCGCTTCCCGACGGCGTGATGGGCACCCGATACTTGCTGACCAATCTCTATAACAGGACGTTACCGCTGATCCGCTATGAGGTAACGGACATGTTGTGCCGCGCCGCCGAGCGTTGCGAGTGCGGGAGACCTTTCGCGCTGCTGCAAGGGATTGTTGGCAGGGCGGAAGACTTGCTCCGCCTCCAGCGTGTAGATGGCACTGGCGAGGTTGCCGTTGCACCGATGCTGATAAGTCTCGCGATCGAAAGCTTTCCAACAGTGCACGAATATGCTGCCGAACACGATACAGAAGGCATTCACATCCGACTTGTCGTGCCGAACGCAGATGAACGGCCGCGGATTGTCAGCGAATTACGGGAGCGGCTTCATGCCGATATCGCGCGTCAGGGCGCAGTTGCACCGGCGATAACGCTCTCGGTCGTCGAGGCGCTCGATCGCTCGGCTCAACGTATGGGCAAGCTCAACGTCGTCGAGCGCCGCCGGGCTGCAGGGGCAGTCGAGGTTGCGTCGTGAGCGCCGGCTGGACGATCAGCAGCCTACTCCAAGATCTCGGCGCACGAGGTCAAGCGCCAGCGATAATCACATTCAGCGAACGCAGCATTGTTACCTGGGATTGTACAACGGTAGCGACCAAAGCCGTCGGCTTAGCCGCTAGGTTGCGGGCCCAGTCGTTGGGGCGCGGGGTGCCGGTTGTGCTTTGGGCGCCCAATATCCCGTCTTGGATTGTCGCGGCGCTCGGCGTTCTGGCTGCGGGTGCCGTATTAGTGCCAGTCGATGATCTGGCAGAGGGAGCGCAGCTCGAAGCCGTGCTCAGCCGCAGCGAGTCGCACCTGGTCTTGACTACTCAGCAGCACCAGAAAGAGTCCGCCAAGCTTCTGGGCCAGTTCGAAGCCGAATCTTGGCTGCTCGACACAGTGGTGGGCGAAGGGATCTCTCCTATGTCGCCCGATGCAGCGGCGGCGATGCTGGCGCCCGCCACTACGGATCCAGCGGCATTGTTTTGGACTTCCGGCACCACCGGCTCGCCCAAGGCCTTCTTCCTAACCCATGGCAACATCGCCAGCAACGTCAAAGCTCTGCGCGCTCTTGCGATTGTGGGCCCGAAGGATCGTGCATTGTTGCCGCTGCCGCTCCATCACGCTTACCCGTTTATCGTCGGGATGCTTACTACGTTGACCTGTGGCACCGCCATAGTCCTGCCCGAAGGCGCGACCGGACCGCTGATCATGAAGGCGCTCACCGATGGCGAGGCGACCGCGATTATAGGCGTGCCGCGGCTTTACGAAGCATTAGTGGCCGCGATCCAATCTCGCGTGGAACGGCGCGGAAAGATGTTCAGGCTGGGGTGGCGCGGCTTGCTACGCCTCGTGATCGCCGTGCAGCACGCGGCCGGTCTTCAGCCGGGATCTTTTCTGTTCGACCCGATCCGGCGGGCAATCGCGCCTCATCTGCGCTATCTCGTATCCGGAGGCGCACGCCTCGAGCGAGACACCGCAGAGACGCTAGAGGCACTTGGCTGGATCGTGCTGTCAGGCTACGGGCTCGCGGAGACGGCCTCAATCTTCACCGGCAACAGCTTGAATAGCCGCCGCGCCGGAAGCGCCGGCAAACCGCTCGCCGGCGGACAAGTCCGAATTGCCTTGCCCGATACCGAGGGGGTTGGCGAAATCGAGCTCAAAGGGCCGTCCATTGTGGCGGGCTATATCGACAATCCCTCGGCGAATGCCGAGACCTTCACGTCGGACGGCTGGTTCCGCACCGGCGATTTGGGTTATGTCGACCGCGACGGCTTCCTGTTCGTCACCGGCCGAGCAAAAGAGGTTATTGTCCTCGGCGGCGGCAAGAAGGTGAACTCGGAAGATCTGGAGCGCATCTACGGCTCTGCCCCTGAGATCCGCGAGATCGCCATTCTCGAGGATAGCGGCGCGCTGGTTGCCTTGGTCCGTCCCGACTCCGTAAAGCTGCACGCTCGCGGCGCAATGAATGTTCGCGACGGGACTCGTATCGTCTTGGCGGAAGCGGCGCGCGACTTGCCGTCCTATCAGCGACTGTCCAGTTTTGCGCTGACCGATCGCCCCCTACCGAGGACGCGCCTTGGCAAGTATCGCCGATTTCTGTTGCACGATCTCTACATCAGAGCCTTGGCCGGCGGACCACAACGCACCGCTCGGATGTTGGGCGAGGCAGATATGGCACTGCTGCGAGACCCTATAGCGGGCGCGGCGTGGGCATTGTTGCGCGAGCGTTTTCCAGACCGGGCCATCGATCTCGACGTCGATCCGAGCCTTGATCTGAACCTCGATTCCTTCGCCTGGATGGAATTGGAAGTTGCGCTTGAAGCCCGCACAGGTGTGCGCCTTACCGAGGCAGACATTGCTGGAATCGAAACGTTGCGAGATTTGCTGCGCCTCTGTGTCGCGCGCCGGGCGGGCGGCGTAGGCATTGAAGAAGCTCCAGCACTGGCGAGGGATACCCAGCGCTGGCTGGCGCCTACAGGCCTATTGCTGACCGCTGCGGGGCTCGTGATGTATGGGCTGAATTGGGTGGTCATGCATTTCTGCTTCCAGCTGCGCGTCAAAGGGCTGGAGCACCTCCCGTCAAACGGCGCCTTTGTGATTACTCCGAACCATGTCAGCGACCTCGACGCACTGGCAATTGCCGCGGCTTTGCCGCTGTCGCGAGCACTGCATGTGTATTGGGCGGGCGACATCGTTCGGCTGTTCTACAGCCGCCTCGCACAGATCTTTTGCCGGGCGCTGCACCTGTTTCCCGTGGATGAACGATACCCTGATGCGGCGGTCGCCACCGCGGTACAGGTGCTGCAGCACGAACAGGTGCAGGTTTGGTTTCCCGAGGGTTGGCGATCACCCGATGGAAACTTGCAGCGGTTTCTGCCCGGCATCGGCCAGCTCCTGCTGCGCACGGGTGCGCCTGCGGTTCCCGCCTGGGTCGAAGGTGCCTTCGAGGCGTTGCCACGCGGTCGCTGCATTCCGCGTCTTCATCGGATCAGCCTTTGCTTCGGGCCTGCCCTCAATGTTGAACAGCTAGCCAAAGAAGGATCCGGCAAAGCCGATGACGAGCGCATCGCCGATGGCCTGCGCTCCCACGTCATCGCATTGGGCCGGGCGTTTGGAGCGGTCGTGGAGCAGGCCACCTTAGATCGCCATCAACCGGGTAGCGGCCCGGGTAGGATGCCGAGACCGCCGCTATAGGGCGACACCTCCGTAGATGTAGCGATTTCCGTGGAAAAATGGGCGACGCGGGTCCGGCCTACGAAGCCGCTATGGTCGATGAGGTAGTGGGGTTCCCGCTGGATTTCGGTTGGTTCATCGCTCGACGGTCCCGGTTCGCGGATGACGCACATCGGACAATGGCTGCACCAGTCGCTTTGCCAGCTCAAGCAGTAACAGAGCAATCAAGCCGCTGGCCAGTGCCACAAGGATATCGTCGACGTGCAGCGGGCCGAAGCGGAACAATTCGCGCGCCGGGGGGAAGAGGATGACGCCGGTAAGGATCGCAGCTGTGGCGGCGACCACCCACCACAGGGCCGCATTGGGTCGTGTGAACGCGGCAAAAATGGACGCGCCAAGCGACCGGTTCACGAGGACAAGGCCGAGATTGGTCGCAACCAGCGCCGCAAACGCCAGTGCCCGCGCATCTGGTTCCGGCAGGTTCTGGCGCAGGGCCATGACGAAGAGACCGGCGACGAGGCCCAGCACAAGGACTCCCTGCAACAGGCTCCATAGCACAAAGCCGGCGGTGAAGAGCGGCGAGGAGGGATGACGCGGCGGGCGGCGCATGGTGTTGGCTTCCTCGCCCTCGGCTTCGAACACGATCGAACACACCGGGTCGATCACCATTTCCAGAAAGGCGATGTGAAGCGGCCAAAATACCAGGGGCAAATCGAACAGCAGCGGGATCAAAGCCAGGCCGGCGATCGGCACATGGATCGCGAGGATATAGGCCATTGCCTTGCGCAAATTGTCGTAGATCCGCCGGCCAAGGCGGACCGCGGTGACGATCGAGGTGAAATCGTCATCGAGCAGGATCAGGGCGGCGGCCTCGCGCGCGACATCAGTGCCGCGCCCACCCATGGCGATGCCGATGTGAGCCGCTTTCAGTGAAGGAGCGTCATTGACGCCATCGCCTGTCATGGCGACGACTTCGCCATTGGCTTTCAGCGCATTGACGATCTGCAATTTCTGCTCCGGCATCGTGCGGGCGAAAATCGTGGCCGAGCACACGCGTTGTTTAAGATCGGCATCGCGCATGCCTTCGAGCTCGGCACCAGTAACGATATCTCCAGGTTCAAGATTGGCCTGCACGGCAATGGCGCGTGCGGTCTGCGGATAATCCCCAGTAATCATGATGACCCGGATGCCGGCGGCCCGGCACTCCTGGACCGCCGCCGGCACGGTCGGGCGTAGAGGATCCGCGAGGCCAACAAGCCCCAGGAACCCGAACGGAAATTCATGCGGCGTCTCAGGGCGCGCGATTCCCACAGGTGTGCATGCGCGCGCGACGGCGAGCACGCGCATGCCTTCCTGCGCCATCTGATCAACCGCACGGCGTAGCTCCGCCCGATCGCGTTCCGGCAAATGGCAAAGCTCCACGATGGCCTCGGGCGCTCCCTTGGCGGCAACGATGAGCTCCGGAGAGCCGCCCTGTTCATAGACGTGGGTGACAGCCAGAAGATCCGGCCGCAGCCCGTATTCCCATTTGAGGGTGCGGCCGTTGTGCGGCGGGTATTCAGCAGGCCGGCGTTCGGCGCCGAGAGCATGAAACGCCTTCTCCATTGGGTCAAAGGGATCGCGCGCGCTGGCGAGAATTCCGTACTCTAGGAGCGTCGCAAAGTTTCCGTCGAGCGGGCGTTTGTCCAGCTGGCGCCAAGAATTGTTACCGGCGCACAGTGCGACGATGGTCATGCGGTTCTGAGTGAGGGTGCCGGTCTTGTCAGTGCACAGCACGGTAGCGGCCCCAAGCGTCTCGATCGCGGCGACGCGCCGAGTGAGGACGCGGGCGCGCGAGATGCGCCAGGCGCCCATGACCATAAAGACTGTCAGCACCAGCGGAAATTCTTCCGGTAGCATCGACATACCGAGTGCAATGCCGTTCAGCAACGCATCGAGCCAGCCTCCGCGCCAGAGACCGTAAAGCACAACAGCGAGAGCGCTGAGGCTAAGGCTGACGGCGGCGAAATTGCGGACCAGGCGCCGTGTCTGGACGCGCAACCGTGGCGGCTCGGTGTCGATGCGGGTGATCGCGAGGCCGATCTTGCCGATCTCGCTGCGCGCGCCGGTCGCGGAGACCTCGGCGCTGCCGTGACCTCGAACGACCATGCTGCCGGAATAGACGTACGGCAAATCATCACCGCCGGGCCGCGCCGGCGAGGCTCCCGGAGAGGGGATCTTCCGCACCGGCACCGCCTCGCCGGTGATCAGCGATTCATCACATTGCAGATCATGTGCCGAGAGCACGGTCGCGTCGGCCGGTACACGATCGCCTTCGGCAAGAACGACGAGGTCGCCGCGGACGACTTCGGCGCCGGCTATGCGTTTCTCGGCTCCGTCGCGGATCACGAGCGCGCGCGGGCTGATCAGATCGCGCAGGCTTTCGAGTAGGCGCTCGGTGCGGGATTCCTGAACGACGGCAATGAAAACCGAGGTGCAGGCAAAAAGGCCGAGCACGACAGCTTCTTTGAGATCGCCGAGGAGGAGATAGATGACGGCCGCGCCCAGCAGCAGCGCGAACATCGGTTCGCGCAGGATCTCGAGGATAATTCGGATAAAGGTGCGGCGGTCGGCTTGCGGGAGAGTATTGGGACCCTCCGCTTTAAGACGCGCGGCGGCTTCGTTCTCGGAAAGGCCTCGGGAAAGAGGATCTCGCGAACCACCGTCCACGCTCACTCCCGGGCAACGAGAACCGAACAGCGGGCATGGCGCACGACCCGAGCTGCATTGGTGCCGAGCAGGTAATCCTTCATAGCCGGCCGATGCGATCCGATGACAACAAGATCGGCCCCGCCTCCCTCGGCGACATCCAAAATCTCCGCATAGATGCTTGCGCCGTGCGTGACCAGAATATTGGGATTAAGGTCGGAAGCATCGACACGCCGGATCAAGGCGGCGATGCGGTTTTCCAGATCCGCGGCGATCAGGTCATAACCCAACGGTGCTGTCTTGGCCTGCAGGATGGCTTCAACCTCGCGCACCACGGTGAGGACATGAAGCCGGGCGCCGAACGTGCGCGCAAGCTCGACCGCCGAGAGTAGCGGTTTGCGGCAGGAAGCCTCATCACTGAGGTCAATGGCGAGCAGAATGTTTTTGTACATGTGAGCCTCGCTCAGAGCGTCGTCAGACCTATCTCCAACATATCGCTAAATAAACGCAGTGCTAAGTCGGTTATTGGTGCCTGCTTTGAGCAGGCACCATCATCTGTATCATTCCAATTCTGTTGATGGTCTTCGTTATCGTCGAATTCCAATGCGCTGGACGCCGGCAAGGCAGTGAGCGGCCGACGCTGGCCACTCAGGTCGTGGGTATGGCGCGCACAGAAGTGGGGTCCGGCTCACGCTAAGGCGGCACGGGATCGCGTCGCGACGGGAGGTCCGGGCACATGACGAGCTTGCCTTCGAGCCTAGAAGGTTGCTTTACCTCTATTTACATGCGGCAAATCGACCACAAATTTGATCTGGATCAATTTAGCCGGTTAACACACCTGATACAGGTAGTGAGGTCTGAGAGGATTGACATGCGTCATCGCAAAATTTGGGGCTCGCTGGTGCTGATGCTGGCTCTGATTGCCGGCACGGCGCTCGCACAGCAGCCGCAGCATGACGAACATCATCCGCCCGCGGCGACAGCGGCCCGGAGATGCCAGGCGGAATGGCCGGCGCCGGCGACATGTCGATGATGGGCATTATGCGCATGATGATGGGCCGCGACGGCATGTCGATGATGGGTGCCATGGCCCGCCATGTCGAAGGCCGGCTGGCTTTTCTCAAAACCGAGCTGAAGATCACCGATGCCCAGCTCCCGCTATGGAACGCGGTGGCCGACGCGATGCGTGCGAACGCCAAAACCATGGGCGACATGGCGGGCGGCATGATGGGCGGCTCACAGGCGGGCATGCTACCGGAAAAGCTGGCCATGC
>Ga0306920_100004198_pt1 | contig 18476 bp, 13 predicted proteins | sample flu12Cox44000170_FD_204666 | JGI IMG/M metagenome (GOLD analysis project Ga0306920, IMG submission 204666) | Lab enrichment of tropical soil microbial communities from Luquillo Experimental Forest, Puerto Rico - flux4day.12C.oxic.44.000.170 (v2)... | ecosystem: Environmental > Terrestrial >... | reverse complement strand
CCCGCCAAAGTGGGAAAATAAGCGGAACGGATTTCCCTCACCACCTGATAAGAAGCCAAGGCCGTCAGTTGCGCGGCCAGCACTTGAGGATGGTTCTTGAGCGCGATCGCCTTTGCTTCCGCCAAGGTCAGGGTCCGTGGCGGTTGGGCGGTCTGGCCTGCTGGAGTTTTTGTTGAGCCTTGCGGTTGCGAATTCTGTGGATTCTGGGCGCCGGCACCTATCAACCCCACGCCAAGAATGGCGATCCAGCCTGATGGCCACTGCTTGTGCATTACGGAATGCCTCCTACGATTGGCCCGCTTGGGAAGGGGAGTTTTTCTTTCCATAAATGAGCAGGTAAGCCGCCGGAACAATGAAGACCGTCAGAATCACCGAGGCTGTCAAGCCGCCGATAATGGCGCGGGCGAGAGGTGCATACTGCTCGCTTCCCGTTCCCATCTTGAGAGCCATAGGCACCATGCCGATGATAGTGGCCAGCGAAGTCATTAGAATGGGGCGCAAGCGCACTCGACATGCTGTAATCACAGCGTCAGCGACAGACCGTCGCTCCTCCTCGAGACGGTGAGCGAACTCGACGATCAAAATGCTATTCGAGGCCGCGATGCCCACCAGCATGAGCACCCCCATCAGCGACATCACATTAAGTGTCGTGCCCGTTAGCGGGAGAATAATCAGTACGCCGATGAAACCCATAGGAATGGCCAGCATAATGAGAAATGGATCCTTGAATGAGCGGAACTGCGCCACAAGAATGAGGTAAAGAAGAATGACGGACAGCGACAGCCCCAGAGTGAAACTTCGGAACGAGGCGTTCATCCCCTGCACCATGCCGCGCAGGTTGATGCGAACGTTGGGTGGAATCTCTGTTTTAGCGAGAATCTGCTGTATAGCGTGGGTGACCCCCCCGAGATCCTCTCCCGCAGTTGTCGTATAAAGGTCAATAACACGCTGGATTTGGTAGTGATCGACTTCTGTAGGTGTCTCGATGTTCGTGAGCTTGACTACGGAGTCCAGCGTGGTCGGCTGGGTCAGATTAGGAGCTCGGAGGGGAATATTCTTCACATCCATAAAGTCATGGATGGCCGGGCCGCCCTTCTCGAAGTACTGGACGGTGAGGAAGTAGTCGTTCCCTGTCTTGCGGTCCACCCAGTAGTTGGGCGCAATCATTAAGTTGGAATTCAACGCTGTGATCACGTTGTTCACCACATCCTTCTGGGTCAGCCCCAGCTCCCCCGCGTGCACCCGGTCCACGTCTAACCGCAAGGCCGGATAGTTCATGTCCTGGGGGATATAAATTTCGCCCACACCTGGTAGAGCGCGAATTTTCCCTGCCAGGTCCTGCGCGATCTTGTAACTTTGGTTCAGGTTCGAACTGCTCACCTGCACGTCAATCGCTGCCGGCATCCCCATGTTCAGGATCGCGTCCACCATTGACCCGCTCTGGAAAAATGTCCGGATCTCGGGAAACCGCTCCCCCATCTTCCGCCTTACGCTGTCCATGTACTCGAAACTGCTCCGTCGGTGCGAGTCTTGCAACGCCACTTGAACCGTGGCGGTGTAAGGCCCGGCATTGGTGGTGTACAGGGAGGAGAAGTCTGGGACCACCCCAATATTTGACACCACCATCTTGAAATCCTGGGGGTCGACCACCTCGTGGATCAGCTTCTCCACTTTGGCCACGTACTCCTCCGTCACTTCAATGCGCGTGCCGGTGGGCACCTTGAGGTTGATGGTGAACTGCCCCGCGTCCGTGCGGGGGAAGAAGGCCAGCCCCAGGAAGGGATAAATGGCCAAACTGGCTAGAAACAAGCCCGCCAGAAGAGCCACGGTCCGGCCCGGCCGCACCAGGGCCCGCCTTACCCAATACTCATAGAAATCCAGGAGCTTGCTGAACAGGCGGTTGAAGCCGGCGTTGAACCTGCCCCACCAGGAACGTGCTTCAACGCTCTCGGCCTCGTGCCGGTGGCCTTCGCCGTGAGGCACTTGCTTGAGATACCGTGAGCAGAACAGGGGTATCACCGTCATGGCAACAAAGTAAGAGGCGAAAAGTGAGATAACGACGGCCAATGCCAACGCCGAGAAGAGGAATTTGCTAACCCCGTAGAGGAACGTGACGGGGAAAAAGACCACCACGGTGGTCAACGTCGCAGCCAAAACAGCCAGGCTAACCTCATCACCACCCGCCTGTGCGGCTGCCTCCGGCAAGGTCCCCATCTCCAGGTGGCGATAGATGTTCTCGAGCGAGATCACCGAATTGTCGATCACGCGGGAAAAAGCTAAGGCTAACCCTCCCAAAACCATCGCGTTTACGGTGCTACCCATCAGGTACAGCACCACGAAGGTGGCTAATGCGGAGAGTGGAATCGAGAGAAAGACCGCCGAAGTCGCCCGGAGGCTTCCCAGGAAAAGGAGAATCATGATGCTTGTGAGGAGAAGTCCAAGGAGGCCCTCATGAAGGAGAGTCTTAATGGCTTCTTTGACGAAGGTTGATTGATCGAATGCCAGGCTCGCCACCATCTGCTTGGGGATATCGAAGAGGTGGCCGATCAGTTGCCGAACCCCGTTCACCACCTCAATGGTGTTGGTGTCCCCCCCTTGCTTCATGATGGGGATATAGCAGGACCGCTGCCCGTCCACACGCACTATGTTGTATTGGGTCTGATTGGCGTCCTCGGCCTTCCCCACATCCTGCACTGCCACCCAGGAAGTCCCTACCGTTTTGATCGGAACCTTATTTAAGTCCTTCACCTGGTCCACCAAGCTGTTCGAATAGACGTAGTAGTCGTACGGCCCCATCTTGACGTCCCCGGCCGGTAGGATCAGGTTGGATTGGTTCACCGACTGCACCACATCCATAGGGCTCAACTGCCGCGAAAACAGCTTGTAGGGGTCCACATACACCATGGCCTGCCGGATCTTTCCGCCAAACGGCGGGGGAATCTCCGCGCCCTTCACTACGGCAATCTGGTTGCGTATGGCAAACTGTGCGTAATCGTGAAGCTGGGTCTCATTCAGTCCCTGCCCTTTAACCGTGACCAAACAGACTGGAAGGCTGGAAGCATCGAACTTCAGCACCACCGGCGGCAAGGTGCCCGGCGGCAGGCGTTTTAGGTCGGCCAGGGCCAGGTTGGAGATTTCCGTCACGTCCGCATCGGCGCTCGTTCCCGGCTGGAAATAGACCTTGATGATGCTTACGCCCAGCAGCGAACGCGACTCCATGTGATCAATACCGCTGGCCAGGGTGAAGAAGCGCTCCAGAGGGTTGGTGATGTCAATCTCGATGTCCTCCGGGGGCATTCCGGAATAGAAAGTCGCCACCACGACCTCCGGCAGGTTAATAGGCGGGAAAAGGTCCACCGGCATGCGCGCCAGACTGGTCACCCCAATGACCAAGAGCGCCAAGCAGACCACGATGATGAAGTAGGGGTTCCGAATTGCAAACCTGGGCATGAGCTGTTACTCCTCCATTCGGCGCGCTTCAGGTCTGGTTAGCTCAGTTAGCGAGGGCGCCAGAGTGACGGCAACGATAGCTAGAAATCTTGAAGTCGAAAATCTGGTGTAAATGAGTCAAGTTCTTGCACTGCAGTAACGGCCATAAACATGCCTCGTGGGGCTGGGGCGAAGCCCCGTTAGTGTCCTGTAACCGAAGTTCCCAGCAAAAGTCAGCTCCGAAGGAGCGACATAACGTAGCCCACGGCGTAAAGCCGTGGGTTGGGGCACCCTCCCTCTCCCCCCTCCCCTCTCCCGCCCGCACGGGAGAGGGGTGCCGAAGGCGGGGTGAGGACCTGCGAACCCAGGGCTCGCGCCCTGGGCTAAGGTATTCCGCCGCTTCGCGGCTCTCGAACCGAACCCCTGGAAGTCTGGGGCTTTATGAACGAACTTCGGTTACAGGACACTAGCGCTTAGTCGCACACATTGGCGTAAACAACCTTTTTGTATCAGGGCACGACTTCAGTCGTGCCAGAAGGGGATGTGAACTCCCCCGCAGCTTTAGCCGCTGCGCGGCCTATCCCCCAGGGCCTGAAGGCTTTCGAGTTCATTCGGTGCCCTGGTATTGATACAACATTTTGACTGGTAGTGTGACGACGCGAAGTTCTGCAACAGCATTAGGAGTCGCGAATGCGTTCCTACTTGTGTTCGTGGTATTGCAGGATCTCAACAACCTGCGGTCGCACGTGTTGGCCAGGTTTGAGGCCACTGCGGTCGCTAACTATCACCAACTCGCCCTCGACCAGACCCGAGACCACTTCCGCCTCACTGGCGGTCTCGAGCCCTAGCGTTACAGACCGGTCCTGAACTTCACCAGCCTGGGTCACCACATAGACTGTCGTTCTGTCCTCCTCGTGGTTCACCGCCTGCAGCGGCACAGCCAAAACGTTATCCCTTTTTTCGAGGGTCAGGGTGGCCTCCGCGTACACTCCCGGGATCAAGACCCGGTCCGGGTTGGGAACATCGACCTCGGTATGCATCGTGCGTGTTTCTTCTTTTACGTCGACTGAGAACCGAGCCACCTCTCCGCGAAAGGTCCTGTTCAGGGCCGGCACATGAACCGCGACCGAATCACCAACCCGAATGTAACGCACGGAAGACTCCGGCACGGGAATCACCAAGCGGAACAGGTCGTCCTGGGACAGCCTGACCAGCGGCAGGGCCTGTGTGCTGGAACTTGTGCCGGCCTGCATCAGCGTGCCGAGGTTAGCGTACCGCTGGGTGACGACACCGGCGAACGGTGCTGTGATACGCGAGTAGTCGTAAATTGTGTGGTCGTGGGCTAGCTTAGCCTGCGCGACGGAGAGTTGGTTTTTTGCTGCATCAAGCGCTGCCTTACCTGCTTCCACCTGCGACTCTGCAGCCAGGTCTTTGCCCTGGGCTTCGTCCACTTCCTGTTGGGCGACGAGACCCGGACGTTGTTCCGCCACGGTAGTCAAGCGGTCGCTCTCCAGATGGGCAACCTTATACTGAGCTTCGAAACGCTTTAGTTCGTGCAGGGCGTGGTCCACCAGGTTTTGGGCCGACTTGACTGCAGCCTCGTCTTGTTGCAGGAGGTCCACCAACTCAGGGATTTCCAACACAGCCATGAGCTGGCCCTGCTTGACACGACTGCCGTAGTCAACGAGCAACTTCTGGACGTAACCGGACTCCTTGGCGTACACGTCGATCTCCTGGAAGGGCACAAGCTCGGAGGATAAAGTCAACGTCTTCACCAGCGACTTCCGGGCGACACGGCTTACCCCTACCGAAACACCTGGCGCCGTGGAGGCGCTGGCCTTGCCGTCGGTGACCCGTTGACAAGATGGGAGAAATACAACCAGAAGAACCAGGAGGCACACCGCGCTGCCCAGGCGAAATCCTTGCATGGATGATCCTCTGCTATTCATCGCTTCCGCTCACTCTCGCGGTTGCTATTCGCGTTGAAGTCGAGTAAGCCCCTCAACGCCTCGCCTAGCTCGTCGAGAGAGACCCCCCGCTTTTTGCTTAACTCAATCACGTGGTTTTCCTTCTCCATAATCTGTCTGGCGACAGCCGGAAGCTGCTCCCCGATTTCCGGAGGGACGGTAAGGATGCCATGGCGGTCTCCGTGGATCAGGTCGCCGGGCTTGATTGTCAAACAGCCAATCTCCACCGGCCCTCCGTATTCAACAATATGTACGTAGGCGCGCGACATGGCCAGCCTTCCCGCAAACACCTGAAAGCCAGCCGCCTCTATTCCGGGCAGTTCGCGAGCGGCACCATTGGTCACGGCGCCAACACAGCCGAGAGCTAGCAGTATGTTCGCATGCACTTTGCCAAGGAACGCTCCCGTACCGGGTTGCTCGTCAATATCCTGAATCACAACCACGCGTGGCGCAGGAATGCTGGTGATATGCTTCCACCAGTCAGTCCTTTCTATATACCGGCTTCCGACTATGGGCGGATCAGCCGATCGGACCTTGCAGGTGGCCGCGTACCCAACCATGGGAGGAAGGCACTTGAACAGACATCGGAAGCCGGAGGTCGCGAAACCTTCGTTGCGCAGCCTGACGCCGAAAGCTTCAATGGCCTCGGAGATCACACACGTGTCCAAAGAGCGGAGGAGATTGATTTGCTCCAGGTTGAACGTACTCTGCACTGCACAACTCCGTAGAAAGTCACGCGTAAGTCGTGTGTCTCCAGTAGGGGACCGCTTCACGACCCCGGCATTCTGAGGGGCGGAGCTACGAGGAATGTGCTTTGTGCTAAGCCTTGAGAAGAAGCAGATTCCTCTCCCGCGGCTGCGGGATCGGAATGACAAGCAAGGGGACTTTCATGTCCATGGTGGGCCGAAAGCCCATGTAACACTCGCGCCTCCACGTTTGTTAGCATGGGGCCGCTACTCTTCTTTGGCCCTACCAAGTATTTGGTAGTTCCGAAGGAATCGTCTGGTAGAGTGGCCCAGAATGGTCCTTTGCTCTTCCCGTCGGCGCTCTTCGGGGCTAGTCTAGTCTCTAGGGAGCGCTTTCGGGCTTTGCCTATGGTGACTAATGGGACCAAGGCCAATCTCCTCTCCGGGGGATCAGTACCACGAGCGACGAGCAGCACGCGCGGCTTAGATCGGTTGCTGTTGAGCACCCGTTTTGCTCTGGGCATCGGGTTCGGCGGCCTCCTGGCAATCATGGCCCTTGCTGGGCTCGATGGAATCCGAGCCTTGAGGCAGATCAGGCGTAACGACGACCAGATTCGCCGGCAGTTCCTCGCTCGTAATCACGCCCTCAACGATATTCGATCCGAACTCTACCTTTCTGGAACCTACGTTCGGGATTACCTGCTCGAGCCCGAACCCGGCCGGGCGGGTTCGTACCGTTCCAGCCTGGAAGAAGTGCGCAAGGGCATGGAGTCTGCGCTCGAACTGTATGGTCGCCAACTGGAACCCGCGCAGGCCAACGACTACGCTGAGCTTAGAACAGAGATCGCACGATACTGGGAGATTCTTCAACCGACCCTCCAATGGAACGCTACAGAACGCCGTGGTCAAGGTTACTCTTTCCTCCGGGATGAGGTGTTTCCTCGGAGGGCAGCCGTTCTCGGAATCGCCGGTCGCATCTCTAACATCAACGAACAGCAGTTGAGTGCTGGCAACCAGAGAGTGGACCGCCTCTTGTTGACGTTTCAGAGGCGTTTAGCCGCGACCTTGCTGGCAACATTGGCCTTGGGACTGGGTATGGCGGCATTCAGCATACGGAGGATTCTTGGACTGGAAAGCAACGCGCACGCTCAATACCAGCAGGTGGCCGAAGCTCGAAGCCAGCTTAAAAACCTGTCCGCCCGGCTTGTTCAGGCACAAGAGACGGAGCGGCGGGCCATTTCGCGAGAGTTACACGATGAGGTGGGCCAGGCATTGTCCGCTGTACTGGTCGAACTGCGCAACCTGTCGGAGGAACTGGCAAGACGATCCGAAGAACAGTCACGCAGGCACGTGGAAACCATCAAGAGTCTGGTGGAGAACTCGGTGCGTGCGCTTAGAAATATGGCTCTCCTTCTTCGTCCGTCTATGCTGGACGACCTTGGTCTGGTTCCAGCTCTGCGCTGGCAAGCTCGTGAAGTATCCAAACGGACCTCCATGGATGTGAGCGTTGCGACCGAGCTTGCCTCGGATGATTTGCCCGACGAGTACAAGACCTGCGTCTACCGCGTAGTCCAGGAAGCGCTCCACAACTGCTCACGTCACTCCCAGGCGAAAACTGTACGTATCCGAGTTCAACAGCAACCAGGCCGGCTGTCACTGTCGATTCAGGACGACGGCCAGGGTTTCGACGTCAGGCAAACGAAGGGGCTGGGATTGCTTGGAATTGAGGAGAGGGTAGCCAGGCTGGGAGGCAAGTGTGAAGTGCATTCCGAGCCCGGAGGCGGAACCATTCTGGCTGTGGAATTGCCACTGAACAACAATGAAGTTCGGATGGGGCAGCGACAGAAGTGAGACAGATTCGCATCTTATTGGCAGACGATCACAATGTAATGCGCGGAGGGCTGCGGCTCTTGCTGGAGAGGCAGCCGGGATTTAAGGTGGTCGGTGAAGCCTCTGACGGCCGGCAGGCGGTGGAGCAGGCGGAGGCGACCAAACCGGATATCATCGTTCTCGATATCGCTATGCCTAACTTGAGCGGCATCGAAGCCGCCCAACGCATCAGCGCTCTGCTCCCCCAAACACGGATCATAATTCTGAGTATGCACTCGGACGAAAGCTACGTCCTGCGGGCGCTCAAAGCGGGGGCCAAGGGCTACCTGTTGAAGGACTCAGCGGAAAACGACCTCATTGAGGCGATCAGAGCAGTTGATGAAGGCAAGGCGTTCTTCAGCCCGGAGATCAGCAACATAATGGTTGAGGACTATGTGCGAGAGATGAAGAGACGCGGAGCCGAAGATAGCTACGAATTGCTGACCCCACGTGAGCGAGAGATCCTGCAAATGCTAGCAGAAGGCAAGTCGAATAAGCATATTGCCACTGTACTGGACCTCAGCCTTTACACGGTCGAGACACACCGCAGGAATCTGCAAGATAAACTGAATCTACACAGCTTCGCGGAGCTGATTTTATACGCTGTGCGAAAGGGTATCATTTCCTGAGTCTGCCAGCGTTACGGTTCGCCGGGAACGCCGAAGCTCTCCTGGCGGTGTTCCAGTACGACCATGCCAGCCTGACTGCCCGGACGACGTCTTCTTCTCGGAGGGGTTTGGATAGAACATCATAACCCCCTCTCTGTACCACTTCGTTCCACAAGTAGTCGTCAACCACCCTGGAGGTCAGAATGACGCAAGCACGGTGGGGAGACGACGCCAAGACTTGTACGACATCACGCCATTCACCGCCTTGTAGATCCCGGTCGCAGAGGATGACCGGCGCCTGAAGTTGGTCCGAGGCTGAGCGGGCCTGATCGCACGTGTCCGCGAAAAGCACATTCCATTGCCTTCGACTGCCTACATCGGCAAGCAGGCGGCGATCTTCATCCGTGAATGCGAGTCCGATGACCGCAATATTAGCGATCGTTGCGCGGTCTTCACGATGCGGCGGTCGCCCCGAAAGGCCCGGCTTTCCTCTATTGAAAAGGTCGGAAACACTTCTCAAGAGTGATTGTATCCCTCGGCCCATAGTTAGCACTGAAACGACCCTACTCAACCGGTGACCAGGTGCAGTCCTTGTTAGACAAGCGCCGCTGAAGCCTCGCCACCACTTCTCTTTCCTTGGTCAGGGCTTCGGCTTTGTCCGACCCCGAGTCCAGCAACTCCACGACTTCAGCTTACTGAAGACCGCAATCGCTACGAATACCAGCTGGATGGTAGTCAGTGAAGAAAACTCTGGTAGGTCGCCCTGTTGCTTTCCTCGAGGCAACGCCTTATCAGAAGCATAGCCCGGTCAGAGGTTCGCGAGTGGCAAAGTTCACGTGTCCTTTCTCCGCAATGGCCGTGGCTTGCTGCTTTCACTGCTCGGCGCTAAAACTCCGGCCGCCGAATCGGCCTTACGCTGCAAAGGCATCTCCTTAAGCGACCGGAAGGTTAGCGTCACAGCCGGTTACCAGGAGTGTTAGACCGTCGGTACTCAGGTTTCGTCCGAGACTACCATGCAGGTGGTATGACCGAGTGCCCGGTCATTGCAATAGGGTAGAGTCGCAAGGGTTCGTTGATGGCAGGCCCTGCTGTGCGTCAGGCTGTCACCCAGTATGGCTGGGATAGCGAAAAGGCGGACGCTGCCCAAGCGCAGCTTGTCCGTGACTGCGCAGAATACTACGGTCTCAGGCGGACGTTACGGGCGGCTGGGGTTGCACTCCCCACGCCCTTCGTGGTCGCCCCAAGAATGGGTAACCGGGGGAGCTACAGAGCAGGCCACGAAGGGCATGGGCATCACGGCTGCTGCGACGATACTTATGAACACAGTACGAGTGGAGAGGTGCGTGCTCGTCTCGAACTCCCTCCCTGGGCATTGCGCAGTTTTCTTCTAAAAGCAGTGAAGGACTTGAATCACATCGTTCGTTCGGGGCAGCTGAGCTACGGCCGCACGCCTATCTTACGCAGAAAGGTCATCATCGGGCACCAGTTAGTGAATGCAGATTGGACGAGGTTCAACGCCACGAAGCCCGTGAACCAGAACCACTTCGGGCTGACGTAGTAGCCCAGAAGAAGGCTCGCCAATACGAAACTCCCCGCAATTAATCGCAACCAACGGTTGATATCCATCGAATTTTCCTCCTCAATCACAGTAATCCCAGCAGAGAGCGTCCTCGCTCTCAACCAACGACCTCACTAGAAGGCTTGAGGTTTGGAGCTTGACTTTTTGAGTCAGGTTTTTCGGCAACGTTGTAAGCAACAGGCCCTCACCCGGTCGCCCACGGCGACCACCCTCTCCTCTTGGGAGAGGGCTTGGGTTTCTAGATTTTTTGCCCTCTCCCTTGGGGAGAGGGTGGCGAGCGTAGCGAGCCGGGTGAGGTGTCATGGCTCGTCGGTCTGAGGCGAAGCCTCACTTGACATCGGCGCTGCCTTGCCGTGGCGAGCATGCAGGTAGTAAAGCACCGGCACCGCCATGCGGGAGAGCAAGGTTGAAGCTACTTCACCCGCCATAAGCGAAATGGCGAGGCCCTGGAAAATTGGGTCAAACAGGATCACAAAAGCACCCACAACCACAGCCGCAGCCGTCAGGAGCATGGGACGGAAGCGTACGGCTCCGGCGTCCACCACTGCTTCCTCCAAGCTCATCCTCTGTCGTCGCCGCAATTCGATGAAATCGACCAGGATGATAGAGTTGCGCACGATGATGCCGGCCCCGGCGATGAACCCTATGATCGACGTGGCGGTGAAAAACGCGCCCATGAGGGCGTGGGCGGGCAGGATGCCCACGAGGGTTAACGGAATGGGGGCCATGATGACCAGTGGCACGCGGAACGATTGGAACCAGGCGACCACGATCACATAGATCAACACCAGGACCACCGCAAAGGCGAATCCCAGATCGCGGAACACCTCGTAGGTGATGTGCCACTCGCCATCCCACTTCATCGAGATCCGGTCGGTCATGAACGGCAGGTGCGTGGCGTAACGCTCGATGGAGTATCCCCCTGGCGCGCGCAGCGAGTCGAGGCCCTTGGACAGCTTTAGAATAGCGTAAACCGGGCTTTCTTCCGTGCCCGCCACGTCCCCGGTGACGTAAACGACGCGCTTCAGGTTCTTGTGGTAGATGCTCTCCTCAATTGTTCCTTGCTCCACCCGCACCACTTCGCCGAGCGGTACCAAGGCGCCGCTCGAGGAGACCAGACGAAGCTCCCCGAGGTCGGTCACACTCACGCGCTCGGCTCGCGGCAACTGCAGAACGATGTCCACGTCTTCCTTCTCTTTAGGCTGGTGAGCGAGACCTGCCACTGCGCCACTCAAGGCCAGGCGTAAGGTGCTTGAGACCTGATCAGCGCTAATGCCGTTGAGCGCAGCTTTCTCTTTGTCCACGACGAAGCGGTATTCCGTCTGGGGATCTTCGACCATCCAGTCCACGTCCACGACCCCAGGAGTCTGTTTGAAAATGTCGCGGATCTGGCGCGCCACCTCGATCTGCTGGGAATGTTCGGGGCCATACACCTCGGCCACCAGCGTCTGAATAACTGGCGGGCCGGGCGGAATCTCTGCCACCTTTAGCTTGGCGCCGTACTTTTGCGCGATGGGCGTGATAGCCTCTCGAACCCTTTTAGCGATGTCGTGACTCTGCCGAGAGCGCTTGCCCTTGGGCAACAGATTCACTTGAATGTCAGCCTGGTTCGCCCCTTGACGCAGGAAGTAGTGGCGCACCAGACCGTTGAAGTTGTAAGGGCCGGCGGTCCCGGCGTAGACCTGGTAATTGATCACTTCCGGTTCCTGCGCCAGCCGGCGCGCCACCTCGCGTGCCACACGCGTGGTTTGCTCCAGAGTGGTGCCATCCGGCATGTCAATGATCACTTGCATCTCGCTTTTGTTGTCAAAGGGCAGCATCTTCACCCGGACGATCTTCAAGAGCGGCAGCAGCATCACGAACATCCACAGCAGTATGACCCCCACGAGAAAAGCGTACCGCTTTTTCCCATCCGCCAGCAGAGGCTTCATAATCCGGCGGTAAATGCGCGTAGTCCAACCTTCCTCGCCCTCTTCCCCTTCCGCGTGCTTCGTCTTAGCCCCGGAAAGCATCCGCAGTGCTGCCCAGGGCGAGATGACAAAGGCAATGAAGAGAGAAAACAACATGGCCAGTGAGGCGCCGATAGGAATGGGCCGCATGTAGGGGCCCATCAGCCCGCCCACGAATGCCAGGGGTAGAATGGCCGCAATCACCGTCCAGGTGGCGAGCGTCGTCGGGTTCCCCACCTCGTCGACCGCCTCGACGGCTACATCCGCCAGACGACGACCCTTGTTCTGGGGCAAGTGAAAATGGCGCGTGATGTTTTCCACCACCACTATGGCGTCGTCCACCAGAATGCCGATCGAGAAGATAAGCGCGAAGAGGGTGACGCGGTTCAGCGTATAGCCATAAATGAAGTAGATGAACAGCGTCAGGGCCAGGGTCACCGGCACTGCCGCCAGCACCACCATCGCCGAGCGCCAGCCCAGCGCCAAGGCGATGAGAGCCGTGACCGAAAGGGTAGCGAGCAAAAGGTGTTTCAGCAGCTCATTGGATTTGTCCTGGGCCGTCTCCCCGTAGTTTCTTGTTACGGCTACTTGAACACCGAAGGGAATAATGGCTCCCTTCAAGCGCTCCACTTTCTCAAGGGCGCGATGTGCGACCACCACGGCGTTCTTGCCCTTCCGCTTGGAGACGGTGACGGTCACGGCCGGGAAGTCGCCGGTGTAGCTCCGGGGTTGATCGCCAGTCCCTCGCCCGAAGCCTAAGAGGACGTAGTCGTCCGGCTCCTCCGGCCCGTCCCGAATCTCCGCTACATCCCGCAGATAGACGGGACGCCCGGCAGAGACGCCAATGACCACCTGCCCCACCTCGTCGGAATTGCGCAAAAAGTCGCCGGTCTCGACTGCGTATTCCTGGTTGGCGGCAGCGAACTGACCTGCCTGGAGGCGCTGATTGGCTCCCTCCACGGCGGGCATGATCGATGCCGGCGCCACGCCATAGCCGGCCATCTTCGAAGGGTTAAGGAGGACGCGAATCTGCCGCCTCTCACCTCCGATGAGCTGCGTCTGAGAGACGTCATCAATGCTCTTGAGTTCGCTCTCAACCTCAGCGGCAACACGACGCAGCATGTAGCTGTCGTAGCGATCGCTCCAGAGTGTGAGCGCCAGAATAGGTACGTCGTCGATGGAGCGCGGCTTGATCAAGGGCCTCGAGGCGCCGGGCGGAATCAGGTCGAAATGGGAATAGAGCTTGTTGTACAGCTTGACGATGGAGTCTTCTTCCTTCTCACCCACCTTGTAGCGCACGATCACCATGCTCAGTCCGGGCCGGGTGGTGGAATACACATACTCCACCCCTGGTATCTCCCAGATGAGCTTCTCCATGGCCGTCGTTACCCGCTCCTCCACTTCTTTGGCCGTTGCCCCGGGCATCTCCACGAACACATCCATCATGGGGACGATGATCTGCGGCTCTTCTTCGCGGGGTGTCTGGAGGACGGCGAAGGCCCCCAGGAAAATGGCAAAGATCATGATCAATGGGGTAAGTTTCGAGTTGATGAAGTAGTGGGCGACGCGGCCGGCGAAGCCCAGTCTGTTGTCGGTCATCGCGTCTCCACCCGCACGCCATCACTCAGCCGGTCCGCTTGTGAAGTCGCTACGCGCTCGCCGTCAGTGAGACCGGAAAGGATCTCCACTCGATCACCGAGGTTTTTGCCGGTCTTGACCAGCCGATATTCCACCACGCCCTGCGAGTTGACCACAAAGAGTCCCTCCAGTTGACCCCTCTCCACCAAACTGGAACGTGGAACGGTCAGACGCCTCTCGTGGCCGACGGGGAATAATGCTTTCCCGTATTCGCCGGAGCGGCAGCCACAGTCGTCTGGGAGTTCTACTTTAACCACAAACGTACGGCTGGCTGTATCGGCGGTAGGAACAATCTCGACTACTCGCCCTTCAAAGTCGCCGTGAGCGGTCGTTGCCGTGACTGTCTGCCCCACGCGCACCTTAGCCAGAAACCCTTCCGGGAGGCTGGCCTCGAGGCGATAGTGCGCCGTATCCTCCACCGTCAGGATGGGCGTGCCCGGCATGACCACGGTGCCCGCATCTACAGGCTTAGCGGTTACTACGCCGTCGATGGGTGAGACCACGCGTGAGTAGCTAAAGAGCGCCTGCGCCGATTGCTGCTGTGACTTTGCCTGCTGCTCGCGCGCGGCCATCTGTTTCTTCTTCGCTGCCAGGGCCGCCTCCTGCGCGACCGCGGCCTTATAGCGAGCTTCGGCGCCATCGAATTCCTGGCGGCTCACTGAGTTCTTGGCCAGTAAGTCCTGGTAGCGGCGGTAGGTCACTTCGGCGAAGGCCCGATCGGCGGTCGCCGCCTGAAGGGCCTGCTCAACCTCCGCCATCCCTTGCGCGCTCTCTTCAACTCCCGCTTCGGCAACGCCGAGTTGCGCGCGCGGGCTCCGGTCATCCAGTAAGGCCAAAAGCTGACCCTGATGAACCCGGTCCCCGGTCTTGACCCGGATCTCGCGAACCGTGCCGCTGATTTGGGCGGCGAGCACGCTGGAGGTTGCGGAGCGAACGGTTCCAACCGCCTCATAAACCTCCGGGGTTTCCCGAAGCTGGACCATCTCGACCGTCACGCCGGTCACCACCGGCACCGCCGATTGCTGTCCGTTCGACGGCGAGCGGCAACCAGGGATCATCACCGTCGCCAAGAAGACGCCGCCCCAAAATGCTGGACAGGCTTTTCTGGTCATGCTTACCATTCCTTCGACGGACTTTTCACGGCAGGTAAACCCTCCCCGTCCGCATCTTCCAAAGGAAGTACTTCTCGAACCACAGCTTCGCCCAGTGGGACCAGGGACCGGGAATCAGAAGTTCGTGTTTGCGCGGCGCGAAGATGCGATCGGAAAGCAGGATCACGCCTTGCTTGCCGGCGTCCATGATGCACAGCGCCTTGATATCCGGGAAGGGCAGCGCTTTGGGGGCCTTACCCATGATGGCAGCGGCGATGTTGTGTGCCGCCACGCCCGCCATGACCTCCGACATGTATCCGGTTTTCGGCACGCCGCAAGGCACAGGCGTCAGCGTCGGCGGCTTGACGGCGACAGCTACGCCGGCGGCATAGACGTTCTTATAGCTCACATGCTGATAGCGATCATTGACGGGAATGAATCCCCGCCCGTCGCCGAGTCCGGGGGAGTTCCGAACGGCCTCGACGCCCTTGAAGGGCGGTATCACAATGGCGTACTTAAAGGGGACGACACGTCCGCCCGCCAGATGAATTTCTCCCGGCGTCACCTTCTCCGTCATCGCGCTCGTGATCCAATCAATTTTAAGCCACTTAAAGAACATCTCCACCATCTGCTGCCCGCGCCCCACGCCGCCGATACCGAAGTGCCCGAGAAAAGGCTCGGAAGTGATAAAGGTGAGCGGGGCGCGGTCGCGAACCTTGGCCTCGCGCAGGGCACGGTCAATGTTAAAGACCATTTCATATTCCGCTCCAAAGCAACTCGCGTACTGCGTGGCGCCGAGTACCACCGGGCCGGGGCTCTTCAAAAACTCCTGCCACACTTTGCCTGCCTCGAGAGCATGCGGCAGCGAACATACGGATTGTGTGTAACCGCCGTGAGGACCCAGCCCCGGCACTGCGTCCCAATCGAAATGGGGGCCGGTCGAGATCACCAAGTAGTCGTACTCAAACTCTCCCTGGTCGGTAATCACACGATTGCGCTCCGGGTCAAAGCGGCCCACCGGGGCGACCACAAATCGAATTCCCTTTGACTGGAGACTGGACCTCAGATCAAACGTGATTTGCTCCGCCCGGCGCCAGCCGGGCACGACCCAGATCAGTGACGGAATAAAGACGAACTGCGAATGGCGGTCGATTACGGTTAACTCGGCCTTGTCCTTCAATTCGCGCTTCAGCTCGAACGCGGCGGTCAAGCCCGCGAAACTTGCCCCGGCCACTACGATTCTCGGCTTCATAATAACCTCCTCCCAGGCCATCGGGCGGCCCGCGGCACTGCGGACCGACCGCGCGCGGCTCGTGGGACCCTGCGAGTCCACCTACCGCGTCACTGCCGGTGAGTTTGCCGCCAACTCTCCCGTCGCGAGTTCCAGCGCTGCAAAGGCGATGCGATAGTCGAACGTGGCGTTCAAAAAGCTCTTCTCCGCTGACGTACGCATGGTTTCAGCTCGCAGGAGATCGGTAATCGTCGCGAGCCCGGTCTCGTAACGGTTTTGCAGAATTCTCAGACTCTCTTGCGCCTGCGATGCGGATTCGCGGGAGGCCTCGACTCGCTGGCGAGCCGCACTAAGGTTCAGAAATGCCTCGCGTACTTGAAGGCGCACCGTGGACGCCATTTGTTCCTGTAACGCTTCGGCCTGGCGTTCGCGGGCGCGCGCTTCGGCCAGGCGGGCGCGACTGGCGCCCCCGTCGAAGATGTTGAAATTCAAGGTCGCTCCAGCCGCCCAGTTGTTTCCCGCCCGCGATGCAAAAGTCTGGCTGTCGACTTCCCAGGAGCTGAAGATGTTGATTTTGGGCAGAAACTCGGCGCGCGCCGCGGCCACGCCGTTCACGGACCTCTCTTTCCCGATCTTTGCCTGCTGATAGTCGGGTCGGGTCGCTAAGGCTCTCTTCTGGCGCTCTGCTAGAGTCCCACTCTGGAAAGTGACTTCCTTAAGCTCGCCCTGGACCTCGCTGCGCGCATCCTCGGGTAACCCCATGGCCACATTAAGGCCTGCTTGCCCAATGGCTACGGCGTTTTGGGCCCGGATCAGGTCCTCTTTCGCTTGCGCCAGTTGCACTTGCGCGCTGAGCACATCCGAGGGAACTGTCAGTCCCTGCTCTTGCCGCGTCTGGGCGCGGGCTAGGTCTGCCGTCGCGGCCTCTACTGCCGCCTGGGCAACGCGTACACTCTCCCGGGCCAGCAGCGCATTGAAAAAGGCGTTGACGGCATTGAAGACGACTTCCTGCTGTGTTCGATGCAAGCCCTGCTGTGCCCCCTGAGCCTCTAGGCGCGCATCCCGTACCCGGCGTGAAGTCTCTCCCGCGTCATACAAGGGCATATTGGCCGTGAACTGAGGGCGGAAGTTGTCCAGCGGCGGAGGATGGTTGAGAAAACTGAGGGCAAAGTTCTTCGCTTGGAATTGGCTCTGCGTGAGCAGCGTGCCGAAAACATAAACCGGGTTGTTGCTGCGGGTGAAGCTGTAAGAGAAATCTAGGCGAGGGTAGCGGCCTGCCTGGGCCGTTTTGATGCCCTGACGCACAGCGTCAGCGTAGGCGTCAGCGGCTCCGACGGCCGGATTGTTCTTGAGCGCGATCTCGACCGCGTCCGAAAGGGTAAGCACCCTGGCCGGACCAGGCGTGGCTGATCCTGATCCTGCCGACATCTGCTGCGCCGAGCTGCGGTTCGTGTTCATGCAGGCCCACAAGGCAAGCATGAGGCCCAGTTTCTTCATCGACTCGCCCCGGTGAGACTGGCCGGGGTTGGCTCGGCAACGATCTCGAACGTTGAATCGATCTTGGCTGTCTTCGCAATCATCGCCCCGACTGAGCAGTACCTGGTTTCAGAAAGTTCAATCGCGCGCTCGACGGCTCCGGGATCAATGGTGCCGTGCAGGCGGTGCTGGATCTCAACCCTGGTGAAGTAATTGGGCGGCTCCTCGTGCTGCTCAGCGCGGACTTCGACCTCGTATCCGGTGACCACTTGCCTCTTCTTTCGCAGAATGTTGATCACGTCAAACGCCGTGCACCCGCCCAGCGCCAAGAGGGCCAATTCGATAGGCTTGGGGCCGGTTTGACCCTGGGCGTCGTCCATCAGGACGGTGTGGCCTGACGGCGTTTCGGCCACGAACTGCCTTCCAGTTCCTTCCACCGTCATTAATTTCAGCCTGCCTTCAATCATAAGACTCCTCCTGTGGTGCGCCGTTCCGAGTGCTCAGGGCCTTCAGGGGCGCATCCCAAACTGATAAATGCAGAATCTGCGAAAAGGTAACAGGCTTCTTGGCCGGATGCGGGTACTGACTTCGATCTCTCAGTTCCCCGTTGCAGCGCCCTCAATGCTAAAATTTGGGCGACGCAACATGAATGCACGGATTGAACAAGCGGCAGAGATGCTGAAGGCCGGAGACGCGAGGGGGATTGAGAGCGCCCTTGAGTCGCTCACCACGAGCGCCTTTGCTTTTGCCCGCAAGGTCTGTGGCAACGCGCAGGACGCGGAGGACATCGCCCAGGAAACCATGATCCAACTGACGCGTTCAGCCCATCGGTTTCCGGACGCCAAAGGGCTTGGCGTCTGGCTCTACAAGGTAGCCAAGACCCGCTGCCTAATGAGCCGGCGGCGAAGCAAGTTCGCTCCCGCGCAGACGCTCTCCCTGGAAGAGCTTATGCC
>Ga0306920_100004197_pt1 | contig 18477 bp, 16 predicted proteins | sample flu12Cox44000170_FD_204666 | JGI IMG/M metagenome (GOLD analysis project Ga0306920, IMG submission 204666) | Lab enrichment of tropical soil microbial communities from Luquillo Experimental Forest, Puerto Rico - flux4day.12C.oxic.44.000.170 (v2)... | ecosystem: Environmental > Terrestrial >... | reverse complement strand
AAAGTCCGCTTAGTGCCAAAAGCGGATATATGCGGCGCAGCAAAGAGCATAGCTATTCGATCACCCTCATTGGCGTGAGCGAGCACGTGAGCCGAAATGCTGATGCTGCTTAACACCCCAGAGCCCGGGGCGGACCAATACGATGGTCTTCGTCGCGCAGAGGATGACCGGGACCCATTGCGGCTCAACAATTCGCCAGCGGTCTGCCTAAGATTTGAGCAACACGCTCGCAATTCCAAGCGATCCGTTGCGGCGGAGCGCTGCAACGGATTTGGCTGTTCCAGATAAGGGCATCGGAATCAATGGCTTGCCCCGAATTATCGGGCGCCGTTCCGATTCTGGCATGTCCCTTGAGAGCGTAGCTCCCGAACGCTGCAAAAAAACATCCGGAGGCCTCCATGAAACGTCGCGACTTCCTCAAATCCGCCGCCGCGCTCGCAGGCGCCACCATGGTATCGGCGCCCGCGGTATTCTCGCCCGCGAAGGCGCAGTCGCGCCAGGAGACGTTGCTCTTCGTCACCGAGAGCGGCCCCAACAACTTCGACATTCACGGCGTCGGCACCAACCGGCCCGGCTATGAGGTGTCGTGGAACTGCTACGATCGTCTGATGTCGCACGGCGTGAAGACGCTGCCGGACGGCACTGCGTCCTACGATCGCGACAAGTTTACACCCGAGCTCGCCGAGGAATGGTCGACCGCACCGATGTCGATCACCTTCAAGCTCCGCCGGGACGCGACCTTCCACGACGGCACGCCGATCACCGCGAAAGACGTCAAGTGGTCGTTTGACCGCGCCGTCACCGTCGGCGGCTTTCCGACCTTCCAGATGAAGGCGGGCTCGCTGGAAAAGCCCGAGCAGTTCGTCGCGGTCGACGATCGCACCTTCCGGGTCGATTTCATCCGCAAGGACAAGCTCACGATGCCCGACCTCGCGGTCATTGTGCCTGCCGTCTACCACTCGGAGCTGGTCAAAAAACACGCCACCGAGAAGGACCCATGGGGCCTCGAGTACACCAAGACGAACATCGCCGGCGGCGGCGCTTATAAGGTGCGGAGCTGGCAGGCCGGCAGCGAGGTGGTCTACGAGCGCAACGACGACTGGAAATCCGGTCCGCTGCCGAAGATCCGGCGTGTGATCTGGCGCATCATTCCATCCGCCGGGAACCGGCGTGCGCTGATCGAGCGCGGCGATGCCGACCTTTCATTCGATCTGCCGAACAAGGACTTCGCTGAGCTAAAGCAAGCCGGAAAGATCGCCGTCGCCACGACGCCGATCGGCAACGGCATCTGGTATCTCGGCTTGAACTGCAAGAACCCGCCGTTCAATGACGTCAAAGTGCGTCAGGCGGTCGCTTACGCCGTTCCATATCAGAAGATCATGGACGCAGTGATGTATGGGCTCGCGAATCCCATGTTCGGCGCCGAGTCGAACGCGGCATCGAGCGTCGCCTGGCCGCAGCCGCATGGCTACTCGACCGACATCGCCAAGGCCAAGGCGCTGCTAGCCGAAGCAGGCTTCCCGAACGGATTGGAAACCACGCTGTCGTTCGATCTCGGCTTTGCCGTCATCGGCGAGCCGATCTGCGTGCTTGTGCAGGAGAGCCTTGCGCAGATCGGGATCAAGGCCACGATCAATAAAATACCCGGGGCCAACTGGCGGGCCGAGCTCCTCAAGAAGGAGCTGCCGATGATCGTGAACTTCTTCTCCGGCTGGCTGGATTATCCGGAGTACTTCTTCTTCTGGTGTTATCACGGCCAAAACGCCGTGTTCAACACGATGAGCTATCAGGACAAGGAGATGGATGCGCTGATCGACGCCGCGCGCAAGGCGGCGGCCGAGGGCGACAGCGCAGGCTACGACAAGAACGTGCGCGGATTCATCGGCAAGGCCTTCGACGAGGTCCCGCGCATCCCGCTGTTCCAACCCTACCTGAATGTCGCCATGCAAAAGAACGTGTCGGGCTACCGCTATTGGTTCCACCGGCAGCTCGACTATCGCACCCTCGCGAAGGGGTGAGATGGCGCAGGCGATATGGCTGGCGGCAGCCCAGCCATATCGCACCTAGCCGGGGACGTTCATGCTGCGCATGACCCTCAAACGACTGCTGATGGCGGTGCCGAGCCTTGTGGGCGTGGTCATCGTCACGTTCCTGCTGACGCGCGCGCTGCCCGGCGACCCCGCTGCCTATTTCGCCGGACCTGCCGCGACGAAGGAGGCGATCGAGCAGATTCGGGTGAGTCTCGGGCTCGACAAGCCGCTGATCATACAGTTCGGCCGCTATTTGGGGGACCTCGCGCGCGGCGATCTCGGCAACTCGCTGACCACCGGCCAGCCCGTCGGCAAGGAAATCCGCGAACGCCTGCCCGCCTCCGCCGAACTGACCCTGCTCGGTTTGGTCCTGTCGATCTCGATCGCGGTGCCGCTCGGTATATTGGCAGCGACACGGCCCGGCTCGCTCATCGATCATGCCTGTCGCGTGCTGGCGACCGCCGGGGTGTCGCTGCCGGTGTTCTTCACCGGTCTCATCCTGGTTTACGTCTTCTACTATCTGCTGGGTTGGGCGCCGGCACCTCTCGGCCGGCTTGACGTTTTCTACAGCCCGCCACCGCAGGTGACCGGCTTCTATCTGATCGACAGCGCGATCGCCCGCGACGGAGAGCTGTTTCTCGCCAGCCTCAAGCAACTGATCCTTCCGGCAGCGACCCTGGGCATCTTCTCGCTCGCGCCGATCGCGCGCATGACTCGCGCATCCATGCTGGCGGTCCTCGCCTCCGATTTCGTACGCACCGCACGTGCGAGCGGGCTCGCGCCCTACACGGTGATCGTCACCTACGCGTTTCGCAACGCCATGATTCCGGTCGTGACCACACTTGGCATGGTGTTCTCTTTCCTGCTCGGCGCCAACGTGCTGGTGGAGAAGGTGTTCGCCTGGCCGGGCATCGGTTCGTTCGCGGTGGAAGCGCTGATCGCCTCCGATTTCGCGCCGGTGCAGGGCTTCGTCCTCACCATGGCGGTGATGTATGTCGCCCTCAACCTCATGATCGACATTCTTTACGGCCTGATCGACCCGCGCGTCCGGATCGAGGCATGACCGATCTCGCCCCGCGCTCGCTCCCCCAATCGAGCGCGGCCGGCGCCACGTTTCGCCATGCCCGCTATGTCATCTCCGAAAATCCCGTCACGGGGGTTGCTTTCGGGCTGTTCGTGCTGATCGTGCTCGCGGCCGTGCTCGGGCCCGCTCTTGTCCCGTACGATCCGCTCGCAAGCAACACCGACGCGGCGCTCAAGCCCCCGTCGGTCCAGCACTGGTTCGGCACCGACCAGCTCGGTCGCGACGTGTTCAGCCGCGTCGTCGTTGCGGCCCAGCTCGATTTCTTCATTGCCGTCGCATCAGTCGCCCTCGTCTTCGTCATGGGCGGGCTCGCCGGGGTCGCCGCCGGTTTCTTTGGCGGCTGGACCGACCGCATCGTCGGGCGGATTGCCGACACCATCATGGCGTTCCCGCTTTTCGTGCTTGCCATGGGCATCGTTGCGGCGCTCGGCAACACGGTGCAGAACATCATCCTCGCCACCGCAATCATAAACTTCCCGCTTTATGCCCGGGCCGCGCGGGCCGAGGCCAATGTACGCCGCGAGGCCGGATTCATCCTTGCCGCGCGGCTCTCGGGAAACGGGGAGCTGCGCATCCTGCTGACGCAGATCCTGCCGAATATCATGCCGATCATGATCGTGCAGATGTCGCTGACCATGGGCTACGCGATTCTCAATGCAGCGGGGCTGTCGTTCATCGGCCTCGGCGTCCGCCCGCCGACCGCCGAGTGGGGCATCATGGTCGCGGATGGCGCGGCCTTCATGATTTCGGGCGAATGGTGGATTGCGTTCTTTCCCGGCGCCGCGCTGATGACGGCGGTGTTCTGCTTCAATCTTCTGGGCGATGGCCTGCGCGACATCGTCGACCCGCAGCGGCGCACGTGACATGACCGCGATTCCGCTGCTCGATGTGCGCGATCTGACGGTGGAGTTTACCACCCGCCGCGGCATCGTTCGCGCGGTCGAGCATATCGACATCACCATCGCCAAGGGCGAAACCGTCGGCATCGTCGGTGAATCCGGCTCCGGCAAGTCGGTCACCTCTTACGCCGTCATGCGCATCCTCGATCGCGCCGGACGCATCGCCGAAGGCTCGGTTTTGTTCAGCAACATCGACGTAGCCTCGGCGGACGAGGACGTGCTGCGTGACCTGCGCGGCCGCGAAATATCGATGATCTTTCAGAATCCACGCGCGGCGCTCAATCCGATCCGCAAAGTCGGCCGCCAGATCGAGGACGTGCTGTTGCAGCACGTCCAGGCGACGCACACGGACGCCACCCAGAAAACGATCGAGTTGCTCGATCAGGTTCGAATCGCGCAGCCGCGTGAACGCTATCACGCCTATCCGTTCGAGCTGTCGGGCGGTATGTGTCAGCGCGTCGTCATCGCGCTCGCGCTTGCCTGCCGGCCGCAGCTGCTCATTGCCGACGAGCCGACCACCGGCCTCGACGTGACCACACAAAAGGTGGTGATGGACTTGATCGCGGAGCTCACGCGCGAACGCGGCATGTCGACGATCCTGATCACCCACGATCTCGGACTTGCGGCAACTTATTGCGACCGCGTCGCCGTGATGGAGAAGGGCCGGGTGGTGGAGAGCGCAAGCGCCCGCTCCATCTTCACCACGCCTGTTGACCGCTACACGCGCAAGCTCATGCGCGCCACGCCGCGTCCGGGCGTCTCGTTGCGTGATCTCCTCCCCGAGGAGGACGCCGCGCCGGCAACAGCCATCGTCGCCAAATTCGCGCCCAAGGACGATCGCGCGCCATTGCTCGTTGTGCAGAAGCTCGTGAAGGAATACTCGCGCAAGAGCCTGGATGGATTTAGCGGCGTACTTGGGAAATTCGTCCGGCGCGGTCCTGCGCCCGAGCCCGAAACGTTCCGGGCTGTGGACGGCGTCAGTTTCACCGTCCGCCGCGGCGAGAGCGTCGGGCTCGTCGGCGAATCCGGATGCGGCAAGTCCACGACTTCGGCCATGGTCATGCGTCTGATCGACAAGAGCGCCGGCACGATCGTGTTCGATGGCGAGGACATCGGCGACATCCCGCCAAAGGAATTCGCCAAGCTGCCGATGCGCAAACGAATCCAGATGGTGTTCCAGGATCCGACCGACAGCCTAAATCCGCGATTTACCGCCGCGCGCGCGATCGCTGATCCGATCTTGCGGCTGAGCGAGATCAAAGGGCGCGATGCAGTGCGCGCGCGTTGCGAGGAGCTGGCGCGTCAGGTCGGGTTGCCACTGGATCTGCTGGATCGATTTCCGCACCAGCTGTCAGGCGGGCAAAAAGCGCGCGTCGGCATCGCGCGCGCCATCGCGTTGCATCCCGAGCTCTTGATCCTCGACGAGCCGACCGCGGCGCTCGACGTGTCGGTGCAGGCGGTCGTGCTCAATCTGTTGCAGGATCTGAAGCAGTCGCTCGGTATGAGCTATTTGTTCGTGTCGCATGATCTCAATGTCGTACGGCTTCTGTGCGGCCGCGTCCTCGTCATGCGCGCAGGCAAGATCGTGGAAGAAGGCCCGACCGAACGCGTCCTGGTCGCGCCGGAGGCGCAGTACACCCGCGACCTGCTGGCCGCCATCCCGCGACCGAATTTCGCACCGGCGCGCGCCAGACCCGAACGCCTGACGGCAACGCCATGAAACGCAAAGCGTCCGCGGTGCGGGCGCATCCTGCGAGCGTGCGATCGATGCCGGTTCGATCGGCTAGGCGGCTGTGGTTCGCGCCTGCGCCAGATAGGCGCGCCAACCGCCGAAGCCCGAAATATCGCGGCAACCCGCAGCCGCTTCCGGCTCGACCAGGAAGCCCTTCACCGAGCGCCCATCAGCCAGCCGCAGCGTGCCGATGGCCATTGGCGGCGGCACGGCGGCGACAAAGCGCGCGAATCCCTCCACCGGGAGAGCCCAGATCTCGACCTCGATCGCAGCGCCTGTGCCCTGGCGCACGCGCAGAAGGCCGGGCTTGGCGACACCGTCGCCCTTGAGTGCATAGAGCAGGTAGTCGGGCGCGGTCGACACCGTCTCTAAGAGATGCGCCCCGAGCGCACGAAGCTCGCCATTGAGCGGCATGCCGGAAAGATGTGCGCCAGCCACTGCGATCGCGATCTCGCCGGCAGCAGGAATGCGGGGTAATGGCGTTAGCGGCGGCTGCGCGACGCCAAGTGCGCCGAGCGGCAGCGCGCTGTCGGCGTGCAGTACGCGGGCAATCGATGCGGCAAACGCATCCTGTCCGCCCGGCGCGAGCACGCTGATGCCGAATGGCACGCCGTTGTCTTGCATTGCCGATGGCAATGCAATGCCGCACATGTCCAGCAGGTTGACGAAATTCGTATAGGTGCCGAGCCTGCTGTTGAGCTCGACCGGGTCGGCCAGCACCTGCTCGACCGTGTACGCGGTCGGTATCGTCGGCAGCAGCAGTGCGTCGACGGAGCGAAAGCATTCATCGCGGGCGCGCTGTAGTGCCTCGAGGCGGTAGAACGCAGAGAACGCATCAAGCGCGCTCAACTCCCGAGCTTGTTCGATGATGGTGCGCGTGACCGGATGCAGCGCGTCAGGGCTCGACTCGATCAGGGCGCGCGCTGCGAGATAGCGCTCAGCCACCCATGGCCCTTCGTAAAGAAGACGCGCGGCCTCGTAGAAGGGCGCGATGTCGATTTTGACGATGCGCGCGCCAAGCTCCGAACAGCGCTTAAGCGCGTCCCGGTAAGCCTGGGCAGATTGCTCATCGCCAAAGAAGATGCATTGACCCTCGGTGGGCGCGCCAAGCCGCACGTCGGTCGGAAACGCACCGAGCAGACCGAGCGGCCGGTCGCGCGAATAGGGATCAGCCGGATCGGGTCCAGCGATCGCCGACAATGCGATCCAGGCGTCATCCGTCGTCAACGCAAAGATCGACACACAATCGAGCGAGCGGCACGCCGGAACAACGCCGGCGTTGGAGACGAGGCCAAGGCTGGGCTTCAAACCGACAATGTTGTTGAGCGCCGCGGGCACGCGGCCGGAGCCGGCAGTATCGGAGCCAAGCGCGAGTGGTACGAGGCCCGCGGCGACCGCCACCGCCGAGCCCGAGCTTGATCCACCCGGCAGGAGATCCGGCTTTACCGCGTTGCGGGGAACACCGTAAGGCGAGCGCACCCCGACAAGTCCGGTCGCAAACTGATCGAGATTGGTCTTGCCGATGACGATCGCGCCGGTGTGCCGCAGGCGCGTCACGACGGTGGCATCACGGTCCGGCGCGTACTTGAAGGCCGGGCAACCCGCGGTCGTCTGCATTCCTTCGATGTCGATATTGTCCTTGATCGCGACCGGCACGCCGTAGAGCGGCCGTCCTTCGAAGCCGCTGCCGGCCGCAAGCGCTTCGGCATCCGCGATGGCGGCGGCCTCGTCGCGCAAGCTGATGAAGATCGCGGCGTCACCGCGCTCGCGAATGCGCGCGAAGCTGCGCCTGATCGTCTCGGCCGGACGTACGACGCCGGTACGGTGCGCCTTGACGATTTCGGCGATGGTTTTGCTCAATGAATGCTCCGCGCCCCCAAGCCGGCTCGGCTTATAGACCTTTCCGCTTTGCTGCCTCAACAGCGGACGACGAGCAGATCATCTCCGCTTTGCCAGGACCGGACTCTTGACTACTCAGCCCCCACCTTGTCCGTGGGTTTCTTCAAGCCTCCGCGCACGAGGTCGATATGATGTCGCAACATGTATAGCATGCTCGCGTAGGCAACCGGCACTTTGAGCTGGTTTGCTTGCTCCTCCAGACGATCAAGCTGCGCAATCATTTCACCCGTGTCGCGCCCGGCATTGCAGGCGATTGTCATCTCATTCTCTAGCAGCCTCAATTCTCCATACATGCGTAAAACCTTCGAACGCATCATCCAGTCATAAAGACTGGGCAGAAATCGCATCATGGGATAGAGCACGCCCAAGATCGGAATGAGCAAGATCATGAGCTTGCCAATGAGCGCCGCCATCCAAAACGGAAAGTAATCGTGCAGGAACGGCAGGCCCGATTTGTAGAAACGCTGCGCTTCGCTGCTGAGGGGTATGTCGACAGCTTCCGGCGCAGGAAACTGATTAGCATGGCGAAAAATGCTCGATCCCGAGTGGATTTCCATCGCGGCATTGAGCACAGGTACTGAATCGCGGGATGCAAATCGCTGCGCACCACCAGGCTGGCCTTGCTCGCGATCAAGACCACGTCAGCCGGCGGCAGATCCTTCGGGAAATTGGCCGCGCCCCTGGGCAGGACCACCTTATTGAGAAACGGGTAGAAGGCGACAAGGGCATCCGCGCGCGGGTAGCCGGAAAGCTGGACGCGTTCGTCGGCGAGAAGCTGCTGTACGACGGGTGAGTCCGAGGAAGCCATGATAAACGCCACATCGATCTCCCCCGCCAAGAGCTTTTCGGCGGCCGCGCGTGGCTCCAGCGCCAGCAATTCGCCGACTTGTTGCTCAATTCCGGCACGCTTCAACAATTCGAGTGACAGCGCCCGCGTCCCGCTGCCTTCTTGCCCGATCGAGATCTTCCGACCGCGCAGGCCATCGAGTCCCATACCCCCGATCTCACGCCTATGGAACCACCACAAGGGCTCGTAGAAGACCGTCCCAAGCGATTCGACTCCCGATATATTTTCGGCGCTAACAATACCGCCCTGGATCAGAGCGACGCTCACGCGCGAACGCGGATCACGCAGCAGGGCAAGGTTTTCAACCGATCCCGGCGTCGGCACGAGTTGCACTTCGACATTTTCACGGGCAAGCGCAGTACGGTAGCGTTTACCGGCCTCGAAGTAGGTTCCGCCCTCGGGTCCTGTCGCCATGACGATCCGGTGCGGTGGCATGTTGCCCAGCATCACGAATGCCGCGCAGGCGATCGCCGCGGCCGTCACGGCGATCGTGATTGCATGCCAATTGTGTCGCAGAAAGTCTCCGCCATGCATGCAGTGCTACTTCTCGTTCTCTCGACCGTCGCCCGCCAGGACAAACCACACGGCAAGATGTCGCATTTTCCGCGTTCTTGACAGTGGCCAGCCAGCAGGTTCAGGCCGCGCATGGCAGCAAAGTTATTTCCGCCTGGGCTATGATCGCAATTTCAACAGGGAGAGAAGCGATGGCGAAGATCACCCGAACCAACCCCGAGGGCATCTCGAAGCCGTTTTCGAATTATTCGCACGTGGTGACGGCCGAGGGCGCGCAGAAGCTCGTGTTCTGCGCCGGCCAGGTGGGGGCGGACGTGGACGGCAAAGTGCTGCCGCCTGAAGATTTCGACGCCCAGGCCAAGATGGTGATGGGGAACCTGACCAAGGCGCTCGCCGCCGGCGGGGCCAAGATCGCCGACGTCACCAAGATCACGATCTTCATTTGCAACCCGCACGACGTGCCGAAGGCGCGCGGCATCTTGCAGACTTATTTCGCCGGCGCCGCGCCCGCCAGCACGCTATGCATCCTGCGCGGCCTCGCCAACCCCAATTTCCTGCTGGAGATCGAAGCGATCGCCGCGGTGTGACGAAGGCGATCGCGCACCCGACCTACCGCCGTCATTGCCGGGCCTGACCCGGCAATCCATCCCCTAACGAAAAAGCTTTTTACGAAGAAGATGGATGCCCGGGCATAAGCGCGTTTACGCGCGTCTTCGACGCGCTTCTGCCCGGGCATGACGGCCTGAGAGACATCGGGCTGCGGATGGTCCTCTGAGCGGGTCAAATTGCCCCCGCGCATTTCACATTATTGCCCCACAACGTCCATGCCTTGGCCGAAACTCGCGCCCACAACAAGGGCGGGGAGAATAGCGTGGGGGAATCGGGGATGTATCTCTTGGCCGTTTTCCGGGCCATCAGAGCCGCCTTGTCGCACCGCCGCTATCGACCGGAGCTGCACTACATGCGCGGCCCGGGGCCGAAGTGGTTCGAGCGTCACGGCCGATAAGCCCGTTCGAGTGAAAAACCTAAAGATCCTGCCCGCGCCGTCGCCGAACGGCGGCGGGACGGTTGCGATTTGCTCAAAATCTTGCCCGACGATGCGCCGGCCTTACGCCGCGGCGGCCGCCCGCTTGCGCACGCTGTCGATCAGGGAGGCCCGCAGTAAATAGGCGCGGTGGGCGACCGGATCGGCCGCGGTCCGGCGCAGCGCCTCGTTGTTCTTCCCCCGTACCGCCGGATCCTTCTCTTCCAGCCGTTTCTTGTTGGCGATGGTCTGCTGCTGCACATATTCGATATTGAGCGGCCGACGGAAGCGATCGTATTGCTCGAGGATATGCGCTCCCTCCTCGCCGCGCAGCACGCGGCCCAGCAGCGCGGACAATTCCACCGCGTCGTGAATGCCGAAATTGAGGCCGAGCCCCCCGAGCGGATTATTCACGTGAGCGCAATCTCCCGCGAGAAAGACGCGGCCTCTGCCGAATGACGCGGCGACGCGCTGATGCACGTTGTAGAGATTGCGATGGACGACAGGGTAGCGGCCGCCCTTGGGGAAGAATTTTTGCAGCCGCTCCTCGACCGCGTCCGCATCCAGCGCCTGCTCGTCGCTTTCGTCCGCCCGCGTGGGAAACAGCACGCGCCATAGGCCGCTGCCGTCGTCTCCCGTCACTTTGAACAGCGCGCACCATTCCTCGGGATCGGAAAAATAATTGCGCGAGCACTGCGCATGCTCGCTGTCGAAGGAGAACGTCGTGGTCAACACCAGAAAACGTTCCGGATGCGTATAACCCTCGAACACAATGCCGAGCGCCTTGCGTACCGTGGAACGGCCCCCGTCGGCGCCGATCAAATAGGATCCGTGGACCTTGTGCGTGCCCCGCGCGTCCTCGATCACCGCCTCGACATGGTCATCGAACTGCCGCAGCGTCGCAACGCGCGAAGAAAAATCCACCCGCGCATGGGCAAAGCGGCGCAGCTGTTCGATCGCCATGTTGGCGAGCTTGTGCTGCTCGCATTGCACCACATAGGGAAAGCGGGTGTCGTCTTTGAGCACGCCGAAATCGAACTCGGCGATCACCTCGCGGCTCGCGCGGTCCCAGATGCGAAACTTCGGCTCGATCAACCCGCGGCGCATGACCTCGTCCACCAGCCCGAGCTCGGCCAGCATTTCCAAGGTCGCGGCGTGGGTGGTCGCGGCGCGCGGACTGTCGTTGACGCGCGGCTGCGCCTCGAACAACTGGACCGGGAAGCCCGCCCGCGCCAGCGCCAGCGCGGCGATGCATCCGACCGGCCCGCCGCCGGCAATCAATATGGGCCGCTCGGCTGCGCACATTTTAAAATTTCAATCCGAGCGACTGGATCGTATCCGCCCACAAGGCCGTATCGGCAGCGACCATGGCGCTGAATTCCGCGGGCGTGTTGCCGAGGGGATCGGCGCCGTATTGGTCGAGGCGCGCCGCGAACTGCGGATCCTTGACCGCGCGGCCGACTTCGGCGGCGATCTTGTCGACGATGTCGTGGGGAGTTCCCGCCGGCGCCATCAGCCCATTCCAGGTGAGCACATTGAAATCGGGAAAACCCGATTCGGCGATGGTCGGAACGTCGGGCAGTTGCGGCGCGCGCGCTTTGCTTGACACGGCAAGAAGTCGGATCGAGCCGGCGGCAGCCTGCGGCATCGCGTCGGAAACGTTCGAGAACATGGTGGGCAGGTGTCCAGCCACCACGTCGGTGAGCGCCGGCGCATTGCCGCGGTAGCTCACATTCGTCATCTGCAGCCCCGCGCGCTTGAGAAACAGCGCCATGGCGAGGTGCGTCAAGCTGCCGGCGCTGCCTTCGGCGTAAGCGAGCTTGGTCGGCTGCGCGCGTACATATGCGATGAACTCGGCGACGCTCTTGGGTGGAAAGTCCTTATTCACCACCAGCACGAATGCGTTAGTGGCAACCGCGCTGATCGGCGCGAAATCCTTGACCGGGTCGTAGTTGACCTTCGTCAGTGCCGGATTGATGGTGAGCGGCGGGGTCGCGGCCCACAGCAGCGTGTATCCATCCGCCGGCGAACGGGCCACCGCCTCAGTGGCGATGGCGCCGTTGGCGCCGAGCCGGTTCTCCACCACGAAGGTCTGCCCGAATGCATCGCCGAGCCGCTGGGCGATCAGCCGCGCGATACCGTCGGAATTGCCGCCGGCGGCATAGGGCGCGATGAGGTGGACCGGTCGCTGCGGCCAAGACTGCCCTTGCGCCTGCGCGGCTCTGCGATCCAACGCCGCGGCGAGGATCATGATCATAGCGACCGTCGCAATCGCCGCCGAAATCTTGCGCCAAGGCATCGCCATTCGCTCCAACCTATTCGCTCGCCGTCGAGAAACCATTTGCATGAATAGTCCGAAAGGCTCATTTTTCCAAATCGCGGGGGAGGGTGCGGCAGGGAGCGGTCATGCCTCGCATCGGTATTCGATTGATTTTAGTCGCGCAGTGCATTGCGGCGGCGCTTCTCGTTTTGGATGCCTCCGCCGCGGGCGCGGCCAAGATCAAGATGGTGTTCCCCGGGCCGGTCACCACGTTTTCGCTGCCTTATCTCGTGGCGCAGAAGCAAGGCTGGATGGAAGGCCTCGAGGTCGAGGACGTGCATGTCACCGGCGATGCCAACGCCATGCGCGTGCTGCTTTCCGGCAACGCCGACATCGGCCTCATCGGCACGCTCAACGTGCTAGCCTCGATTCATGCCGGCGCCAGCATTCGTGCCGTGCACTCCTGGCAGCCGATCGGCGATTACAGCCTTGTGCTGGCGACGGGGAAGGGCACCAAGCTCGCCGATCTCGCCGGCAAAACGTTCGCATCCTCGGGGCCGGGCGGGTTGCCCGATCAGCTCCCGCGCCTGATCATGCGCAAGCACGGCATCGACGAATCAAGCACGCGCTTCGTCCAGGTCGGCGGCCATGCGGCCCGCCTGCAGGCCGTGATCGGCGGCCGCGCCGACGCGACGCTGGTCAATACGGTCACCGCGCTCAAGGGCGTGCAGGAGGGCAAGGTCACCGTGATCGCGAGGCTGTCGGCGGAATTCCCCGGCCTGGGCTACGTGTGGAACGTCGTGCGCAGCGAGGCGCTTAACAAGCCGGAGCTTGCCGACGCGTTCCAGACCATGACCGACATCGGCATTAAAGGCTCCCGCTTCATCATGGCCAATCCCGATGAAGCCGCCGCCATCCTGCACGAGCGGCTGCCCGATCTCGACTTGCCATTCCTCAAGGCCGTGGTGCGCGACCTCAACGGCGAGAATGTCTGGGGCATCAACGGCGGGCTCGATCCGGCGGTCGAGGAATTCACCGCCGATCTCAACATGAAGCTCGGCAATCTCCCGATCGCGCCGCCCGCAAAGGACGTGCTGGAGCCGCGCTTCGTCGACCGCGCGCTCGCCAAGCTTGGCCGCCATCAGACGAAATAGCGCGGCGATGACGCCGGCGGCCTCCGACGGCATGGTCGTCTACGCGGGCGTCAGCAAATTCTTTCCCGTGCGCGTTCGGCCCGGTGCGAAGGATCGGCCGGAACTGATGGTGGCGCTCGACCGCATCAATGCGACCGTGCGCAGGGGCGAGCTGATCACGCTGCTTGGGCCGAGCGGATGCGGCAAGACGACGTTGCTGCGGCTCACTGCAGGGCTCATCGCGCCGGACGAGGGCCGTATCACCATCGCCGGCGCGGCGGTGACGGGTCCGCGCAAGGATGCCTGCATGGTGTTCCAGAATTTCGGCCTGCTGCCGTGGCGCACCGTCATGGGCAATGTCGAGTTTCCGCTTGAGATCGACGGCGTGGGCGCGGCCGAGCGCCGCGATCTCGCGCGCCATTTCATCGAGCTGGTGGGGCTTGCCGCCTTTGCCGAGCACTTTCCCCACGAACTCTCCGGCGGCATGCAGCAGCGGGTCGGCATCGCGCGCGCGTTGATGCGCAGACCCATCCTCATCTTCATGGACGAGCCTTTCGGCGCGCTCGATGCGCAGACGCGCGAGCAGTTGCAGGAAGATTTTTTGGCGATCTGGTCGCGCACCGGCGCAACCGTCATCTTCGTCACCCACAGCATCGACGAGGCGCTGATCCTTTCCGACCGCATCTTCGTCTTCCACACCGCCCCCGGACGGATCCGCGCTGTCGTGGACTCGGGCCTCGCCGCCGCGCGCCTTAACGGCGACGTCCGCACCCACCCCGACTTCGGAAAATACCGCGCCGAACTGCGCGACATGCTCAGGAGCGAAGCATGAGCTCGTCACACGACACGTTGCCCCGCCTTTCGGTGCCGGCGCCGCAGCCGACATTGACGCAACGCCTGCGCGAGGTGCTCTCGAGCCCCAATGCCATCCGCACCGCCGCGGTCGCGGTCTTCTTCGTGGTCTGGGAATATTACGGCCGCCGCATGGATCCGATCTTCATGGCGCCGCCAAGCGCGATCTTCGAGGCGGCGCTGCAGTTGATCCAGAGCGGCGCGCTGAACAAGGCGCTGATCCAGACCCTGTGGCCGTTCTCGGTCGGCATGGCGCTCACGGTCGTGGTCGGCATCGCACTCGGCATCGTCATGGCGCAATGGCGCACCGTGGAATACGTGCTCGACCCCTTCGTCAACGCGCTCTACGCCATTCCGCGCATCGCGCTGATCCCGCTGATCATCCTGTGGGCCGGCCTGGAATTCGTCGGCAAGGTGACGATCCTGGTGTCGGTCGCGGTCTTCCCCATCATCGTCAACACCTATTCCGGCATCCGCGACGTGCGCGGCGCGATGCTGGAGATCGGCCGCGCCTATGGCGCGACCGAATGGCAGATTTTCTGGAAGATCGTGCTGCCGGCGGCCGTCCCCTTCATCATGGCGGGCATCCGGCTCGCGGTCGGCCTGGCGATCATCGGCATCATCGTCGCCGAGTTCTTCACCGCCATCAGCGGGCTCGGCGGCATGATCGTCGAATATGCCAACGTGTTCGCGACCGCCAAGCTGTTTGTGCCGATCATCGTCATCGCGCTTGTGGGCGTGGTGCTCACCGAGCTCGTCATGTGGCTGGAACGGCGGATGTCGCGCTGGCGCCAGCTCGAGCGCGAGCGGTTTTAGAATCCGAGCGATCGAACATCATGATTGCGCCACCGATGCATGCGAACTTGCGAGGTCGGAGGCGAAAGAGGGCGGAATGGAAAAGGGTTTTGCTGAGCGCTTCGCCAAAGAGTGGGTTGCTGCATGGAATTCCCATGATCTCGAGCGCGTTCTTGCGCATTACGAGGACGACTTTGAAATGTCGTCTCCGATCATCACGACATTGATCGGAGAGCCTTCGGGAAAACTTCGGGGCAAAGCGGCGGTCGGCGCATATTGGGCCAAGGCGCTTCGAGCTATACCGGACCTTCGGTTCGAACTGCTCGCCGCATTGGCCGGCGTGAACAGCATTACGGTCTACTATCGAGGCCACCGAGGACTGGCGGCCGAAGTGCTGCACTTCAGTGCGAGCGGCAAAGTGAGAGAAGCGTTCGCGCATTATGCGGAAGATGCGCGTTGACGGGCGTCTCTGCGCCTAGCGGGCGCTCTGTTCTATTCGCTTTCCAGTTGGATTTCATATGTCTGCCGGTCATTCGGCAATCATCTCGCCGGAGCCGCCAAACTCCGCCGGAAAATCTTTGAGCTTGGGCAGGCCATCCCGCATGCGCAGCACGGTCTCGGCGTAATTGACGTGAACGCCGGGGGCGAAGGTCAGCGTCGGGATCGTCGCGGCGAACACATCCACCAGACCGAGCGCCGGATGAATGGTCATCAAGTGCCCGCCGCATTTGCGGCAATATTGACGTTGGCTCATCCATGTCTTTTCAAACGTCGCGACGTGCTCGGCGCCGGAAGCGATCCGTACGGCCTGCGGTTTCCACAGGCTGAAGGCGTTGACCGGGCCGCCCGACCACGACCGACAAGACGCGCAATGGCAGTAGCCCATGGCTTCGGGCGAGCCGGTGACCTCAAGCGTAATAGCGCCGCAAAAACAGCTTCCAACGTGTGACATTCCATCTCTCTCCCGTTTAGCGCTCACGCAGCGCGTCGCTTTGGTAGCGCAGCAAGGGCGACAACAAATAATTCAGAATCCTGCGCGAGCCGGTCTTGATTTCCACCGTTACCGCCATCCCCGGCGACAAGTTGACCATCCGATCGTCGACTTGCATCTGGGTGCGATCGAGCGAAATACGTGCGCTGTAATTGAGCTCCTGGCCCTTCGGCTCGCTGGTGTCGCTTTGCGTGCCCAGCGTGCGCTCGTTGGCGCGGTCTTGCTGGCGGTCGCGGATAATGGCGTCCTGCGACACGCTGAGCACCTGGCCGTGCAGCAGGCCGTAGCGGGTGAAGTTGAAAGTATCGATCTTGATCTCGGCGTCTTGTCCGGGCTGCACGAAGCCAATGTCGCGGTTCGATACCATGGCCTCGATTTCCAGCCGGCTATCGCTGGGGACGACCACCAGCAGGGGCTGCGCGGGCGTGACGACGCCGCCAACCGTGTGGATTGCGAGCTGCTGCACCACGCCGTCCACGGGCGCGTCCAGCTGCTGCAGCCTGGTCTTCTGTTCGGCCTTGATCACATCCTGGGCGAGGCCGTTCGCCTTCTGCTCGGATTTGGCGAGCTCGTCGGACAGCGTGCGCCGATATTCCGCCAGCGCCTGGCCGCGCGTCTGGCGGATCGCGGCCACGGCGGCCTCGGTTGCAAGCAGACGGCTCTTCTGAACGCTGAGTTCCTCTTGTTGCTCGACCAGCTGCTGGAGCGTCTCGTAATAGGTGAGCTTCGAGCCCAATTCCTTCTCCATGAGCGTCTTGCGAATATCGACGCGCGGCTGGATGACCGGAATCATGGTCTCGAGCTTGTGGATGGTGGCCGCGGTCGTAGCGTGCTCGGCTTCCTTCTGCGCTTGCTGACCGTCGAGCGCGGCGATTTTGGCGCGGTGTTCGGCCACTTGGTTGAGCAAAAGCTGGCGCTGAGTCCTGACCAGCGCCGGATCTGCGTCGGCGGGCGGCGCGAAGTCGGCCAGAGCATCGTTCCCTGCCGCGAGCGCCGCGCGCAGCCGCGCGACATTGAGCTGCTCGGCGACGAGGTCGTTGCGCAGGTGATCGCGTTCCGCCGCGTTGACCGTCGGATCGAGCTCGATCAGCACGTCGCCGGCCTTGACCGCCTGCCCATCCTGCACCCGAATGGCGCGTACCACCCCGGCCTCGAACGGCTGGATGACCTTGGTGCGTCCGCTCGGCACGACCTTTCCGGTGGCGGACGCAACGATCTCGATCGTGCCCCACCAGGCCCACACCAGCGCCGCGCAGAACAGCAGGATGATGGTGGCCGCGATCGTACGGCCGATCGGAGACGGCGGCGTTGCCACGATCTCGAGTGCTGCCGGCAGAAAGGCCAGCTCGTCGGCACGCCGCTTGGGCGCAGGCCGAAACGGAATGAGGCGCCGCATCGGTCCAGCGGGCGCGGCGAGACTAGCGGACTTCATGAATTCCCGCCTGCAACCGATGCAACGATGCATAGCGGCCGCCGGTCTTGATCAGCGCGTCATGGGTGCCGTCCTCGACCAGGCGGCCGCGCTCGAGCGTGACGATGCGGTCCGTCGCGCGCACGGTCGAGAGCCGGTGCGCGATGATGAGAACGGTCCGTCCCTTGGCTATCTCTTTCATGTTCTGCTGAATGATGCGCTCGCTCTCATAGTCGAGCGCGCTCGTCGCCTCGTCGAAGATCAGAATGCGCGGGTCGGTTATGAGGGCGCGGGCGATAGCGACGCGCTGACGCTGGCCGCCCGAGAGGGTGGACCCGCGCTCGCCGACGACCGTGTCGTAACCCTCGCCCAGCTCGAGGATGAATTCGTGGGCTCCCGCCAGCCTCGCCGCCGCGATCACGCGCTCCATCGGCGTGGCAGGATCGGCGAGCGCGATGTTTTCGCGCACCGAGCGGTTGAACAGCACGTTCTCCTGCAGGACCACGCCGATCTGGCGGCGCAGCCATGCCGGATCGGCCACCGCGAGGTCCATGCCGTCGATCAGGACGCGCCCGCTCTCCGGAACGTAGAGGCGCTGGACGAGCTTCGCAAACGTACTCTTGCCCGATCCCGAAGGCCCGACGATGCCGACCATCTGCCCCGCCGGCACTTCGAAGCTGACATCGTGCAGGACTTCCGGTCCGTCGACGCGATAGCGGAACGTGACATGGTCGAATTTGATCGTGCCGCGGATCGCAGGGAGCCGCGCGCGCCCCGCCGCATAGGTCGGCTCCGCCGCGGTGTTGAGAATATCGCCGAGCCGCAAGACCGACAGTCGCGCCTGATGAAACTCCTGCCAAATCTGCGCGAGACGCAGCACCGGCGCGCTCACCCGGCCAGCCAGGATGTTGAAGGCCACGAGCTCGCCGACCGACAAGCTGCCGTCGATGACCAGCTTGGCGCCGAAATAGAGAAGGCCCGCGGTGACGATCTTGTTGACGAGCTGC
>Ga0306920_100004196_pt1 | contig 18483 bp, 17 predicted proteins | sample flu12Cox44000170_FD_204666 | JGI IMG/M metagenome (GOLD analysis project Ga0306920, IMG submission 204666) | Lab enrichment of tropical soil microbial communities from Luquillo Experimental Forest, Puerto Rico - flux4day.12C.oxic.44.000.170 (v2)... | ecosystem: Environmental > Terrestrial >... | reverse complement strand
ACTGCTCGACAACGGCCGGAACACCGCGATCCGCCTGCCCTGGGGCGCTGTGGAGCACTGGCCGGTCTTCGGTTCCGCACTGCCGGACCGGTTCGCGATCGTGGTCGCGCTGGCGGCCGCGGGCCTGCTGGCCGTGGGGGTCGACTGGTTGCTCGGCACCGGGCGGCCCGGTGCCAGGGTCCTCGCGGTGCTGCTGGCTACGGCCTGCGTCGTGCCGTTGCTGCCCAGGCCCTATCCCGCAATGGCCGCGGACCCGGTCCCGCCGTTCTTCCCCGCGGCGACCCGGTGGCTCGCGCCGGGCTCGACCGTGCTGGTGTTGCCATACCCGACCGACACGCAGACCGTGCCGCTGGTGTGGCAGGCTGCGGCGCACATGGCGTACCAGATGCCCGGCGGATATTTCATCGGGCCCGCCGCGGGTGGCCGCGCCTATGTCGACGGACCCGGGCCGACCGCGTTCGCCACCACGCTGATCGGGATCCAGCGTGGCCTGCCCGCCCCGCCGGTCACCGCGGCGCTGCGGGCAAGCTTCCGGCGGGACATGTCGTACTGGGGCGCCCGGGCGATCGTGGCCGGGCCAGGTACCCGCGCCGCGCTGGCCGGGTTCATTACGCGCGTCGTCCAGCGCCCGCCGCGGCACACCGGCGGTGTGCTGCTATGGCGGGACGTGGCCGGCCGCTAGGAATCCCGGTCATGATGGCCGTCGTAGTGCAGTGCGTCCCTTGATGAGCGCGAGGGTGGCGCTTGCCGCCTGGTCCGCGGCGGTGGAGACGGGGTCCTCCTCGTCGTCGAAGGAGCCGTCGAGCAGCAGCGTGGCATGGCCGTGCGCGGTGGCCTCCGTCACCGCCATGAGGGCGTCGGCGGCCCTGGCGTCCTGCCCGCAGACCTCGAGCGCGCAGGCGCGGAACGTCTCCTCCAGGGCGTGGAAGGCGCGCCGGAACTCGGGGTAACGGCTCTTGTCGATGCCGGTCACGAACAGCGTGTCGAACAGCGGGCGCTGCTCCCCGGCGAACCTGACGTACGCACCGGCCAGGGCGGCCAGCCGCTGCGCGGGTGAATCGGTGTCCCGCGCCTGCGCCGCCAGGGCGGCGGCGAACGCGTCCACGGCCCGGATGCCCACCGCCGCGAGCAGGTCGTCGCGGTCGGCGAAATGCCGGTAGGGAGCGGCCACCGTGACCCCGAGCCTGCGGCTGACCTCGGCCAGCGAGAAGTCACGCACCCCGCGCTCGGCGATCAGGGCGATCGCGGCGTCCACGAGCGCGGCCTTGAGGTCGCCGTGGTGGTACCGGCCGCCCTTGGCTTCAGATCGCGTATCCGACACCCGTGAGCCGCTCCGATTCCTGCCACAGCCGGCGCTGCGCGCCTTCGTCGTGGGACCGCTCGCTTGAACTGACCCGGACAGGGTAGCCCCGCTCCCCGCGCCAGCGGCCCGGCCCGTAGTAATCGCCGCCGCGCACGGCGGGGTCGGTCGCGGCCCGGAGCGTGCCGAGCGCGCCGATCGCGGCGCGCTGCGCGAGCGGCCGCTCGATCAGGACGTAGAGCGCGGTCATTACGGGGGAAAGGTACCGCGCGAGGTCGGTCCTGGTCAGGCCCGGGTGCGCCGCGGCCGCGATCGCCGGGGTCCCGGCCGCATGCAGCCGCCGCTGAAGCTCGTAGGTGAACATCAGGTTGGCGAGCTTGGACTGGCTGTACCCGGCCATCCGGCGGTAGCCGCGCTCGGACTGCAGGTCGTCGAAGTTGATCTGGCCGTCTCTGTGGTTGTTGCTGCTGACCGTCACCACGCGCGCGCCGGGCAGCGCCGCCAGCCGGTCGATCAGCAGCCCGGTCAGCGCGAAGTGGCCGAGGTGGTTGATGCCGAACTGCAACTCGAAGCCGTCGGTGGTGCGGCCGTACGGCGGCATCATCACCCCCGCGTTGTTGACCACCAGGTCGATCCGCTCGCAGGTGGACCGGATCTGTCCGGCCGCCGCGCGGACGGACTCCAGCGAGGCAAGGTCGAGCGGCACCACCCGGACGTCGGCGCCGGTCGCCGCGGCACGGATCCGGGTGACCGCGTCGTGCGCCTTGCCCCGGTCCCGGCAGCCGAGGATCAGCCGCGCGCCGCGCGTGGCGAGCACCCGCGCCGCCTCGAAGCCGATGCCGGAGTTGCCCCCGGTGATCACCGCCGTGCGCCCGGACTGGTCCGGCACGTCCGCCTCGGTCCACCGGCCCGCCGTGCTCCGGTCCCTGGTCTGCATGCTCATCCCGCCACCCGCCTTCCGCACCGTCCGCTATGTAAATACCTCTAACAATGTTAGAGACATTAGCTCACGCGCCACGCGGAGTCCAGGCGTTGCGGCGATCCCGGGTGACCGGGTGGGCTTGGGTTACGTTTCGGCAAGGAGGTGGGCCAGTCGTGACCGGAGCCAGCGCGCCGCCGATGCCGGGGGCGCTGACGGCTGCGCAGCACCGGGCGCTTGCCGCGATCAGGGCCGAGTTGGGCCGGCTGATCCGCTACGACGACGAGTCCATCGTGAACGAGGTGTGGCTGCGGCGCCGCTACGACAGCAACCGCTACGCCACGCTCGGGGACGCCAGGCGGGCCACCTTTGCCACCGCGTGGCACGAGGCAGGTCACGCGGTAGCGGCCCTCACCGTGGGTGCCCGGTTCCGCTCGGCCAGCATTCACGCGGGCCGCGACACCGAGGGCCGGGTGCACGGCATCCAGGGCACCGGCGAACTGGCCTTCGTAGTGGACGCGGCCGGCCAGATCGCCGAGCAACTGCGCGCCTGGACCGTGCTGGACGACGCCGCACTGCGCGAATGGCTCCCCACCTGGCGCGACGACGGCGGCGACGCGAAACGCTTCCGCGCCAGCATCCGCCCCCGCTTCAACGACGACGAGCAAGCCGCCTGGCGCCACGCCGAGGCCTTGCTAACCCCCCGGCGCCTGAAGATCCGCCAACTAGCCCGCGCCCTCCTGGTCCACCCCCGGCACATTCCGCAACCAGTGGTTGCGGCCCTGGCTGCCGACACCTAACTTCCGCCCTGCTTCCTGGTGCGCTTCCCGGCACCGCTATCCCCGTATCACCTCTCGCCGCCCCGGCCCCGCGCCTCGCGCGCTTCCTGGCGTCGCCCATCCCCGCATCCGCTCCCTCGCGCCCCCCTGAGCCGGGGGACTTACTGTCGCCCCAGCCCCAGACAGGCGCTCCCACGGAACCCGCACAGGGCTGGTCGGTGGGTTACCTGGACGCGGAGTTTTGTCTCCGCGTCCAGGTGACCCTCCGGAAGGCCCTCACCCGCCCTGCGCCTGCGGAGACACAACGCAGCCGAGATGTCACCCATTGTTCTCCAACACATAACGAGAGTTATGTCCTACGGCGATGCCTCGTAGTTCACCTTGGTGAACGTGCGGATCGCCATCGTGGCCGAGTCTTTCCCGCCCGACGTCAACGGGGTAGCCCACTGCACCCTCCGCGTGGCCGAGCATCTCGTGGACCGTGGCCACCATCCGCTGGTCATCGCGCCGGCCCCGGCCCGCGGCACGCCCGGCGCGGCCGGCCCGTTCCCGTGCCCGGTGTTCCGGCTCGGCTCGGTGCCGCTGCCCTGCTACCGCAACTTCCGCATCGCCATGCCCGGCCCCCCGCTCCGCTCCGCGGTGGCCCGCCACCGCGCCGAACTGGTCCACCTGGCCAGCCCGTTCATCCTGGGTGCGGGCCGGGCCCCGCTGCCCACGCTCGCGGTGTACCAGACCGACATGCCCGGGTACGCCCGGGTGTACGGGGCGGGGCCGCTGGGCGAGGCCGCGGCCTGGCGCTGGGTGCGCCGGATCCACAACGCCGCCGACCGCACCCTTGCCCCGTCCACAGCCAGCGCCGACAGCCTGCGCGCGAACGGGGTCGAGCGGGTCTGGGTGTGGGGCCGTGGGGTGGACACCGGGTTGTTCGACCCGGGCAGGCGCAGCGAGCGGCTGCGCCGTGAACTGGCTCCCGGTGGCGAGGTGCTCGCCGGGTATGTCGGGCGGCTGGCTCCGGAGAAGCGCGTGGACCTGCTCGGGCAGGTTGCGGCGCTGCCCGGGGTAAGGCTGGTGGTCGTGGGCGGCGGCCCGGCCGAGGCCGCCCTGCGCCGGGCCATGCCCGGCGCGGTGTTCCTCGGCCCGAAGTACGGCGCCGAACTCGCGGAGATCTACGCCAGCCTCGACATCTTCGTGCATAGCGGGGCGCGGGAGACGTTCGGCCAGACGTTGCAGGAGGCCGCGGCCAGCGGGCTGCCCGTTGTCGCGCCGGCCGCGGGCGGGCCGATCGACATCGTCAGTGACGGCGTCACCGGTTTCCTCGTGCCGCCCGGGGCGGCGGGGCCGCTGGCCGGCGCGGTAACGCGGCTGGCCGGTGATCCGGCGATGCGGGCCGCGATGGGACGCGCAGGCAGGGAGAAGGTCACCGGCCGCACCTGGCCGGTTCTCGGGGACGAACTGATCGGGCACTACGCAGAGATCCTCAAGCACCGCGGGAAGGCAGTGCGATGACGACTTTCGCGGCACTCGGCGACTCGATCACGCTGGGCGTGGGCGATCCCGCGCCGGGCGGCGGCTGGCGGGGCTGGGCCGCGTTCCTGGCAGACAGCCTGCCCGGCGGGCGGCTGGTGAACCTGGCCGCCAACGGCGCCCGGGCGGCCGACGTGGAACGCACCCAGCTGCCCCGCGCCCTGGAACTTCGCCCCGACGTGGCCAGCGTCGTCGTGGGCGTCAACGACACCCTGCGGGCCGGCTTTGACGCGGCGCGCATCCAGGCCGCGCTCGCCCACGTGGCCGGCTCGCTGACCGCGGCCGGCGCGGTCGTGCTCACCATGCGGCTGCCGGATCCGGGCATGATGCTCGGCCTGCCGCCCGGGCTCGCCCGGCCGCTGGCCCGGCGGCTCCAGGTGATCAACGATGCGATGGACCAGGTGGCGGAGCAGTTCGGCACGGTGCACTTCGACGCGGCGGCGGACCTGGCCACCTACGACCGGCGGATGTGGAGCGCGGACCGGCTGCACCCGAGCGAGCGCGGCCACAGGTACATCGCCGGCCGCTTCCATGACCAGCTCGCCGCCGGTGGCCACCGCCTCGGCCCGCGGCCGGGCACCGAGCCGACCAGCCCGCCGCCGACGCGGCTCGACACGGCGGCCTGGATGGCGACCAAGGGCACGGGCTGGGTGCTGCGCCGGTGCACCGACCTGGTGCCCTACCTGGTTGTCATGGCGCTGCGCGAGTGCTGGCCGGGTCCCGGCCCACGGCCTCCCACGGCGCCGTCGCTGCGGCTAGGCGAACCGGTGACGGCGCGGCAGGGCCCCGGCCCACAGAACGGCATCGCGGAGACCGCCATACCGGAGCTCGGGGTGCCGGAAGCCGGGGTGCCAGAGGCCGGGCTGCCAGAGGCTGGGGTGCCGGAGATTGGGCACGCGCCATGAGCGGGCGGCCACGGCTGACCGTGTTCGGTACCGGGTACCTGGGCACGGCGCACGCCGCCTGCCTGGCCTCGCTCGGCTTCGAGGTGCTCGGCGTGGACGTGGATGCAGCGCGGGCCAGCGCGCTGCAGGCCGGGACGCTGCCGTTCTACGAGCCCGGCCTGGAGCCGCTGCTCCGTGCGGGGCTGCACGGCGGCAGGCTCTCGTTCACCACGTCCTACCCGGATGCCGCCGAGTTCGGCAACGTGCACTTCATCTGCGTGGGAACCCCGCAGCGCCCCGGGTCCGGCGGTGCGGACCTGTCCCAGTTCGAGGCGTGCTTCGCCGGGCTGGCCCCGCTGCTCCGGCGGCCCTGCCTCGTCGTCGGGAAGTCGACGGTGCCGCCGGGCACGGTGGCGGCCTACGGCCAGCGGCTGCCGGCCATCGCCCCGGCCGGGCCCGGCGCGGAACTGGCCTGGAACCCGGAGTTCCTCAGGGAGGGCCACGCGGTCGGCGACACGCTGCGGCCGGACCGGATCGTCGCGGGCGTCCGGTCGGCCCGCGCGGAGGCCACCCTGCGCGCGGTGTACGCGGAGCCGCTGGCGGCGGGAATCCCCTTCCTGGTCACCGACCCCGCCACCGCCGAGATGGTGAAGGTTGCCGCGAACGCGTTTCTTGCCACCAAGATCTCCTTCATCAACGCGATGGCCGAATTGTGCGAGATGACCGGCGCGGACGTACTCAGCCTGGCCGGCGCGCTCGGCCATGACCGGCGGATCGGCGCGTCCGGGATGCGCCCCGGGCTGGGTTTCGGCGGCGGGTGCCTGCCCAAGGACATCCGGGCCCTGGCGGCCCGGGCCGCGGAACTCGGTGCGGGCGAGGCACTTGAGTTCCTGCACGATATCGACGCGATCAACCAGCGGCGCCGTACCCGCGTGGTGGATCTGGCGCGGGAGGCGGCAGGCGGCCGGCTGGAGAGCCGCCGCGTCGGCGTGCTCGGCGTGGCGTTCAAGCCGGGGTCGGACGACATCAGGGACTCGCCCGCGCTCGAGGTGGCTGCGCGGATCCAGGCACTGGGCGCCCGGGTGGCCGTGTTCGACCCGGCGGCCATGGACCGGGCCAAGCACGTGCATCCGGACCTGGAGTACGCCGGCTCGGTGCTCGGCGCGGCCCGCGACGCCGACGTGCTGCTTGTGCTCACCGAGTGGCCGGAGTTCGCCGCCGCCGACCCGGAGGTGCTGGCCAAGACGGTCGCCCGGCAGGTGGTCGTGGACGCGCGGCACGCCCTGGACGCGGACGCATGGCGGGCCTGCGGCTGGGACTACCGCGCTCCGGGCCGCCCGGGCAGCGCCCCGCCCGCCCGCACGGCCGGCATCCGCCTGCACCAGGCCGCGTTGCACGAGGCCGCGGCCGGCTTCCTGGCCGCGGCGGTCTGATCGCTCAAGCCAGATTCTGGCCGGGGGCTCATCTAGCGCGGACAGAACTCCGCGTCCGGGCAGCCACCGCCCGGCCGCGTGACACCCCCGCCGGAGCAACGGCCGGCCTCACACGGCAAGCGCTTCGCAGTCGAATAGTTAGACATCAACGGATCGGGTACGCTGGGCGCATGCGACCGGCACGGACTCCCATCGGGCTGGAACTGGCCCGGGCGGCCAGGACGGTCAGCCGCGCCTTCGATAACGCCCTCGCCGAGGCGGGCGGCTCGCTGCCGGTCTGGCTAGTGCTGCTGAACCTGAAGACCCGCCAGCTGTCCAAACAGCGCGACCTGGCCGAGGCGGTGGGGGTCCGAGAGGCCACACTCACCCACCATCTCAACGCCATGGACGCTCAGGGACTGGTCACCAGGACCCGGGATCCGGCCAACCGGCGCGTCCACGTGGTGGAAGTGACCCCGGCGGGCGAAGCGGCCTTCATCCGGCTGGCGGAGGCGGCCACCGTGTTCGACCGCAGGCTCCGCGACGGACTCACCGACACCGACCTCGACGGCCTGGCCGCCCTGCTGACCCGGCTGGCCGGAAACGTGGCGGGCGAGCAGGGCCCGGCCGGACCCTGGGCAGACTGAGCCGCTTCGGGCACGGGCCTGTTGGCCCGGAGCCGCGCTGGCATACGCTTCGGGCCAGCGGCGGGGACGGCCCCCGCATAGGTTCCGCGCGGGAGCGGCCATGGATCTGTTCGATCTGTCCGGGAAGACCGCCGTCGTCACCGGGGGCAGCCGCGGCATCGGGCTCATGATCGCCCGCGGCCTGCTGCAGGCCGGGGCGCGGGTGTACATCAGCTCACGCAAGGCCGACGCCTGCGCCGAGGCGGCGAAGGAGCTCGCCGGGTACGGCCCCGTCCATGCCATTCCCGCTGACGTGTCGGCCGAGCCGGCGTGCCTGCGGCTGGCCGCCGAGGTCGGCGAGCGCGAGCAGGCCGTGCACGTCCTGGTCAACAACGCCGGTGCCACCTGGGGCGCGCCGCTGGCGGACTACCCGGCCGCGGCCTGGGACAAGGTGGTGGACCTCAACCTGAAGGCGCCGTTCTTCCTGACCAGGGCGTTTCTGCCGCTGCTTGAGGCCGCTGGAACGGACGAGGACCCCGCCCGGATCATCAACATCGGGAGCATCGACGGCCTGCGGGTGCCGCCGTTCCCGACGTACGCCTACTCGGCGAGCAAGGCCGGGCTGCACCACATGACCCGGGTGCTTGCACGCGAGCTCGGCCCACGGCGGATCACCGTCAACGCCGTGGCCCCGGGGCCGTTCGAGTCCAAGATGATGGCCGCCACCCTCAAGGCAATGGGCGAGGCGATCGCCGACGCGGCCCCGCTGCGGCGGATCGGCCGGCCCGACGACATGGCCGGCGTGGCGATCTATCTGGCCTCGCGGGCGGGCGCCTACGTCACCGGCGCCGTCATCCCGGTGGACGGTGGCATCGGCACCACCGCCTGACGCCGCCCTTCCGGGCTCTCCAGACGGCCCTGCCTGCCCCCGCGGCGACCGCGGCGATCAGCACCATTCAGCGCATCGCGGGCTCGCTGGGGACGGCGCTGCTGGCGGTCACCCTGCAGCACGCGATCAGCACGCGGCTGCCCGGCTTCGGTGGCAGCATCACCGGCGTGGGCGCGCTGGCCGCCGCCGACCCGGCCCGGGCCCTGCCCGCGCTGGCGGACGCATTCGGCGCCACGTTCTGGGTCGCGTTTGGCCTCACCGCGGCCTCGCTCGTCGCGGCGCTCGCACTGCCCGGGCGCCCCGCGCAGCAGCCCTCGGCCGGCGCGGACCAGCCCTCGGCCAGCGCAGAACGGCCCTCAGTGGCCCGGCAGGGCCGGCACAACCCGGAGGCGGCCGCGGCCCACCGATAGCCGGCGCCATCACGCCGGCGCTGCGCGCCAGCCGCGCGTTCCTTGCGGATCTCGCGCAGGTACGGCAGGAAGTCCACATGAATGGCGTGCCCGCCGGTGCGGTCATACCGGCGGGCAATCGCCCTTCGGTACCTGGTGATCTCGCGGTTCATCTCCGGCACCGGCGGCAGCGCCGCGCGGCCCTCCAGCAGGTCCGCGACCCACTGAGACTGGGCCTCGGCGACCGGCATGATCGCCCCGATCGGCTGGACGAGCCCGATGAAGTACAGACCGGGCAGCGCGGGCGCGGCGACGCGCCGGTAGAGCGGGATCTCGCCGTCGCGGGCGCCGATGAGCGACTCGCGGAGAAACGGAAAACTGATTTTGTATCCCGTGCAGTAGATCACCACGTCGGCCCGCTCGGTGCTGCCGTCGCGGAAGCGGACCCGGTCCCGCTCGAACCGGTCGATGGCGGGCTTGACGGCGATCTCACCGCGCCGCAGCCCGCTCAGCAGGCTGTCAGAGACAGCCAGGGGGCCGCACAGCAGCCGGTGGCCGGGCTTGGGCAGCCCGTACTTCGCCGCGGTGCCCCGGGCGATCCGGACCAGCACCGCCACGGCAAAGCGCCGCAGCCACAGCGGCAGCATCGGGCCTGCGCGCATCAGCGTCAGGTGGTCGGCCGGCCTGCCGGCCAGGTACCTCGGGATGATGTGGGCACCGGCCCGCGCGGCGATCAGGGTGCGCGCGCCGAGGCGGGAACAATCCGCCGCGACGTCGCACGCCGAGTTCCCGATGCCGAGCACGAGAACACGCTTCCCGGCGAACGGCTCGGGCCCACGGTATTGATGCGAATGAATCTGCTCTCCGGCAAAGGCGCCGGCGCCCGGGAAGGCCGGCAGCCGGGGATCCCAGTGATGGCCGTTTGCGACGAGCACGGCGCCGTAGCGCCCGGTGCACTCCGCCCCGGTATCCCGCGACCGTGCCGTGACCTCCCAGCCGCCGCCGGGCACCGGCTCCACCCTGGTCACCTCGGTACGGAACCGGATGCTCCCGCGGAAGCCGAAGTGATCGGCGAAGTCGTCGAGGTACCGCGCGACCCGCTCGTGGCTCAGGTAGTCCGGGTAGCCGTCCGGCATCGGGAACGCCGCGTACTGCATGCCGCGCCGGGACGATTTCGCGTGCAAGGAGCGATACGCCGACGACATCCCGTTGTCGTTGCCGTAACGCCAGTTACCGCCGACCGATGAGCCCGCCTCGAAACAGTCGAACGGGATGCCGCGGCCGTGCAGCGCCTGGCACGCCGCGAGCCCCGAGGAACCCGCACCGATGACGCACGCGCGGTGCATGAGGTCGCTCGCCCTTGTGACCTGCAGCTCATCCGCCATGCGTCCACGCTAGGCCGCCCCGGAAGAGACCCACATCAGTGGAATTGCCGGCCCACACAACCCGTGTTCCATGATCACGGGACTTTGTTCACAACATGTATGAACAGAATCACATGATCATGGAAGTCGCGCAGGTTCGCGGGTCAGGTGCGCGGTGGGGGCGCGGCGACTTCGCGAACGGTGACGGCACGGGCCAGGTCCCGCGCCGTGGCAAGGTCCGGGCAGCCCGCCGTGCCACCGGGTGCGCGGGTGGACGCGGCGCCGACGGCGCAGCCGAGCGCCACCGCGGCGGGCAGGTCAAGGCCGCCGAGCAGCCCGGCGATCACACCGGCGTTGAAGCAGTCCCCGGCGCCGGTGGTGTCGGTCACCTTGACCGGCGGCGGCTCGGCCAGGTAGCGGCGGGTTCCGTCGGTACACAGCGCGCCGCGCTCGCCGAGCTTGACCACGAGCGCCGGGCCGGCCGCGGCCAGCGCGGGCACGGCCCGATCCAGGTCCGGCGCGTCAGCCAGGCACAGCGCCTCGGCCTCGTTGGGCAGCAGCAGGCTGGCGTGCGCGAGCGCCTCGGTGAGCCGGGGGCCCGCCCAGCGCTGCGCCGGGTCCCAGTTGGTGTCCAGCGAGGTGCCGGCCCCGGCGGCCCTGGCCACCTCGAGCAGGGTGGCCAGCCCCGGCCCGAGCGAGTCCGCCACCAGGAAGTAGGAGCTGACATGGACGTGCCGGGCGCGCACCAGCAAGCCGGAAGGGACGTCCCGCGCGGTCAGCGTGGTCATCGCGCCGGTCGCGGTGAGAATCGCCCGGTCGGCGCCCGCCGACAGCGCCACGGTCATCCCGGTGGGCATGTCAGGGCGCACCGCCACAACGGACGTGTCCACACCCTCGGCGGCCAGTTGCCCGAGCATGAACCGGCCCGCCGGGTCGTCGCCGACCGCCGCCGCCAGCGCCACCCGCAGCCCCAGCCGCGCCGCGGCCACCGCGGTGATCGAGGCGGACCCGCCGACCTCCAGCGAGATGCCGTCCACCAGCTTTTCCTGCTGGCCGAACGCGGGGGTAACGTCACCGCCGACCACCATCACGTCCGGGTTGCAGTCCCCGATAACCAGCAGGTCCAGCGCACGCGCCGGGCCGCGCTCAGGCGGTGACAACCTTGACCCCGGCGTCGGCGAGCCTGGCGGCCTCGGCGGGTGCGATGCCGGTGTCGGTGACCAGGATGTCCACCTCGGCGGCCGTGCAGATCCTGGCGAACGCGCGCCTGCCCACCTTGGAGCTGTCCGCGGTCACCACCACCTGGGCCGCCCGCCCGGCCATCAGCCGGCCGATGCTCGCCTCGCCCTCGTGGTGCGCCATGGCCCCGGCCACCGCGTCGATCCCGTCCACCCCGAGAAACGCGATGTCCAGGGTGACCTGCTCCAGGACGCCGGTGGCCAGCGGGCCGGTCAGCTCGTAGGACTGCGGCCGGGCCACTCCGCCGGTAGCCACGATCTTGATGTGCTGGCGGACGGCGAGTTCGGTGGCGATGTTCAGCGCGTTGGTGACGATGGTAAGCCCGGGCGACGGTGCGCCGGAGTTCAGGTCGGCGCGGACGGCGAGCGCCCGGGCGACCTCGGTGGTCGTGGTGCCCCCGTTGAAGCCGGCGATCTGGCCCGGCAGCACGAGCGCGGCGGCCACGGCGGCGATCCGCTGCTTTTCCGAGGGGTGGCGCTCGGTCTTGTAACGCAGCGGCAGATCGTAGGTGACGCCCTTGGCCACGGCCCCGCCACGGATCCGGGTGAGCATCTGCTGCCTGGCCAGCTCGTCGAAGTCGCGCCGTACGGTGGCCGCCGACACACCGAGCAGCTGCGCTGCGCGCTCCACCTGCAACTGGCCGTCGGCCGCCAGCAGTTCCAGCAGCTCGTTCCAGCGGCGATAACGGCTCACTTATGCCCCGCTCCCCGGATCGTCCTGCAAGATCTTACCGTCCTTAATTTGAGCATTCCTGCTCAATACCGAGCAATACCGATCATCACGCCGCGCCCAGCACCCCGAGCAGCCGGGTCACCTCGGCGGCCACGGCATCCCTGGCCGCCGCACCGTACCGCCTCGGGTCCACCAGCACCGGGTCGGCCGTCAGGCAGGCCCGGACCGCGCCGGTGTAGGCCTTGTTGAGCTGCGTCGCCACGTTGATCTTGGTCATGCCTGCGGCGACCGCCGCGGCGAGCCCGGCGTCGGGCACCCCGGAGGAGCCGTGCAGCACCAGTGGCACGGGCACGGCCCGGTGGATCGCCGCGATCAGGTCCTCGTCGAGCACCGCGTTCCTGGTGAGCATCGTGTGTGAGCTGCCGACCGCCACGGCCAGCGCATCCACGCCGGTGGCGGCGGCGTACCTGGCGGCGTCGCCGGGCGGCGTCCTGGCCGCGGCGTCGTGCACCCCGTTCTTGCCGCCGATCTCGCCGATCTCGGCTTCCACCCACACCCCACGCTCGTGGCACCACCGGGTCACCTCCGCCGTGGCCGCCTCGTTCTGTTCGTACGGCGCGGCGGACGCGTCGTACATGACCGAGCCCACCCCCACGGCCACGGCGGCGCGCACCAGGTCCTCGCCCGTGACGTGGTCCAGGTGCACCGCGACGGGCACGGCCGCGGCCCCCGCCAGCGCGAGCGCGGCCCGCGCGATCGGTTCCACGGCGCCGTGGTAGGCCACGCAGTTCTGGCTGATCGCCAGCACCACCGGCGCCCCGGCCGCTTCCGCCCCGGCGATGACCGCCTCGGCGTGCTCGATCCCGATGATGTTGAACGCGCCGACCCCCCGGCCCTTCGCAACCGCGGGGCCGACGATCTCGGCCATCCCGGCGGCCGGCATCAGCGGTCCGCCCGCTCGGTGACCTGGGTCCCGGCCAGCGCCTGCCGGTAGTCCGCCTCGGCGAACTGCCCCGCGGCCGGGGCCGCAACGCACGCGGTGCCGAGCGCCGCCGCATGCCGCAGCCGCTCGGCCCACGGCCGGCTGAGCACCAGCCCGTGCACAAGACCGGCGACCACGGCGTCACCGGCGCCGGTCGGGTTCCCCGCCACCTGAGCCGGCGGCGCCGCGTGCCAGGTCCCCTCGCCGGTGACCGCGAGCAGGCCGTCACCGCCGAGCGACACCACCACGGCGCGGGCTCCCGCGGCCCGCAACTCCGCCGCGGCGGCCGCGACGGCGGCCAGGCCGGCCAGCGGCCGGCGCACCGCGGCCTGCAGTTCGGCCAGGTTCGGCTTGGCGATCGCCGGGCCGGCGGCCACGCCGCGCCGCAGCGCCGCGCCCCCCGCGTCCAGCATCACCGGCACCGCCGCCGCGGCCGCCCGCGCGGCCAGCCCGGCGTAGCTGTCCTCAGGCAGTCCCGGCGGCAGGCTCCCGGACAGCACGACCGCGTCGCAGCCGGCCAGCGCGTTTTCATACAAAACGAGGAACCGCTGGTACTCACCGGCCGTCACGGCGGGCCCCGGCTCGTTGAACAGGGCGGTGTCGTGGCTGGCGGTGTCCACCACGGCGAACGTGCGCCGGGTCTGCCCGGCGATCGGGGTGAAGGTGCCCGGCACCCCGGCCGCCGCCAGCCCGGCGGCCACCGCTTCGCCGACGATCCCGCCCGCCAGCCCGGCCACCCGTACGTCCGCGCCCAGGGCGTGCAGCGTCCTGGCCACGTTGAGCCCCTTGCCGCCCGGCGCGGTGGTGACCTGCTGTGGCCGGTTCACCCCGGACCAGTCCACCCCGGCCACGTGGTGGGTGATGTCCAGGGCCGGGTTGAGGCTGACGACGAGGATCATCCGGCGCGGCTCAGCGCGGCCCAAGACCCGTGACGAAGGAACGGGCCTTGGGGCCATCGGGGGATTCCGGGCCATGGGGTCCGGGGGCTTGCCCCCGGGAAGGTGGAGTGTCCCCCCGGGTTGGCGTCAGGATCACGGACCTGGTCAGGTTGCGCGGCCGGTCCGGGTCCAGGCCATGCGCCCGCGCCACGGTGGCGGCCAGCCGCTGCACCAGGACAAGCTCGGCCATCGGATCCCGGCCGCTCTGCCAGGCCAGGCCACCGGCCGCGGCCACTTCGGCGGGCAGCCCGTCCGGTGCCGGGCCCAGCAGCCAGACCACGCTGCCCGGCCCGGTGACCGAGATCGGGCCGTGCCGGTACTCCATGGCCGGGTAGGCCTCGGTCCACATCCCGGCGGCCTCGCGCAGCTTGAGCGCTGCCTCGTTGGCCAGCCCGCAGGTCCAGCCGGTGCCGAGGAAGGTGAACTGCCTGGCTCCGGTCAGCGCTGCGGGCAGCGGCTCGGCGAGGGCCGTCTCCGCCGCCGCGGCCACGGGGGTCATGTCATAGCCCAGGTGGGCCCGCAGCAGCGCCAGTTCCGTGGTGGCGAACCGGGTCTGCACCACCGACATCTCGTCGGCGAAGTCAAGCGCGATGGTGGCGGCGGCCGCCTCGGCGACCGGGGTCTGCGCGCCGGCGGTGATCGCCACGGTGGGCACGGCGCCGTTCAGCCGGTCGAGCAGCTGCAGTATCTCGGTGGTGGTGCCGGACCGCGACAGCACCACGACACGGTCGTAGGGCCGCCGCACCGGCATCTCCGAGGCGGCGAACGCGTCGGTCTCGCCCTGCCCGGACGCCTCGCGCAGCGCGGCGTAGGACTGCGCGATGAACCACGACGTGCCGCACCCGGTCACCGCGACCCGTTCCCCCGGCGCCGGCAGCAGGTGCCCGGCGCTCAGCGCCAGCCCGGCCACCCGCAGCCAGCAGGCCGGCTGCGAGGCCACCTCGGCGTCGATGCTGCCGGTCGCGCTCACACCGTCCCCGGCCGGCGCGCCGCCCTGCCTTGTGTCGTCGTCGCCCACGTCACCCCTCCTCATGTCCCGGCGAGCCCGGTCGCGGCGATCGAGCGGACGAAGTACCGCTGGGCCACGAAGAAGATCAGCAGCATCGGGGCCAGGCTCATCACGTTGCCCGCCATCAGCAGTGTCCACTCGGTCTGATGGCCGCCCTGGAACGTGGCCAGCCCGAGCGGCAGCGTCATCTGGTTGGTCGAGGTGACGGCGATCAGTGGCCACAGGAAGTTGTTCCACGAGTCCAGGAACGTCAGCGCGGCGAGCGTGGCCAGCGCGGGCGCCGACAGCGGCAGCACGATGCGCCACAGCACCTTGAGCCTGCTCGCGCCGTCCACCCGGGCCGACTCCTCGTACTCGACCGGCAGCGTCTTGAAGAACTGGCGGAGGAAGAAGATGCCGAACGCGGTCGCCGCGTTGGGCAGGATGAGCGCGCCGAGATGGTTGATCCCGACCTGCGCGAGCACGTGGACGCCGAGCCACTTGGTGATGATGAACTGCGGGATCATCGTCACCTGGAACGGCACCATGAGCGTGGTCATGATCACCGCGAACAGCAGGCCACGGCCGAGGAACCGCAGCCGGGCGAACGCGTATCCGGCCAGCGAGCAGAACACCAGGTTGCACAGCACGGTCGTCACCGCGACGACCGCGCTGTTGAGGAAGAACCGGCCGAACGGGGCGGCCGCCAGCGCATTCGGGTAGTTCTCGAGGTGGAGTTCGCGCGGGATGAGCACCGGCGGGAAGTGCAGCGCCTCGGCGGGCGTCTCCACCGAGGTCACCACCAGCCACACGAACGGGAAGATCAGCGCCAGGGTGGCGGGCACCAGCACCAGGTGCCACGGGCTGAACGGCAGCCGGAACCGGCGCCGGGGTATCGCTGGAGCGGATGCGGCCATGTCAGGACCTGTAGTGGGTGAACCGGCGGCCGACGCGGAACTGGATCGCGGTGACCACGAGGATGATCAGGAACAGGAAGTAGGCGATGGCGGAGGCGTAGCCGAAGTTGAAGTTCTGGAAGGCTTGGTCGTAGAGGTAGTACACGAGGACGGTGGTGGCGTTCAGCGGCCCGCCCTGGGTGCTCAGGTACACCTCGTCGAACAGTTGCAGCGCGTTGATCGTCAGCCATACCGCCAGGAACAGCGAGGCCGGGCTGAGCAGCGGCAGGGTGACCCGGCGGAACGTGGTCCACTTGCTGGCCCCGTCCACGGCCGCCGCGTCCACCAGCATCTGCGGCACGCCCTGCAGCGCGGCGAGGTAGATGACCACGGAGAACCCGGTCCAGCCCCAGATCGTCATGGCCACGATCACATACAGCGCCTGCGACGGGTCGTTCAGGAACTGCTGCTGCGGAATGCCCAGCAGGCTGAGGAAGTAGTTGATCACCCCGTAGGACGGGTCGAACAGCCAGATGAAGACGATCGCCTCGCTGATCGTCGAGATGGCCATGGTGGCGTAGGCGGCGGTGCGGTACACCGAGATGAACCTGATCTTCCGGTTCATGGCCACCGCGAGGAACAGGCCGACGATCATCGTGCCGGGCACGAACAGCGCGGTGTAGACGAACGTGTGCTCGACCGCCTGGGCCACCACCGGGTCGTGCAGCATGAGCCGGTAGTTGCGCAGCCCCACGAACGGGGTGTTGCCGGTCAGCAGGTTGTTGCGCTGGAAGGACATCACCGCCGACCAGACGATCGGCACCGCGCCGAACAGCAGGATGATCGCAACCCCGGGCGTGACGAAGCCCCACCCGGTGAGCTGCTCCGACCTGCTCGGGCGCCGCCGCCCGGCCCCGGCCGGCGCCGGGCGCCCGCGGCCGGGCTCCGCGGTGCGCCTGCGCCGGAGCAGGACAGAGGGCGCTGCCACGTCAGCCGTTCGAGCTGGCGAGCGCCTGGTTGACCTGCTGCGCCGCGCTGGTAAGCGCGGCCTGTGGCTGGCTCTTGCCGAGCAGCACCGACACGATCATGGTGCCGAGTATCTGGGAGACCTTCGGGTAGGTGGCGGTCTGCGGCCGCGCCTGGTGGACGTTGCCCAGGTTGGTGACGAACGTGTCCACGCCGGGCAGTGCCTTGTTCATCGCCGACAGGAACCCTTGTGTGGTCACCGAGTGCCGGGTCGGCAGATCCCCGGTGTGCAGCGACCAGTACTTCACCTGTGCCGGGGCGGTCAGCCAGAGCAGGAACTTCTCCGCCGCCGCGGTGTGGGCGGCGCCGTTGTTGAAGATCACCCAGTTGTCCGGGCCGGAGATGGTCTGGTGGCCGCCGGTCGTACCGGGGAATGACGGCATGATCTGCACGCCGTACTGCACGTTGGGGAACCCGGACAGGTCCCACGGCCCGGTCACCAGCATGCCGAGCTTGCCCGAGTTGAACAGGTTGGCGTAGGCAGAGTCGGTCGGGTCCAGGTACATCGAGTGGTCGGCGACCGCCATCTGCCGAATCGTGTTCAGGGCCATCAGGCCGGCGGGCGAGTCGAACGCGGCCTGCTTGTTACCCGGCTTGAGTATCTGGCCGCCGGCCTCCCACAGCAGCACCTCCCAATGCCACACGGTGTCCTCGCTGCCCGGCGTCACATACGCGGTGCCGAACTGCTTCTTCGCCGGGTTGGTGAGCTTGGCGGCGTCGGAGACGAACTGCTGCCAGGTCCAGCTCGCGGTCGGCACCGGGAGGTGCGCCTGGGCGAACAGCGTCTTGTTGTAGACCACGGCGAGGTTGTCCACCAGCGCCGGGATGCCGATGACCCTGCCGTTGACGGTCGCCACGTCACGCTCGCCGACCCAGAAGTCGTTCCAGTTCACCCCGGGCCGCTGCACCACCTTGGTGAGGTTCACCACCTGCGGGATCTGCGCCACGTTCGGCGCCCAGGAGCCGTACAGGTAGGCGATGTCCGGCGGGCTGCCGCCGCGCACCGCGGTGAGCACCTTCTGCAGCGTGTTGTCGTTGTTGACGAACAGGCTGCTGATCGTGGTGCCCGGGTTCTGCTTCTGGTACACGCTGACCAGGTGCGCGAACGTTTTGGCCTCGGCCCCGGTCCACCCCTCCCAGATCGAGATGGAGGTCCCGCCGCCGGATCCGCCGTTGCTCGCGTCGGATCCGCACGCCGCAAGGCCCAGGGCGACGACACAGGACGCGGCGGCCAGGCTAAGCCAGTGAGTTCTCATGACGTCCTCGTTCCCGCCCCGGATCCGGACCGCACCCGACGACTCTTGCACGAAGGGCGGATGTTTCAGACATCATCGCGCGCGATCAAGGCCCGATGTCAACCCTTTCGGGACTATTCAGAGGTTCTGTATGCGCAGTCTTGCTCGAAGCTGCATGGAATGCGACACTGCCGGGGTGGTCAAAGTCGCGTTCATCGGCGCTGGCAGTGTGGAGTTCACCCGTAACGTAGTGACCGACCTGTGCGGTTTCCCGGAACTGGCCGGCGGGCTGGATCTGGCACTGCACGATATCAATACCGAGCGACTGGCCCACGCCCACGCCCTGGCCACCCGGATCGTGGCGCAGAGCGGGTCGGCCGCGACCGTGACCGCCTGCGCCGACCGGCAGGCGGCGCTCGAC